>MDTE01046920.1_pt1 | contig 12683 bp, 13 predicted proteins | sample 811231 | NCBI WGS metagenome assembly MDTE01 (sample SAMN05326651, study PRJNA326480) | marine metagenome | isolation source: seawater | place: Indian Ocean: Red Sea | collected 2010
GTATTCTTTTTTTATTAATTAATTTTAATAACCTTTCAAGTACTTCTCTAAAACTTATTACCTCTGGTCCTACACACTCAATTATTTTTGTGTTTATATTATTAATTATAACATGATAGATAATTTCAGTTAAATCAATACAATGTATTGGAGTAAACTTTGTTTTTCCTGAGTAATATAAAGGAAAGAAAGGTAATCTATTTAACAAAGTCATAAAGTTGGTGGTAAAATTATCATCAACTGAATAGACTACAGATGGTCTCAAAATTGTAGCTAAAGGAAAATTTTTAATTATTTCTTTCTCTCCTTCAAGTTTGCTTTTTGCATATTTACTGTCTGTTGCTTCGTTAATTCCCAAGGCAGATATATGAATAAAATTTTTAAGTTTATATTCTTTTGAAAGTTTAGATAGAATTGAAGGAAATAATGTATGGATATTATAAAAAGTATTACCACCCCTTTTTTCAAATAAAATACCAACCAAGTTAATGCATAAATCTACTTTTTGAAAAAGTGCTCTAATTTTTTGCTCATCATAAATATTTGCTTCTACTATATCTATATATCCTGCATTTCCCTGAGTTTTAATCATCAAGCTTTTTTGATGGATATTTCTCGTTACTACAGTAACTCTAATATTGTTTTTAGTTAATTTTCTGATTAAGTGTCTTCCTATTTGACCACTGCCGCCAAAAATTAGACAATTTTTAGGTTTCATATATATATATTTAAAAATGAAAATTGATATTAAACTTCACAAAAATGATTTACCAGATGATTTAAATTTAGGCAATGTAATAGCTATTGATGGAGAATTTATGGGCCTTAATGTGAGAAGAGATCCTCTTTGTTTAATACAACTATCGAGTGGAAAATCAGATGCTCACATAATACAATTAGATAGGTCTAACTACGAAGCCCCTAACCTAATAAAGATTTTAGCAGATGAGAATGTTACTAAAATTTTTCATTTTGGTAGAGCTGATATAGCGCACATAAAATATTACCTTAAGACTGATACAAAAAATATACTCGATACTAAAATTGCTTCTAAGCTTGCAAGATCATATTCTGATAATCATTCTCTAAAAACTTTAATAAAAGAGTTTATTAATATTGATATTAGTAAACAATTTCAAAATTCAGATTTTGGAGGTAAATTAACAGATGCACAATTAAAATATTGTGCAAATGATGTGATCTATCTTCATAAAATTCATGATGAACTAATTAAAATTTTAAATAGAGAAAAAAGAACTGAACTTTATAAGGAATGTCTTAAATTTCTTAAAACTAGAGTGGAACTTGATCTTGCATTATTTAGAGATGATATTTGGGCGCACTAAATATGAAAAATGAAATTTATGAAATTGGAAAAAATGTAATTGATTTAGAAATTAGAGCTCTAAAAAAATTAAAAAACTCACTAAATAAATCTTTCAACGACACTGTACAAGCTATTAGTAAATGTAAATCTAAAGTTGTTATTTGTGGGGTTGGTAAGAGTGGAATAATTGCATCAAAAATTTCTGCGACACTATCATCGGTAGGCACTCCGTCATTTTCTATCTCAGTAAACGACTGCTCACATGGTGATTTAGGAAGAATAACTAACCAGGATATCTTAATATTGATTAGTTACTCTGGTAAAACAGATGAATTAAAAAACGTAATTAAATATGCAAAATCTAATAAAATTCTTTTAATTGGAATTGTTTCTAATAAAAATTCAAATTTATATAGATCTTCAAATATAAAACTTTTAATTCCAGAGGTTACAGAGTCTGGATATGGAATAGTTCCTACATCTAGTACAACTTCACAATTAGCATTGGGTGATGCTCTCTCTATAGCTTTAATGAAAAAGAAAAAATTTGGAAAATTAGATTTTAAAAAGTTTCACCCATCAGGTAACTTGAGTAAAAAATTAAAGACTGCTGGTGAGATAATGTTAAAAAATAACAAAATTCCTTTTGTCAATGAAAATGAAATAATGAAAAATGCATTAAAGATACTTAATTCCAAAAAATTGGGTTTTTTGGTTGTAATTAATAATCAGGGCTTTAACACTGGGGTTTTCACAGATGGTGATTTAAAAAGATTAATGCAAAAAAAAAGAAAATTTGAAAATTCAAAAATTAAATCGTTTATGACAAAAAACCCCTATAAAGTAGATGAAAATACGCTTGCTTCAGAAATCCTCTCACAAATGAATAAAAAGAAAATAACAAACGTATGCGTTTATAAAAAAAGTAATAAAAAAAAGACCATTGGAGTTATTCATATTCATAACCTTTTAAGTCTTTTGAAATAGTTTAAGTTGAGATGAAAAAAGTAATAAAGCTTGTTCTTTTTTTATTAATAATAATTATTTTTTATATTTTCTATAAAGTCTATTTTACTAATAATAAACAATCTAAAGTTGAACCTGAAATTACCCAAGAGGAAGAAATAATTAATCCTGAAAATAATTTGATTAAAAATCTAAAATATGAGGTGAAATTGGATAATCAAAATCAATATATTATTTCCTCAGATTTAAGTGAAATAAATTATGAAACGGGTATAGAAATGGTAAGAATGCAAAAAGCAACTGCAATATTGATAGATCAAAAAAATATTCCCTTAATTGTAACTTCTGAACTGGCGATTTATAATAATTCCAATTATAATACAAAGTTTAGTCAAAATGTTCGAGTTGAGTATTTGGACAATACCATTAAGTCAGATAAAATGGATTTTGATTTTAATAAAAATTTAATAACAATATATGAAAATGTAGAATATGAGGGAATTCAAGGCAAGGTTATTGCTGACACTATTAAAATAGATTTGCTCAAAAAAAAAGTAGAGATATATATGGATAATAATAATGATAATGTAGAGATTACCACTAAAGAATAATGTCTAATATTAAAAAATTCAGGATTAAATCATTTAAAGACAAAAGCGATATTTTAAAACTTAATAAAATTTCTTTAAAGTTTGGAAGAAAAATAGTTTTAGATAACTTGAATTTACAATTAAATAATGGACAAATTTTAGGACTTCTTGGAGCTAATGGTGTAGGGAAATCTACAATTTTTAATATAATTTTAGGTTTGGTCTCACCAGATTTTGGTTCAATAATGATAAATAATCAAATAGTAAATAAATTTCCGATTTATCAAAGAACACTCCAATTTAAGATTGGTATGTGTCCACAAATAGGAGGATTCTTTTCTGACTTAACTGTTTATGAAAACCTTAAAGCAATTGCAGAAATAACAATATCAGATGAAAGTTATAGAGCTGAAAAAATTAATTCATTAATTTCTAAATTTGAATTAGATCCGATAAGAGACATTAAAGCAGATTTTCTTTCAGGTGGACAAAAGAAAAAAATTTCAATAGCTCTAGCACTTATTTCAGATCCTAAAATTCTTCTATTAGACGAGCCTTTTGCAGCTTTAGATGTAATGACCATCAAGACACTCCAAGAAATTATTGTTGATTTACAAAGAAGTAATAATATATCAATTATATTGTGCGATCATCAAGCTAGAGATTTGCTAGCATGTGTGGACTCGGCAGCAATTATTCATAATGGTAAAGTGATTGCTCAAGACACACCAGCTAGTTTGATCCAAAATATTGAAGCTAAAAAAGCTTATTTTGGAGAGTCTTTTAAAATCAGTTAATAAAAATTAATGTTAAGTAAAATCAAAATTAATAAAATAATTAGACCATTTAATAAAATCTTAGAAATTGAAGGTGATAAAAGTTTATCTATTAGATGGGCCTTATTAGCTTCTCAAGGAGAGGGGATATCTAAATCTGTTAATCTTTTAAAATCAGAGGATGTGATAAGTACAATAAATTGCTTAAAAAAACTTGGAGTAAAGATTAATTTAAAAAAAAATTCATGTAAAATACATGGATTAGGCCTTAATGGATATAAATACAAAAAAAAAATTACTTTAAACGCAGGTAATTCTGGAACACTCGCTAGACTTATCATGGGCTTGCTAGTTCATGCCAAGAGTAAAATAAAAATTATAGGTGATAAAAGTTTATCAAGTAGAGATTTTTACAGAGTTACCGTTCCCTTGGAAAAGTTTGGAGCAAAGTTTAAAACTAATTTTGGCAAGTTACCAATAATAATCAACGGAACAAATTTACCTCAACCAATTAAATATAATGAAACCAGAGGTTCTGCACAATGCAAAAGTGCAGTTATGCTAGCTGCTCTTAATACTAATGGTGAAACTCTTATTAAAGCAAAGAAGTCAAGAAATCATAGTGAGTTATTATTTCAACATTTAAAATTAGGAATTAAAGTTATTAAAAAAAAAAGTGTTGATTTAATAAAAATAAAAGGGAAAAAAAAAATAAAATCTTTAAATTATTCTATTCCTTCAGATATAAGTTCTAGTGCTTTCTTTATTGTTTTAACTGCATTGTCTAAAAATTCTAAATTAAGAATAAGAAATGTTAATATAAACTCCTCTCGTCTTGGCATAATTAAGATTTTAAAAATGATGGGGGTAAAAATTCATTTTAGAAAAATTAAAAACTATAAAGGAGAGAAAATTGCAGATTTATCAATTGAAAGCGCAAAATCAATTAAACCAATTAATTGTCCTTCAAAATTAAATTCATCAGCAATTGACGAATTCCTATTAATTTTTTTAGTTGCTGCAAAAGCTAAAGGTATCTCAACATTTAAAAAATTATCTGAGCTTAATCAAAAAGAAAGTCCTAGGCTCTTGTGGGGGTCAAAAATTTTATCTATGATGGGTGTCAAAAATATTATAACGAAGGATAGCCTTAAAATTTATGGAAATCCAAATTTAAAAGTAAAAAAGAAGATCGTTATTGAAAAATTCTTAAAAGATCACAGAGTATTTATGGGATGTACAATTGCGGCTCTGACTTTTGGTGGAAATTGGATAATTCATGATAAGAACTCAATCAAAACTTCTTTTCCCTCATTTTTGAAAAAAGTAAGACATTTAGGAGCTAAAATAAGCTAGATTCAAATAATTAAATCAAGAATCAAAAAATAATTAAGGATTCACTGTTGATAAAAAGATTAAATTTATCTAAAAGAGCAAAATTTTATAAAAAAATAAATAAAAAGATTTAATTAATGGAAATATACAAAGACCTATCAAACCAGGCTTCTAAGGAATTCGAAAAATTATTAAATAGCCAACTATCAAAAACAAACATTGAAGAAGGAAAAATAATTGAAGGTAAAATAAATAAAATTACCGAAAAATTTGTTTTTTTATTTGTTGAAGGACTTAAAAGCGAACCTGTGTTAGATATTAATGAATTAAAAACTATGGGTCTTGCAGACAAAATAAAAGTTGGCGAAACAATCCCTGTCTTACTGGAAAAAATTGAGGATAAAAATGGAGAAGTTCTTGTTTCAGCAAGTAAAGCAAGAAAAATTAAAGGTTGGGACAAATTAGTTGAAGCGTATGAAAAAAATGAACCAATTATGGGTCGTATTTCATCTAAGTGTAAAGGTGGAGCAATTGTTGAGCATGTAGATACTGGATCATTAATGTTTTTACCAGGATCTCAAATTAGTGATAAACCTTTAAAAGACATAAGTCACTTGATGAATGAACCACAAAAATTTGCGATAATCAAACTAGATCGTGTAAGAGGTAACTGTTGCGTCTCAAGAAGAGAAATTATTTCATCATTTAAGAAAGAGGATAAAGCCAAAATTATTGAAAAATATAAAGTTGGTGACATCATTAAGAATGCTGAAGTAAAAGGTTACAGTTCCTTTGGATGTTTTTTTAATGTTAATAACGAACTAGACGTATTAGTCCACCTCCAAGAAATTTCTTATTCAAGAGTGAATCATCCTGATGAAGTTTTTAATATTGGTGAAAAACATGATCTTAAAGTAATATCAGTTGATAAAGAAAAATTACAAGTTGGTTGTTCTGTTAAACAATTATCGCCAGATCCTTTTGAACATATTGAAAACTATGAATTAAATAAAATCTACAAAGCTAAAGTAGTTAAGATAATGGACTTTGGAGCATTTTGTGAATTAGAACCTGGCTTAACAACTTTATTACATTCAAGTGAACTGAGCTGGACTAAAAAAAATGTTTCAGCAAAAAAAATGTTTCAAGTGGGCGATGAGATTGATTGTGTAATCACTGAAATTAATAAAGATAAAAGAAGAGTTGCTATTTCTCATAGATTAACTAAGGAAAATCCATTTGAAACTTTCAGTAAAAAATATCCAGTTGGAACTATAGTTGAAGGTGAGGTTGCAAATAAAAATGAATACTCAATATTTGTTAAGATATTAGATTTAAATATTGATGCTTTTCTGCATTGCAATGATTTAACTTACCTTGATAACGGCGAACAAGAGCTAACCAAGTATAATAAAGGTGACAAAATAAAAGTTAAAGTTTTAGAAATTAAAGTGTCAGAACAAAAAATTAGAGTTGGCCTAAAACAAATTCAACCAGACCCGTTTGATTGGTTTAAAGATAAAAAAGTTAATCAAACTATAACTGTTAAGATTATATCTACTGACAATAAAGGTTTAATAGTTAGACCTGAAGGCTGTGAAATGAATTTTCAAATTAAAAAATCTCAAATTGCAATAAATTCAGCTGATGCAAGACCTTCAAGATTTACAGGCGGAGAAAGAATAGATTGTGCTATTGCTGAATTAGATTTTGATAAAAGAAAAGTGGTATTAAGTATTAAACTTTTAGAAGAAATTGAAAAAAAAGAAGCTTTGGAAAAATATGGTTCTGAAGGTTCCGGTAAAAATTTACCTTTTTCATCTTTATCTGATGATTTGAAAAAAAAAGATAAGGAAAAAGAATAATTAAAAGAAGATAAAATTGGCTATTGTAAAATCAAAGCTTTTAAAACAACTATCTCAAAATTATCCAAACTTTTTAAGAAAAGATCTTGAAAAATTTACAGATATTATTTTAAAAGAAATCAAAAGAACTTTAAGACGAGGAGAAAGAGTGGAACTTAGAGGATTTGGAATTTTTTCGACAAATACTCAAAAAGCTAGAATTTCACGGAACCCAAAAACAGGTGAAAAGGTTCATACACCTAAAAAAAAAACAATTCACTTCAAAATGGCTAAAGACTTATTTAAAAAATTAAATAATCATGAATAAAAAAATATTTGTAGCTTGTGATAGTACTAATATTTCAAAAATAAGAAAAATCATAAAAGAAACTCAAAAAGCTAAAATTAAGTTTGGTTATAAATTTGGGTTAGAATTTTTCAATTCAAAGAATGGTAGAGCTTTTGTATCTAATCTGAAAAATAAAATAATTTTTGCCGACCTAAAGCTTCATGATATACCTAATACCTGTGTTTCAACTATCAGGGCTATTAAAGATTTAAAAATAAATTATTTAACCATACATATTAGCTCAGGTTATGAAGCGTTAAAGGCAGCTAAAAAAGTTTCGGGTAAAATTAAATTAATCGGTGTGAGTATTTTAACATCTTTAGATAGTAAAGAACTAAAACAAATAGGATTTAATAAAACAATCAAAAATCTAGTATATCAACAAGCTAAACTGGCTAATAAAGTAAAATTAGATGCAATAGTATGTAGCGCGCAAGAAATAAATATAGTTAAGAAAGTATTTAAAAAAGAGATTATTACACCTGGAATAAGATTTAGCTCAGACAAAAATGACCAAAAAAGAGTTTTAACTCCTAAACAAGCTTTTAAGATGGGAAGTGATTGGCTAGTAATTGGAAGACCTCTAACTAAAGGCAACATTAAAAAGAACATCTCATCGTTAATCGATCATTTAAATCAATGATCCTTAAATCAAAAATTTGTGGGGTCTCAGACTCTAAAACATTAAATTACATAGTTAATCACACATACGCTCCACAGTTTGTGGGTTTTATTGTAAATTATCCAAAATCAAAAAGATATGTTGACCCAAAAAAGCTCAAGGAGCTATTAAAGATTAATAAAAAAAAATCATTTTATGTTGCAGTTTTAGTCAATCCTGAAAAGGATATTCTTGAAGAAATTAAAAATTTGCCCTTTGATTATTATCAACTTTATAATTGCAATGTTGAGAAAATTTTTTCTATAAAAAAAACTTATAATAAAAAAATCATAACAGCTATGACTATTGAAAATTCAGAGGATGTAAATAATTATAGATTCTATAAAAATGTTTCTGATATTTATTTATTTGATAGTAAAGGATATGAAAAAAGTATTTCATTTGATCATTCTTTAATTGAAAATATTAAATTTGATAAAGATATAATGTTAGCAGGAAATATTCAGATTAACGATGATCTCGAAAAATATAAAAAAATAGCAGATATTATAGATATATCAGGAGGATTAGAAACTTCTGGACTTAAAGATATTTCCAAAATAGAAATTTTCTTAAATAAAGTTAAAAATTTAAATAATGAAAATTAAAAAAAATATTCCTTTAATTGATCAACATGACAGACTCGGATTTTGGGGAGGAAAATTTGGAGGTAGTTTTATTCCTGAAACTTTAAAAAAACCAATAGAAGATTTAACAAATGAATTTCAAAAACTAAGAAAAAACAAAAAATTTATTAAAAGAAGAGATTTTTATTTTAAAAATTATATAGGAGCACCAACACCTTTAATTAAATTAGAAAATTTATCAAATTATTTAGGAGGTGCGCAAATCTGGGCAAAAGTGGTTTCAGAGGCTAACGGTGGAGCTCATAAAATTTATAATGCAACAGTTCATGCCCTAATTTGTAAATCTATGGGAAAAAAATATATAGTTGGCGATACAGGTGCAGGATATGCCGGGAAAATGCTAAGTATGGCAGCAAAAAAGTTTGGCTTAAAGTGTAAAATTTTCATGGGTGCAAAAGATATTAAAAGACAAAAACCTAATTGTGATGCAATGAGAAAGAATGGAGCAGAAATTGTGCCTGTATATTCTGGAAGTCAAACTTTAGTTGATGCAGTAAGTGAATGTATGAGATATTGGGTTTCAAATTGTGATAATACACACATGTGTGTAGGTTCTACAGTTGGTCCAAACATCTTTGTAAAAATCTGTGGATGGTCAACCTCTCAAATATCTAGGGAGCTTAAATCTCAATTAAAAAAAAAGTTTAAAAAAATTCCAAAAAAAATGAAGTTAATTAATTGTGTTGGAGGTGGGAGTTCAGCATATGGCTTCTGGAGTGAATTTATTGATTATGATAAAAGACAAGTTGAATTAATAGGCGTAGAGGCAGGAGGTCCAAAAAAATCAAAACTACATGCAGCCCCACTAAGTAGAAATGCCAAAATTGGAATTTTGCATGGAGCAGCATCTTATGTATGCCAAAATAATGAAGGGCAAATCCATGAAACAGAGTCAATTAGTGCTGGATTAGATTATCCAGGAGTCAGTCCAATCCATTGTTTTTTAAAAGATACAAGAAGAGCAAAATATACTTTTGCTACTGATGAAGAAGCTTTAAATGCATATAAATTAGTTACTAAGTATGAAAAATTAAACCCTAGTCTAGAGCCGAGTCATGCCTTTGCTGAAGCAATTAAAATTGCCCCCAAATTAAGTAAAGATACAATCTGTATAGTTAATTCATGCGGTGATGCGAAAAAAGATAGAGATATTTTGAAACAAAGATTAGGAAAATATAAATGAATAATTCTTTAATTAATCAGGCATTCAAAAAAGCAAAGAACGAAAATAGACCAGCTCTTTTAACTTATACAGTTGCTGGAGATAATACTAAAAAAAAATCATTAGAAATTTTAAAATCAATTTCTAAATATGCCGATATTTGTGAGTTAGGCTTCCCTCATAACACTCCAATAGCTGATGGGGGTCAAATTCAGACCAGTGCTTATCGTGCTATAAAAAATGGAATTAAGATAAATGATGTTTTTTCGATTGTAAATAAATTTAAAAAAATTAAAAAAAATAAACCTGTAATCTTGATGGGTTACTATAATATGATTTATCAATACAATGAAAATAGATTTATTACAAAATGTAAAAAATCTAAAGTCGATGGTTTGATAGTTGTTGATTTACCTTACCCAGAAAATAAACTTTTCGCATCAAAGTGTAAAAAGAGTAATATTAACTTCATACAGCTTGTTTCACCCACTACTTCAAAAGCAAGATTAAAAAAAATTATAAATAACTCTCATGATATGATTTATTATATAAGTATGTTATCTACCACTGGTGGAAAATTAAAAGTTTCCTCAAAAAAAATTCTTATAGAATACCAAAAAATTAAAAATCAAAATAAGTCTAAAAATGTAGTAATTGGATTTGGTATTACAGAAAAAACTATAAAATCCCTCAAAAAAGCTGATGGTTTAGTTGTTGGAAGTGCGATTTGTAACGAGATTACTAAATCATTAAAAAAAAGACAAAATACTGTCACAAATGTTACTAATGTTGTGAGGAAATTAAAAAATAAAATAAAATGAATTGGATTACTAAAATAATTAAAGCAGGTGAAAAGATCAAAACTGCAATACATAAAAGAGCCTCTAAAGACGATATTGCAAAAAGTGACTGGACTTCGTGTTGTAAAGGTCCAATTTTAAGAAAAGACTTAGAAAAAAATTTGTGGGTATGTCCTGATTGTAATAAACACCATAGAATTAAACCTAGTCAAAGATTCGATATTTTATTTGGAAAAAATAATTATGAAATTTTTAAAACTCCAGTTCCAAGTGATGATCCATTGGAATGGACAGATTCTAAATCTTATAAAGACAGATTAAAGAATGCTCGAAAGAAAACAGGTTTGAGTTGTGGAATGATGGTTGCTTCAGGAAATATTAATAATATTAAAGTAACTTCTGTTGCGTCTGATTTTGATTTTTTAGGAGCTTCGATGGCGTCAGCTGAGGGAGAGGCTTTTTTATATGGAGTTCAACATGCAATTGAAAATCAAACACCTTTTATTTGTGTCAGTGCCGGAGGTGGAATGAGAATGATGGAAAGTCTTATTTCATTATCTCAAATGACTAGAACAACATTGGCAATTAATGAACTCAAAAATAATAATCTTCCATATATCGTTTTAATAACAGATCCAACCGCAGGAGGAATTACTGCTTCCTACGCAATGCTAGGAGATATTCATATAGCTGAACCAGGTTCACTAATAGCTTTTGCTGGAAAAAGAGTAATACAAGGCACTGTCAAAGAAGAATTACCTGAAAATTTCCAAACTAGTGAGTATGTTCAAAAGACAGGTTTTGTTGATTTAATCGTAGAAAGGAAAGATCTGGTTGAAAGAATTGGAACTTTATTATCGATATTGTTGAAAAAAAATTCTGCTATAACCTCTGAAGAAAATGAAACTTCAGAAGATCATCAGTCGCTTACAAAAGCTGCATCCTAAAGAAATTGATCTTAGCTTAGATCGAATAATTAATCTTTGTAAAAAACTAGGAAATCCTCAAAATAAAATCAAAGCAATATCTGTTGTGGGAACTAATGGAAAGTATTCTACAATTCAAGCTTTATACGCAATCCTAAAAGAGGCTGGTAATAATTGTAATATTTATACAAGTCCTCATATCAAAAAAATCAATGAAAGATTTGTATTTAATAATCAAGAATTAAGTGACAGAGAACTTTTATTGCTTTTAGAGGAGGTAGAAGAGGTTAATGAAAATCAAACAATTACATTTTTTGAAATATTAACTGCTGCTTATTTTTATAAAGCTTCAGAATGTCCTAATAACATTAACCTAATAGAAACAGGATTATTTCACCGATTTGATGCAACTAATATACTTAAGGAAAATCTTGCTAGCATAGTAACTTCTATAGGATTAGATCATCTTGATTGGCTACCTGAAAACGAACAAACTCTTGAGAAAATTATTTTTGAAAAAACATCAAGTCTTTTAAATTCAAAGATAATAGTTGCAAAACAAAATTCTGATCATATTTTAAATTATATAAAAAAAACAATATCAAAAAATCAATCTCATAAACTTTTCTTTAATGAAGATTACAATTATTCATTTAATGAGAACGGTTTTTTTTATTATGAAGATAAAGAAGGCGGAATTAAATTACCAAGCCCAAATGTTAATGGACAGTTTCAACTAGAAAATATTTCTACCGCGATTGCAGCTTTAAGAGCAATAGAACAAATTAAAATTAGAGAAGAGCATATAAAATCAGGTGTTACTAAAATTCAAAGTATTGCAAGACTTCAAGAAATAAAGAAAGGCAAGCTTAAAGATTTAGTTAAAAATAATAGACTTTTTATTGATGGATCACATAATCCATTAGGAGCAAAGGTGTTAAATGAATTTTTAGAATCTCTTAATTGTAATAAACATATAATACTTGGGATGATGGCAAATAAAAACCATCAAGAATATGTCAGTTACTTCAAAGATATTTCCTCTCTGACTACTATAGATATTCCTAATCAATCTAAATCAATCAGAGGAGATGAGTTAAAAAAAAAGCTTAATAACTATGGAAACATTAAATATAAAAAAAATATTACTGATGCAATTAAATCAATTCAACTTAAAGAAAATGATTTGATAATAATCACTGGGTCGTTGTATTTAGCAGGAGAAATTTTAAATCTAAATTAAATATTTTTATCTAAAAATTCTTTCATATGGCTTTCAGGAACTCCACCAACTTTTCTA
>MDTE01141704.1_pt1 | contig 12683 bp, 11 predicted proteins | sample 811231 | NCBI WGS metagenome assembly MDTE01 (sample SAMN05326651, study PRJNA326480) | marine metagenome | isolation source: seawater | place: Indian Ocean: Red Sea | collected 2010
CAGCTGAGCGCTGGCCGCGGCCCAGCTCGCCGACGCAGCCGATTTCGACCTGTTCGGTCATGCCGCCCACGACCTCGTCGGGTTCGGCGCCCGGCAGAACGTCGCGCCACTGATCGGCACACCTCGCGGCTCAGGCCTGACGGCTGCCCGTCCCCGACTCCGACACCTCAATAACCCCCGCGGCCTCGAGTGCGCCGAGCGCCTCGTCGCTGTAGCCGAGGCTGCTCAACACGGCTCGCGTGTGTTCTCCCAGCCGGGGAGGCGCAGCGTCCGGCCCGGTTGGTGAGCCGTCGACCTGGAATCCCGCGCCCAGCACCTCGAGAGTCCCGTCATGAATCCAGGTACCCCGGTCAACGTGGTGACCGCACCCCGGTAGCGAAGCTGGGGGTTGTCCAGCACCTCGCCCGGCGTCTTGGCAATCCCGCCGGGACTCCGGCCTCCTTCAGCAAGGCATCCCAGTGTCCGGCCGTGTTCGTGCGGAAAATCCCGGCGAACGTTTCGCGCAGGGCGACCCGATTGTTGAACGCGGCTTCCGGCGTCCCGAACGCCTCCGACTCGAGCAGGTCTTCCCGACCCACAGCCGGAGCCAAACGCTCGTAGAGCCGATGGGAATTGGCGTTGACCATCAGCAGACGCCCGTCCGACGTTTCGAACGTCCCGGCGGATCCCTGCTGCGCCAGTGGATTTGGCCCGACCCGCGGCCCCACCGCTCCGGTCGCGAGGAAGTTGTAGAAGTTGAGGCCCATCAGCGTCATGCAGGACTCGAGCATGGAGACGTCGAGGAAACTGCCCTCGCCGGTACGTTCCCGCCTGAGCAGCGCGGCATTGATTGCGGAACTCGCGACGATTGCGGTGCCCGCGTCCGCGACCGCAAACCCGACGCGCACAGGCTGCTCAGGTGTCCCGGTTGCCATGAACATGCCGGACTCGCCCTGGATGAGGTGGTCGAACGCGGGCCGACTGGCTTCCGGTCCACTCTGCCCGTAGCCCGAGATGGCGCAGTAGACGATCCCTTCGTTGTAGCTCCGCACGGTCTCGTAGTCGATCCCGAGACGTTCGGGTGTTCCCGGGCGCATGTTCAGCACAAGGACGTCCGCCGAACCGATCAGCGCCTCTACCGCTTCGCGACCACGCGGGTCCTTGAGGTCGATGGCAACAGATCGTTTGCCGCCGCTCTGGCCCATGAAGCCCGGCGACATGCCGGGTTCGAGTTGTACCCCCATGCCACGCATCTGATCGCCCGCGCCCGGGGTTTCAACCTTGATGATCTCGGCCCCATCAGGCCCAGCTGGTAGGTGCAAAGCGGCCCCGCATGCACGTGTGTGAAGTCGACGACCCGAATCCCTTCCAGCAGCCTCGCGGGCATGGCGTTTTTCCCTGTGTGCGATTCATCCATTGTAACGGCGCGGTTCCCGCCTGCAGGTTCACGTCCCTGCGGCCGGGTTTTCCCACACGCCGTATACTCGTGTGAATGAGCCTCACCCAGGAACAGCACGCCACCTACGCCAGATCCGGCTACCTGACGGTGCCCGCGGTCTTCCGTCAGGACGAACTCGCCGCGATGCGGAGCGCCGCGGACGAGATACTGGAACTCATCGTCAATTCTTCACTCGCGAACGGTCGCCACAGCGGTCGGCTCGACCTGCGCGACCGGGATGGCGAGCAGATCGTCCGCAAAATTCAGCCGATCAACGATTTGTCCCTGGTGCTTGCGGGCGCCTCGTCGGACGCGCGGTTCCTCACCCCGCTTGCGGAGTTGCTGGGAGACGAGCCGGTCCTCATGGAGGAGAAGCTCAACTACAAGCAGAGCCTCGGAGCCTGGTACGACACCCTCTCGCCACGGCCCGATGACACCCGGTTCCCGATCCACAATGACTGGGCGTACTACAAGATGAACGGCTATCCATCGTCCGTCATCTCCTCATGCATCCTCCTGGACGACTGCACGCCGGAGAACGGACCGCTGCGCTTCTGGCCGGCGTCACACCGGCATCACCTCGAACACGAATCGGTCCGGCTGGGACTTCAGGTAAAAGAGGGACTCATCGATCCGGACGCCTGGACCCCGATCATTGCGGAGGCAGGATCCGTGGTGTACTTCTCCTCACTCCTGGTGCACGCGTCATCGCCAAACGAGACGGCCCGGCCGCGTCGACTGATGATCTACAGCCATACACCGAAGCGGTCTGGGATGCCGCCCGACCTGCGCAACGGTCCGATGCGGCTTCGGGAGTCTCCCCATGAACTGGCCTACCTCAGCGCGTTGGCAAAGGGCGAGCTCAGACCAACCTACACGGCATCCTGACGCTCGGCCCGTTTGCGGACTTCTTCGCGCCAGAGCCAGAGCGGCAGCGCACATGAGAGCCCGATCGTCAGATTCACCACGATGTAGACCCACAGGTACGGTGTCCGCCGACTCATCATCAGCGTCCAGAACACCGCTGACGAAATGAAGATGTCCGCCGCGAAGCCGCCGGCCGCGCCGTTAGCGAACACGCCGGCGAGAAAGGACGGCAGCGCAATGCCGTGTTCGGCAAAGAAGCTGATGAAGAACACGTACGGGACTATTGCGCCCGCAATTGCCGCCACCAGGTAGATTCGTTCCGCCACGCGCACCTCCGGTCAGTCGCGCTCCGGGACGGGCGAGCCGGAGTCGCCCGGATGTGACAGGGGCAGCCGCACGGCTACCCCTGGTCAGGATGATGTCGACACGATAGGGACGCGGCGCTTACCTCTCGGGTAGTCGGCTCTGCTCAGCTACCGAAACCGGCCGCCTCGAGTCCGCCAAGGGCAGCCGCCTCGTCCTTGTCGGAGAGATCGCCGCTTACGCCCACCGCCCCGATAATGGCTCCGCCCTCGTCCCTGATCAGCACTCCGCCCGGTACCGCCACAACCTTGCCGTCTGCCATGCTGGCAAACGCGCTGAACAGGGTGGGCGCGGTCGCAGGCTCACGCTCCAGGCGCTCGCCGAATGCCCGGCTGTTGCCGCCGAGACCCAGCGCGCCGTACGCCTTACCTTCCGCGATCTGCGTGCGAAGGATGCCCGCGCCGTCTTCACGCAGGACAACTTTCGGATGCCCGCCCGCATCCAGCACGGCCACGGCAAGCGGCAGGCAATCCGTTTCACGGCCTTTGGCCAGCGTTCCATCGGCGATCGCGCGCGCCTGATCCAGTGTCAGGGTCATCTCTTACTCCATTTCTGTAGTTTGGGGGTTGTTGTTCTTGTGGCTGTTCTTGTTGAGCGTTTCTCTTCGGACAGGCGGACGGGCAGTTCCCGACCACCGGCAGTCTACGATGTGGCCTCGAGCGCCACACCCCACTTCTCGCCGAAACGTTCGGCCAGCACTTCGGGTAACGCGGCGTCCGGCGCCGCGACCGTGTCCCCGGAGCTGACGTCGTAGGCCTCCGGGTGTTCGACACCCCGCGGCAAATCGCCGTTCGGCAGTTGCTCAGCGGCGCCAAGCACCAGTTGGCGGAAGCGCACGATAGCGAGGTCCGTCTGCCCAAGCAGTTCCCTGCTTCGATCAGCAATCACGCCTTGACTGTCGGCAATGGCCTGGTCCTGCTCGGAGATACCCGCGATCCCCGTGTAGCTGTCACTCCGCTGCGAGTCCCGATCGATCAGGTAGTCGTTCTCCCGGCGCCGAATCGGCACGTAGTTCTCGTCCACCTCTGCAAAGAGGCCGGAGCCGGCGGCGAAGCGCTCCCGCTCGCGGTCGGTAATCTCTCGGTCGGGGTTCCATGCGTAGCAGTAGATCCAGCACGATTCATCGTCGATCGGCACCCAGCTGTTTGCGAGTTGGTTGAACCCCGGAAAGTTGCCCGGCGCGTACGAGTGGTTGGGCATCAGAAACTGGGTCATCCGCCAGTAGGCCTGATCGTTGTCGGCGTGACGCGCAGCACCGATGACAAAACCCGCTCGATGCTCCTGCACTGTGAAGCGCGGCGCGCCGTCTTCGACCATCCAGCGGAAGCTCGCGATGTTCGCAGGTTCGTTCTCGCCCGGTTTGACGGCCATCCCCATGACCTCGTGTAGTCCAACCTTCTCACCATCCTTCATTCCGGCGTGAAGGTAGGAGAAGTGCGCGGTGTCGATGCCACCCTCCACAGCCTGCGCCCAGTTGCACTGCTGGAGCTTCTTCGAGACGAAGCGATGACTGGGAGGCACCATCGCGAAGCCCATTTCAGGCAGCCCAGGGGGCTCACCCTCACCGAACCACACCCAGATACAGTCGCCCCATTCCCGCACCGTCAGTGCACGAATCGCGGCCTTCGGCCTGATGTTCTCCGCAACCGCCGGGGGGGCGGTCGGGACGTCTACGCAGTTTCCTTCCGCGTCGAACTTCCAACCGTGATACGCGCAGCGCAGCCCGCAATGCTCATTTCGGCCGAAGAACAACTCGGCGCCGCGATGGCTGCAGCGGGGCTCGACGACACCCACCCGACCGTCAGAGTCGCGGAATGCGATGAAGTCCTCGCCAAGGATTCGGATGCGTTTGGGTGCACCATCCGGCACGAGTTCACGCGACAGCAACGCGGGCTGCCAGTACTGCCTGAACACGTCGCCCATGGGTGTACCAGGGCCGGTCCGCGCGAGCGTCTCATTCTGTTCGGCAGTCAGCACGGCTGTCTCCACCAGATGGTTGGCCTTCGACTTTACACGCATCCGACCGGACGCGGCCAGGGACCCCGAGGGGCGCCTGGGAGCCCGCTCGCCAGACGGTCGGCGCATCCGGATCCGCTGTCTATACTTTCCGCAGAACGCCATTATGGGGTTCCAGGAGTCTTGGCATGAGGGAACGCGAATCCGGGACGCACGAGACGCAACCGTCCGGGACGCGTTCGTCCACCGTTCCAGAGAGCAGGACCGGCTGGCGGGCGCTGATCGCAGGATTCGTTTGCGCCGGCGCGATCTCCACGTCCGCCCGGTCCACCGCGGCTGACACCCTGCCGGGCGCAATTGCACTGCTAAAACAGAACGTGAGCGGGCGCAGCTTTCACGGCCTCGCCGCTGAAAACGGCCAGCCCGTCCCGCATGTGTGCAAGAAGATCGAACAGGGTGGGCGGCTCGTACTCCGCTGCGGTCCGAGTTCGGACGCGGCGGGACTCGTGCATGCATCGCGAATTGTGCACCCGCGGCCGCGGCAGCCGGCCTGGGCGCACCAGACCCCGAAGCCTCGGGAGCGGACACGACCTGCGATCCGGTTGCCTGACCCAACGCGCCGCCTGGTCGCCGCACCGGTGGTCGGTAGCTTCGACAACCCGGCACCCCCGCCGGACGTCACCCTGATGGCGGCAATCACCAAACCGGTACCCGTTGTGACGAGGCCGGTGCCGCCACAGCCTGCGGTCCGCACCGAACCACGCAGCAGCTATATCGTCGCGACAACTGGCGCCGCGCGCGACGTGCTGAGCACCCTGAAGTCCCTCGGTGACCGCCACTACCAGTTGCTGGGTCGCGGCCCCTACATGGGGCGCGTATCACTGGGGGTTTTTGGCGTTCACGCCAACGCCGTACGCCGGGCGAACGCCCTGGCGAGACACGGCGTTCATGCAGACGTCATCGAGCGCTCGAGTCAGCGCGTCATCAGCCGGCCCCCGGTCGCGCGCTACTGAGGACAGAAGAACAGGAAATGCTCGTTGCGATGGAGCAACTGGCCACAGCGGGCGGGCAGCGCATCGAGGCGCCATTTCTCGTGCAAGACGACGTAGACGGCAGCATCAGGCACATCGCCGGCTCGCGGGAGATAGGTCATCGCCCCGCCGGCGTAGAACTCCGCCGAGAATCTTCGACGCCCCACATAATGCAACGGCGCCGGAACATTCTGTGAATGGTGTGCCCAGGCCGCCACGATCGGCTGCTGGTTCCTGCTGCGCGTAAACGCATCAGGGTCCAGCAACCCGACAAAGCGTCCGACGGGCAGCAGCAACGCCGCCGCGCAGAGCGCCGCGATCCAGACGCGCGCGCGCGCGCCCCGCGGACAGACGCGCAGCAACCACGTGGCGATCAAAATACTCGCCGCCGGCAGCGCGGGCATGATGTAGGTCGGCAGCAGGTTGCTGGCGGCCGTGAAGAGGACAAGCGGCCCAACGAGCCAACACCAGCAAAATCTCTCGAAGCTGTCACCCCAGGTCCGATTCAGCGCATGACGTCGCGCGACGAGGACGACAGGCAGCAACAACGACCAGGGCAGCATCGCCTCCAGGAGATAGGCCCAGATCATTCCGGGTGGGCGCTCGTGACCCTCCCCATACAGATCGCCGGACCAACCCGGGACCACAAACCGTTCGTAGTGTTCGCCAACCAGGAAATACCGGAGAAACCCCGGTGAGGCGGTTTCCGCGAGCAGATACCAGGGCACCGCCACTGCCCCCGCCAGAGCAGTCCCCGCAGCCCAGCGCCAATCCAGCAGAAACTCGCGTAGCCGGCGCTGCCAGATCAGCCAGATGACGCCTGTCAGCCCGCACAACACGAGCCCGACCGGGCCCTTCGCCAGGAGCGTCAGACCGATCCCGACAAACATCACCCAGTACCAGCCGCGACGGCGCTCCGCCACCCCGAGCCAAAACCCCGTCAGCGCAAGCGTGACGGAAAACATCAATGCCGGGTCCGTCTTGACCGCACCCGTCGCCTCGTAACCGAGGTCGGCGCTCACGAACACAACCAGTGCAAGCGCGCCGCGGGTCCGGTCATGTCCAACCAGCCGCCACATCAGCGCCATTGTTGCGAGACCGAACAGCCAGTTCGGAAAGCGGGCGCCAAAGGCATTGATCCCGAATACTTCGAGGCCAAGCGCGGTCATCCAGAATGCCAGGGGAGGCTTGCCCCAGAATGGCTCCGTGTACGTATACATGGGCACGATCCACGCATTCAGTTCGACCATCTTGCGCGCGATCTCGGCGTAACGCGCCTCAGACGTGTCCATCACCGGGTAGAGCCCGAGCCCGAACAACCGGACGGCAACGCACCCGAGCGCGATCGTCAGGAGCAGACTTCCAAGCTGTAGCTCTCGTCTTTCCAACGTGTACCCGCAGCGATCAGCTGTCGAACGTGTCGAACCGTTCCATCAGCTTCTCGTATTGACCTGTTCGGCGTGTGTTCCCCACGTGGCGCCCCATCTCGACGACCGTCCCGGACTGTACGTGGTCGAGGTGGCGAAACACCCAGCTCGGCCGCAGCCGCACGAACCGGTAGCCGCGAACTTCCAGTTCATCCTGCATGACATAGCCGGGGTTGAGAATGCCAAGCGCGAACTGCAACCCCTCGTTACGAATGACTTCGGCGTCCCAAACGCTGCAGAAGCTTTTCAGATGGCGTTCGCGCCAGGGCCGGGCCTGCAGTTCGCGCAGGCCAAGCTTCAGCATGGCCCGCTGGTAGATGTAGCGGGGCCCCCTGCGCGCAACGCGCCACGCCGTGCTGTACCACGGCCGATTCACCTGCTCAGTGGTACCCACCGCGGCGATGCCCGGCTCCAGCCTCGCAAGCATGACCTCGATGATGCGGGGATCGTGCAGGAAGGTATCCGTGTGAAAGAGCACGACGGCCCGGGTCCGAACGTGCCCGAGCGCCAGATCAAGTGCCCTGCCGTGGGCTTCGAAGCCCTTTTCCGGCGCTGCAGTGCGTCGTTCGACCAGCCGGATCCAGTCCAGAGTACGCAGGTAGGCGAGGCTGTCGTCGTCCGAGTCATTGTCGACGACCAGGACGTCAACTTCCGCAAGGTCGAGGTGTTGCCTGATCAATTCGAGACACACCGCCGTGATGCGGCGTGTCTTGTAGTTGACGAGGACGATCGAATAGCGCTTCTGCGGCAAGACGGGAGCGGCGTGTTCCGTGTAAGCCGATTGTAACGAGGCCGCTTCACACTTGTCCGGGCCGAGCAGCCTCGCCGCTCTGGTACCATCGCCGGATGATCACCAACTTCGGCTCCTGCTGCATCGACCACGTCTACGCGGTACCGCACTTTGTGCTGCCCGGCGAGACCCTGCCCTGCACCCAATACGACATCTACCCGGGCGGCAAAGGTCTGAACCAGTCGCTCGCCCTGGTCAACGGCGGGGCTGAGGTGCGCCACGCCGGCAAGATCGGCAAAGACGGCCGGTTCCTCAAGGACCTGCTCACCGAGTCCGGGGTCGACACGTCATTGCTCGAAGTCATCGACGGCCCGAGTGGGCACGCCAACATCCAGGTAACCCCCGAGGGAGAGAACTCGATCGTGCTGTTCGGCGGCGCCAACAGGCAGATCACGGTTGCCGACCTCGAACGCGTCCTCTCGGACTGCAGCGCGGGAGACGCGCTGCTGATTCAGAACGAGATCAGCGAACTCCCCGAACTGATGAAGCGCGCAGACGCTGCAGGCCAATTCATCGTCTTCAATGCGGCACCCATCACCGCCGAAGTCGAACGCTATCCGCTCGAGACGATCTCGATGTTCATCGTGAACGAGGTCGAAGGTGAAGGACTAACCGGGGAAACCGAACCCGCGGCCATCCTGACCGAAATGGAGAAGCGCTTTCCCCGCGCGGTCACCGTACTGACGCTGGGCGAGGCGGGTGCATGGTGCTCGGGTCACGGCACCCGGCATCATCAGAGCGCGACTCCGGTCGATGCAGTCGACACGACCGCAGCCGGAGATACGTTTACGGGATTCTTCCTCTCCGCCTGGGTCGACGGCGCCTCGCCGGAGGCCTGTCTCAGTCGTGCTTGTCGGGCAGCCGGTATCGCCGTGACACGGCCCGGCGCCGCGACGTCGATTCCCAAACGCGAAGAAGTGGACGCCTGACAGTCAGGTCAGGCCGACAGACACGCCCGGTTCAATGCCCGGCCGGTCCAGTACCTGATCCTGCCCCGTGACAGGTCGGGCAGGAGGCCAGGGTGCGGGGTCAGACGGCCGCCGACTCCCGAAGGCGTCGACAAGCCGACGCGTAATCCGACTCGGCGATCCAGTTGGACGGCTTGACGCCCTCCCGTACGGGAACTCGCTCGCCACGCAGGAAATCAGGATGAAACGGGACGAGGCGTCCCCGCCCCACCTCGTCTTTCCTGCTGGAAATGCTGGAAAGCATGCTGTCGTTGATTGGTGTGAAGACCTTCATCTCGCCGGTCCCTGTGTCGGTGCTGCTACGTTGCCCAGTAAACCCAGAAACCTGAGAGTCCCCATTGAAGGAAAATGAAAGCTGCGTGAGCGAATATGGAGAAAATATGAATAGCTCAGCCGATGCGACGCCTGTCCCCCGCCCGGGACCGCTCGTCCGGCCGGGACCGTCAGCGCGGCGAGCAGCCGGAACCCGCCTGCACCAGGGGAACTCCACGTGCCCGTCGAAGCCAAAGCGTTAGAATGAACCCAACCCTCCGCGGAACGCTCCATGGCCAAGACCATCGCAATTGTCGAAGACGACCCAGACCAGCGCAGCAACTACGTCGACGCGATCACGAAGAAAGGCTACGAGGTCACCGCCTACAGCAATCGCACGGACGCGATCGAGGGTTTCAGCCGTGAACTCCCGGATCTCGCAATCCTCGACATCATCCTCGGCGACGAGGTCGACGCAGGCTTCGAGATCTGCCGCGATCTGCTGTCTCGCTCGCCTTCCCTGCCGGTCATCTTCCTGACCGAGCGCATTGCCGAAATCGACAAGATCAGCGGGCTGCGTCTGGGCGCATGGGACTACCTGCCGAAGCCGATTACGCTCGACTATCTTGCTGAACGCATCAGTTCCCTGCTGCGCATCAACGAAGCGCGGGTTCAGGTCAACTCGGGGACGTCCTCGGCGAAGCTGGTCGGGGATCTGTCCATCGACCAGGAGGCACTGCTGGTGTCGTGGCGCAACCAGCCGATTAACCTGTCAGGTACTGAGTTCCGCATGCTGGCGAAGCTGGTCAGGGTACCCGGACACGCGGTTTCCTACGACACCCTGATGAACGCAACCATGCAGAGTCTCGTCACGAACAACACGATCAACACGCACATGCGCAACATCCGCAAAAAGTTCGAGGCGATCGACGCCGAGTTCGACTGCATCAAGAGCGAATACGGCTTCGGGTACCGGTGGTCGGTCAAGTGACGTCGCCGTCGACACCTGCCGCGGCGACCCGCGCGCGCTGATTCACACGAATGGACGGAACCTATTTCGGCCCGCGGCTCGGCACTAAACTGCTGATCCTGATGAGCGTCGCGATGGTTGCGTTCCCCTGGTTCAGCTATCAGTACCTCTCCGAGATGGAGGACTTCCTGGTCGACAGCCAGGCGAACGCGCAACTGCTGACCGCCGAAGGCATCTCGACGCTCCTGAACGGCCGCACGGACCTTTTCTACGAGCTGCCGCTGTCACCTGAGGGATACGAGCAGCTCTATGCGCATGCGCTCGAAACGCCCGTCAACATCGACGGCAAGCCCACGGACTGGGAAGACGTCATCAACTTCTCCGTCACCTTCGGTGCCTCCGACGCGGGGCCTGATGCCAACCAGTTCAACCTGATCCTTGGCGAGCACAACGGTCAGGTGTACGCGCTCATGCACGTCATTGACGACTCACTCGTCTTCCGCGACCGGGACATCCTGCGCCTCGATGTGTCCGATCACGCGCGGATCACCTTTACGGGTCTCGACAATCGGATTCGTCGAATCGTCATCGCAATGAACGAACCCGGCGTCACGAGCGCATACACGATGGACGAGGACTGGCGCTACGCGATCGAAGGCGACTCCGACAACCGCGTGCAGGGGTTCATGAGCACCGTCGACAACGGCTACCTGCTCGAATTCCGTGTGCCCCTCGACCTGTTCGGTTCAACGCAGCGGTTTGGCCTCGCGGTTGCCGACGTCGACGACCCGGACACGCGGGAGATCACGTCCGTCACCGGGACGCTGCCCAGCGCCGGACGCGAAGCGTTCGGACTGGCGCTGCTCAAGTCGCCGGAGGTGCTGCAGATCATCGAGGGCCTCGGCTACTCCGGCGCAAACATCCAGGTGATCGACGATCAGCGCCGCGTTCGCGCGGAAGTGGGCAACTATCGCGGCGCCGGACCGTCCGCTGCCGAAGGCGCGTTCCTCGCGGATCTGTGGTTCCGAGTCGTTCGCGAACTGCTGGAATTCACCGCCAGCAAAACGAACCCCGACGCCGAGGAGGTTGTCGTCAACCGGTCGCTCGATGGCGTGCCCAGTACCCAGAGACGCTGGACCGACGAGGGAGAGATCATCGTCGCCGCGCACCCCATCATCGCCGACGAGGAGATCATCGGCACGGTGGTGCTGAAACAGAACACCGACCGAATTCTGGAAGTCCGTCGGGACGCGCTCCTGCGTGTCATCAGCTTCTCCGTGCTCGCCCTGCTGGTGTTCGTCCTGCTGATCCTGGGATTCTCCGTACGACTGGCGCGGCGCATCCGCAAACTGGGCGCCGAAGCAAACAGCGCCATCGACCTGTATGGCCGGTTGCGCGCAAGTGAGATTCGCAGCGAGACCAGGTCCGGCGACGAAATCGGCGATCTTGCCCGGTCGATCTCCGGCATGCTCACGCGGTTGCACCAGCACAATCAGTTCCTGGAGAACATGCCCCGAACACTCCGCCACGAGATCAACAATCCGCTGAACGCGCTGTCCACTTCCCTGCAGAACCTCGAACTGGAGGAGTCGGAATCAGGGCGGGAGAAGTACCTCGAAGCAGCCAAGCGCGCCGTTCTGAGAATCGGCATGCTGGTTCAGAATCTGGCGGATGCCGCGAGTCTCGAAGAAGCGCTCGAGAGCGAAGAGTTCGAGCGGCTCGACCTGCGCATGCTGGTCGAGAATTACCTCGTCAACTGTCGCACGGCGCATCCTGACCGCAGCTTCGAGTATTTTGGCACCGAGCGCGCCGCGGTCGTTGCCGCATCGGATTTCCGGATTGAGCAACTGCTCGACAAGCTGATCGACAACGCGATCGACTTCAGCGAGCCCGGCGCGGTCATCCGTGTCGGCCTCGCAAGCAACTCGCACGAGATCACACTGAGCGTGAGCAATCCCGGGCCCACGATCCCCGCCGACAGCCTGCGCACCGTCTTCGACTCGATGGTGTCGGTACGAGCAAACAACCCCGACAATCGTTTGCACTTCGGCATGGGACTCTACGTCGTGCGGATCATCGCCAAACATCACGGCGGCAGCGTACAGGCGGAAAACCTGCCGAATGGTCGGGGCGTCACCATACGGGTGACCATCCCGCTCGAACACGAACCCCGGGCAGCCCTCGCGGCGGCCGGCTGACAGGGCACCTGAAGCAGAAGCCCCGATCAAACGCTTCAAGTAAAAAAAAGTCCTAACTCGGTCTTGGGGGGAAGGGTATGAGTTAGGACTCTTAGCCAAGTGATGGGCCAACGAACTGGTATGGTCCGGGATCCTCTTCGGCCTTCCCGACGGCCAGGCAATCTCATCAGTCAGTGAGGTCGTCGCTTTCGCTGCCCGATGCGCTGGGGGAGCACACGGCCTCCGAACATGTCACTTCATGCGGAACGGGCGGCCACCACGACTGCACCCTACAGTCTTGGAATCAAAGTGTAGGCAATGACAATGGAGACAAGATGGAGGCAATCTGGACCGGTCAGTTGATGACCCTGGGCACCTCGGTGGTCGCTGAGGGCTCCGCGGGGCTGCCGCCATCGATGCGCCAATCTGCCTGACCCACTGCGGTGGCAAGCAAACGGGTTACGG
>MDTE01148186.1_pt1 | contig 12680 bp, 8 predicted proteins | sample 811231 | NCBI WGS metagenome assembly MDTE01 (sample SAMN05326651, study PRJNA326480) | marine metagenome | isolation source: seawater | place: Indian Ocean: Red Sea | collected 2010
CGGAACGTCGCCATCGCTTCGTCGAGTTTACCGCCCGACGCGCACGCGCCGATGACCGCCGCGTACGAGTGCTTGTCGGGTGTGACTCCCTCCTGACGCATCACCTCGAAGATCTCGAGGGCGTCGTCGGCGCGTCCCGCCCTGTCGCACGCGCTGAGGACGGAGTTGTACGTGATGACGTTGGCGTCGACTCTTTTCGCGCGCATCTGGCGAAACACGTCGAGCGCGTCGTCGCACCGCTTGCCCTTCTCGCACGCGGCGATGACCGTCCCGTACGTGATGGCGTCGGGTTCCACCCCCGCGGACTGGCACTCGCGGAACACCTGCATGGCCTTGTCCAGCTGCCTGCCCTTGGCGCACGCGGATATGAGCGCGGAGTACGTGAAGATGTTCGCCTCCACGCCGTCCGCCTTCATCTCCCGGAAAACGTCGAGCGCCTTTTCCCACTGCTTGCTCTTGCCGCACGCGTTGATGAGCGCGGAGCACGTGATGGTGTTCGCCGCCACGCCCCTCTGCTTCATCGCCTGGTACAGCTCGAGCGCCTTGTCCCAGCCGCCGCTACGGCCGCACGTCTTGATGAGCGTGGTAAACGCGGGCGCGCCGGGTCGGAACTGCGACTGCGAGAGCACCCGCGCCACGTCGCCTGGTTCGCACGCCGCGATGGCCCGCGCGAGGGTGTCGATGTCGGCGATGGCGTCGCCGGGCTTGTACTCGGACTTGTTCGCGCGTCGATTGGTGCCGGTCGAATGGAGTTCCCCGGACTTGCGCCTGTCCCGGGGCCCGGCGGCTGAAGCCGAAGGCGGTCGGTTCGCGTCGGTCGACGGATGATGATGATGATGATGTTGGCTCTCGTCGCCGCCGTTCCTGCGCGTCGGGGCGGAGCGCCGGGCGCGCGCGTCGCCGCCGCCGCCGCCGTTGACGTCGCCGTCGTCGCCGTCGCCGCGACCCGGGTCGCTCACGCGGCGGGAGCGCGGCGCGAAATCACCGCCGACGCCGCCGCCCTCCGCGCCGTTGCCGCGGGGCGTGCCGACGCCCGCGCGCCCGGAGCCTCCGCGGGAGTTCGGCCCCGACCCGCCGCCGGGCCCAGCGCCCGTGCCTGGTCCATCCTTTCGACCGTCGCCTGCGGTGCGGGGGTGGGGGGGATGAACGAATCAGCGAACGAATCGGTCGAGGGGTCTCTCGGGAAAGGAGCGATCGACGAGGCGGGGTTTCGGCGCGGACGCGATCGCGCCTTCGCGCGACGCGGGGCGGGGACGGCGCGCGCCTCCGCCACCAAATCAATCGTCGGTCGGCGGGGAGGGTTTGCGACCCCGGGAAGAAAAGGGGCGGCGGACAAAAATGTCGCCCGCGGTCGCGGTGGGTGCGTTCGGGACTGACCGTTCATCCTGCTCGCGCTCGAGCGCGCGGCCTGGTCGGTTCTGCCGCCGCCCGACGCCCTGCCGGTCCCCGTCGGGGCCTTCTTCTCCACCGTGGTCCATCCCTCGTCCACCATCGTCGCCGATTGATCGACTTGTGCGACGAGCCGCTTTTGTGCGAAATGAATTTCTGGGTCACCGCCCCGAGCCGCCTTTCGCGACTGTCGGCGCTGCTTGTCACGAGTCGCGACGCGCGGAACTGACGCGTCCGGTCGATGTGCGAACGAGCGAGCGAGTGAGCGGTCACTCGGTGCGGCCAGCCCGCGGTCCGCGACTTGGTGCTCGCTCTGAGTGGTTTGGGATGATGTTTGGAACAATGTTTGGTGTTGTGTGGGTTCGTGCGGCGCGCGGCGCGTTTCAGCGAGGAATCTTTCGTCTCGCGTTTCGAGTCACGGAAGTTCTGGCGCGGTGGTGCCGAGGACGGCTTCGGGGTGGGTGGCGCCCATAACCCCACAGCGCGGGGCCAAATGCCCTCACCGCGCAGGGATGAGATGCCGCCGACTATACATGAGAGTCCCAAAGGGTGCGTACGCCGTCGAGTCGCTTTCCATCGCCGCTCCCGTAGGGGAAGCGCGGATGAGCATTTCAGCATCTTTAGAACCCCCCGCGGCACCCATTTGGTTCCGCGATTTCCGTATCCGCGCCCGACACCCCGACACCCCGCTGACCTCGATGTCGCCCGCATCGCCCCTCCCGACCGCAGCGATACCAAGAAGGATCGCAGGCTCTCCTCTTTCTCCATATTCAACGCGGGATACTCGCTGCTGAAGAGCCTCGGGAAGAGCGCGTCGAAGCGCAAGAGGGGCGCGAATGCCGACGAGGATCTGGAGGAGGACGACGACAGCGCCGGCAAGAGAACCCGCGGGGCGACGGGCTACGCGCAAGGACCGGGCTCGGCGTTCATAACGAGCAGCGTGAGGAAAAGTAAAGGTGAGTCATCCCCCTCATCGTCCCGATACGACCGTTCCGTGACGCGCATCACGCCCGCCTTGGACGCCCGCGGCGTCGCGAGGAGCGCCATCTCAAATCCAAAAGTTGACCGGTCGAGCACCCCGCCGACAGCAGGTCCGAAGGCGCCGACGTCTACCGGCGACGAGGTGGCGCGTAATCTGGCGTTCGATGGCGACGACGACGAGGGCGGCAGCCGCAAGGGCAAGGTGAAGAAGGGTGCGGTGAAGGAGAAGACCAAGCGCACCGGCACGGGCTCAATCTTCTCACCGTTTTTCTCCTTCTTCTCGCCCTCCAAGTCCTCCAAGGCTGCGAATACCGCGAAGGCGCAGGACGCGTCCAACCGCGGCGGCGCGAGCGGAAGGAGCGTGCGTGCGTCCACGAGGGCGGCCACGACGGGTGCGCCGGCGCCTTCGTCCAAATCCGTCAGGACGCGGCCGGCGCCGAAACCGGTCGGAGCGGGCGGAGGAGCGTCACCCCCCCAGCCGCCCGTCCTGTCCAAGGACTCGGACTCGGAGGACATCTCCGACGCCGAGCCCGTGCGGATCTCGGACAACGACGACGACGGGGATGACGCGAGGAGCCTCGAGAGCGACGAGGCTGAGGAGATGGAGAGCGACGGCGCGGTCCTCGCCGCGTCGAGCCGGGGCGGCGGTGAGCCGCGGGGTGACGTTGTCGGCGTGTCGGGCGCCGGGAAGGGAACCCTGCGGGACGGGTTCGGAAAGTGGACCGAGTCGTTCGTGGACGACGAGTACACGTACGAGGACGAGCTCGACGACGAGGAGTACGACGAGGAGTTTGACCCGTGGGTGTTTATCCACGGCTTGCCCCCGCTGTCGTCGTGCGTGCGAGCGAACCGACCCGCCATCTTGCCCCGCAAGTCCCCGGTGCACAAGAACAAGAACACGTTGGTGCTCGACCTGGACGAGACCTTGGTGCACTCGAACCTGGAGCAGACCATCGAGGATGCTGATTTCTCGTTCCCCGTGACGTTCAACGGCCAGCAACACATCGTCAACGTGAGGCGAAGGCCGTACCTTGTCGAGTTTATGGAGTTTGCCGCGCGGCATTTCGAGGTTGTCGTCTTCACCGCGTCGCAGAGGGTGTACGCGGAGCGATTGCTGAACAAGATTGACCCGAACCAGGTCCTGATCAAGCACCGCCTGTACCGCGAGAGTTGCGTGCTGGTGGAGGGTAACTACATGAAGGACCTGAGCGTGCTCGGGCGGGACCTTGCGAAGACGATCATCGTGGATAACTCGCCGCAGGCGTTTGGCTTCCAGGTTGACAACGGGGTGCCCATCGAGAGCTGGTTCGACGACCAGAGCGACAGGCAGCTGCTGAAGCTGATGCCGCTGCTCGCGAAGCTCGCGCAGGCGCAGGACGTGCGACCGGTCCTTCGGAAGAAGTTTGCGCTCGAGGAGAGGATCGAGCGCGCGGGTGAGCGAACGAGCGTTCTCAACTCCATGGGCTCGCCGAGACGGTAGGAAGACGAAGCGAAGGAGCGCTTGGACGAGGCGCGAGGAGGATGGCGACGACGAAACCGACAATCGTGTATTTACCATAGGACCGAGATCGTTCGCTCGCACCGTGTGTTGACTACATTTCATTCTCAGCAAAGTCCCTCGCCGACGTACTCTTTGTACCTCGCCCTGAGGGACTGGCACAATTTCTGTGCTCTGAGTCGTTCGAGCTGGAAGTCGTCGCGTTTCATTTCCTCCTCGGTCGTACCATCCGCGGGCTTGCCCTCCTCGATGTAGAACTCCACCTGATCGAGAAGGCTGCGAAGCTCCCACGTGCACCGACCCTGGCCGGTCAGGCTACGGTAATCGTCCCACACGTTGTCGATGGCGCCAAGGACCTTGACGCAGACCGAGAACGCGATCGGGTCGCGTTTGGTGAAGAACGACATTTTGTTTTCAACCTCGGCGGTGATGATCTTGCTCCCCGTTTCACACACGACCGAGGTGTGAGCCTTGTACTTCGAGTCGCTCCACTTGCTTTTGTCGACGTAGATCTTACTGAGTATGCGTTCTTCGATCTTGTTCAAGTTGGGCTTGGTCGGCGTGCCGACCTTGCGCTTCTTCACCACCGCGTTCCCGTTCTCATCGTACGCCGTGGATCCATCGGGGTTGAGCATCACGTTCGCGGCTCGCTTGGGCGCGCCGGTCCCGTGCGCGTGCTGCACTAGACGCTCCACGAGTTTGAACTTGGAGCCCGTGGAGCTGAGGCCGGCGTTCTTGCACTGGTCCTTGAGGCTCTCCAGAGTCTCGCCATCGGTCCCGGGAATATACTCGCCGTCGCGGCGGAATACACTCGCTTTGGACTCAACGCCGAAGCGAGCCGTGCTCTGGTCCACCAGAAGGCGGGCCACGAGCTCGGCTTTGGTGCCGCTCACCGGCAGCTTTGCCGATCTGCACAAAGACTTGAGCTCGTCGTTGGAGAGGCGCTCGAACCAGTTATCCTTTGGGGGCTTTGCGGCCTTCTTCGCCTTCTTCGGCCTGTTGAAGCCATAAACATGACCAAACGTAAAAAGCCTCCGTACATGGTGGTCGACGACGGATACGTGCTGCGACGGGGTCGTGCGTTACAATTTTGAAATTCCTCGGAAAAGGTCCGATTTGCTTGCTCAGGTTCTGCAGTTGTAATAAAAAAAGTGGGCTACTCGACGTCACGGGTTTAGGCCTTGATCTTCTCCATGAGGATCTCACCCATCTTGTTGCAGCCCACCTGGGTGCACCCGTCGGACATGATATCGCCCGTGCGGTACCCCTCGTCCAGCGCGTCGTTCACAGCCTTCTCGATCTGCGCCGCCGCCTCCTCCTCGCCGAACTGGTACCTCAGCATCATCGCCGCGGAGAGCACCTGCGCGAGGGGGTTCGCCTTGTCCGTGCCCGCGATGTCGGGCGCGGAGCCGTGCACGGGCTCATACAGCCCCGGGCCGTCGGTGCCGACCGCCGCGGAGGGGAGCATGCCGATGGAACCGGTGAGCATCGACGCCGCGTCCGAGAGGATGTCGCCGAAGATGTTGCCGGTGACGATGGTGTCGAACTGGGTGGGAGCGCGGATGATCTGCATCGCCGCGTTGTCCACGTACATGTGCGACAGCTCCACCTCGGGGTACTCCTCCTGGTGCACCTTCGTGACGATCTCCTTCCACAGCTGGCTCACCTCCAGGACGTTGGACTTCTCCACGGAGCACAGGCGGTTGCTTCGCTTCTTCGCCGTCTCGAACCCGACGCGAGCGATGCGCTCAATCTCCGGGACGGAGTAGACCATGGTGTTGAAACCGGTGCGGTTGCCGGCCTCGTCCGTGCCGAAGCCCTTGGGCTTGCCGAAGTAGATGCCTCCGATGAGCTCGCGGACGACCATGATGTCGGTGCCCTCGACGACGTCGCGCTTGAGGGAGGACGCGTCGATGAGCTGGGGGAGGATGTTGGCGGGGCGGAGGTTGGCGAAGACGCCGAGGCCCGCGCGGAGGCCGAGGAGACCCTGCTCGGGCCTCTGCTCGGCGGGGAGGGTGTCCCACTTGTAGCCGCCGATGGCGGCGAGGAGGACGGCGTCGGATGCCTGGCACGTGGCGAGGGTCTCGGGGGGCAGGGGCACGCCGGTAGCGTCGATCGCGGCGCCGCCCACGAGGCACTCGGTGAAGTCGAAGGCGATGTCCCTCTGGGAGCCGACCTCGACGAGGATGTCCTTCGCGACGGCCATGATCTCGGGGCCGATGCCGTCGCCGGGGAGGAGGGTGATCTTGTAGTTCTTGGCCGCGGCGGCGACGCTGAGGGCGCCGCGCGAGCGGGGCACGGCCATCCGGACCGTCGATTGGCGGACGGAGGCGGAGCGCTTCAGGGAGTTGACGCGGGCGGGTGCGGTCAGGCGGACCGCCCGGCAGCCGGCGAGAGCAGCCATGATGATGGACTGTGGGACGTTCGGGGGGACTGGGGCGGGCGACGCGGGTGAATGCGACGCTCCTTAGTGGCGATCGGATTGGGCGTGGGGAGAGGATATTTTCTTGAGGGTCCAGGGTTCTGTTGCTTTTTTTATCTCCTCGTGGATCAGGTCCGAGTAGACCGTCGTTGTCGAGTTATGAAAACGCGTCTTCTTCGCTCGTATGCGTTGCAGTCACGAATCTCCGTCGCGTCGATTTTGACCGAGGTGCCCGACCCGCTGGCAACGAAGCTGACGAAGAACGCCGTCGGGGCTCTCTGCGCGTCGACCTCCGCCACAGAGAATTGTCGCCCGGGACCCGGAACGTCCCGGTCAGAGGAGCTAGAAGGCTCGACCGGAGCGGCCGAGGGCGAGCTCCATGAGCAGGGCGGCTCAGCTGGTACGGAACCCGTCCCGCGCAAGCTCGGATTCGGGCCCTAACGTTCAATTCATTTTTCTCGGGGCGCCCCCTTTCCCCAACCTCACCGGTCTCTCCTCCCTCCTCTCCCTCCTCCCTTTTCCGCAGGCGAGCCAGGCGACGCCGTCGAGCCTCGCTCGTAATTTCACGTACTCGTCCGACGACGAGAGCCCCCCCGCGCCCAAGCAGCCGAGGGACGGGAACAACGGAGGAGGTAATTCGGCCTACCGGGATCGGAGCATCTCGGTGGAGAGCAGCGACGACGAGGCGCCCCCGCCCTCCGCGCAGCCCAGACACGGTGGCGGAGTCCCACGCGGGCCGAGCTCGGGTCCCGCGCCCTCTCGATTCGCCCAGATGCCGGGAGGATCGCACGATCGCGGGGCACAGCTGTGCGCCATGGGGGACAAAGAATTTTTCGTGCACCAGTCCCACGCCGAGGCGTTCCTGCTGTACCTGGAGGCTGCGGAACCCCCTAACAGCCACCCTCCCGCGATGCACCGCCTCGGCGCGTGTTTCCGCGACGGTAAGGGGTGCGGCAGGAGCGAGAAGGACGCCGAGCGTTGGTTCGCGAGGGGCGCCGCGATGGGTGACGCCGACTGCATCAACGCAGCGGGCGAGAGCGCGGAGGCGGCGGGGGATCACTCCGCCGCGCTCGCCAACTACCAGAGGGCGGCGGACATGCGCCACAGGGAGGCGCAGTGTAACCTCGGGCACCTCTACGAGAAAGGTCTGGGCGTCGCTAAGGATGCGGTGATCGCGGCGAGGTGGTACAGGGCCGCCGCAGACGCGGGTTTCGCCAAGGCGCAGAATAACCTCGGCGCTCTCTACGACGGCGGCGAGGGCGTCGGCGTGGACCACGGCGCCGCGGCCTTCTGGTACGAGAAGGCCGCCGCGCAGGGTAACGCGTCCGCGCTCAACAACCTCGGCATCCTGCACGAGGACGGGCTGGTTGACCCCGGGCGTGGACCCGACTTGACGAGGGCGCGGGAGTTGTACGCGGACGCCGCCGAGCTCGGACACGCGCATGCGCTCAATAACCTCGGGTACCTGTGCATGGTGAGCGACGCGCACGAGGAGGCGGCGCGACACTTTCGCGCCGCCGCGGACAAGGGGTTCGCCGAGGCTACGCATAACCTGGCGACGCTGCACGAGAACGGGTTGGGCGTTCGGCGGGACTTGCGCCAGGCGGCGGCGCTGTACAAGGAAGCCGCGGGCGCCGGCGAGGCAAAGGCGGTCGAGGCGTTGGCGCGTGTCGAGCCGCTGGTGGCGAAGGAGGAATCCGAGGTTGAGAACCTGCGGAAGCAGCTCGCGGACAAGACGAAGGAGACGGAGCGGCTCGCGAAGGAGCTGGGCGTGGCCAAGGCGGAGAGCACGAGGCTGAAGGGGACGATTGCCGAGCTCAGGGTCGGCGGCGGGACGGGATCCGGGTCCGGGTCCCCACTCAACGGACAGAGGAGACCCTCGCTGCTGAAGCCGACGTTCGACAGGTCTTCGTCGCTTCGATCGAACCAGAGCGGGTACAGCGGCCTGTCCGGGGTGAGCGCCGCGACTTCGGGCGGTGAGTCACCGGGCGGCGGCGGCGACACAGCTGGCGCCGTCGACGAAAAGGAAAAAGCCGCCGACGGCTCGAAAGCCGGCTCGCAGCTCGCGAGGCGTTCCAGCTCGGAGATCGGCGGCGGCGCCAGCGGCGGCAGCAGGAGCGGGAAGCTGGCGTCCGTGTTCAAGGCGTTGGGCGGCGGCAAGTCCGGGTCCCAGGTCGTTTCCAAGGAGCAGCTCAAGGCGCGCAACCGCGAGGTGAAGGAGCTGAAGCGGGAGCTGGAGGACGTCACGTTCAGGGCGGAGCTGCACGAGGAGATGAGCACCACGCTGTCGGAGGTGCTCAGGACCACGTACGCGCGGAACATCCAGCTCGAGGACCTGTTGCGGTCGCACGGCGTGGACGTGGACGCGGACGAGGGCGTCAACGGCGAACTCACCGCCATCACCCTCGACCGCGTCGCGGGGTGGGACGTGAGCTCGCTGGAGAACGCCAACGGGGGATCGACCGAGGACCTGAGGCGCGCGGGTGTCAGGGCGTCGCTTCCCGCGCCGAGCTGATGCCGGCGCTGATGCCCGGAGAGTGTTAGACGACGGTTGTGATTTGAAGAGCGCACGGCCACGCATTTGCCTGGGATCGCAAAACTTTTCTGAACTCTCTCCTCTCTCCCCGAAAAGAAGGCCTGGGAAAACTCACCGATCCAGTCGCCCGGGCATTGAAAAAACAAAGTGACTGTTCAAAACTAACACTAAATTTCGCTTTACGGTCTAAAACTCAAGGTCTCGCTCCGTATAAATGGGGGAGTCAAGCATGATTTTTCACACGGTTTTGACTCCTTCGCCATTTGTGAGGCGATCATTGGCTGCGGCCCATACCAGCGCACGAGGACGGGTTTTTAAATCGTGATTGCGTCCGTATCGAAGGAATCCGGGTGCGGACGAATGAAAATCCAGGAACATGTTCTTGAGGGGCCCATAACACGAAAGACCCCCTTGAGACAAGTCAGAAAAAATCGGCATCTGAATCGACGTTTTTTTCGGCCTGCACCACCACTCGGGTCGAACCGTATGGGAACTGCGACTCGCTACGAGCTACGCACTGAAGACGACCAAAGAGCGGAAAAAACCCGGATGCCTCCCTCACTTCACGAGGGCGCTGAGCGCGCGCCTGACGAATAAAACGCGCGCGAGGTGCTCGTCCCGCACGTACAGATGGGAAAGGTACGTGCAGACCCCGCGAGCCTCGCCCGATCCGCCCCACCCGCCCGGCATTTCGCGCCCAACCTCCGGCGCTATCTCACGCTTTTTCCCTCCTGAGATATTGCGCGGGGCTCCGAGGATTTGGTAAATCTCGCGGTCGCATGTGCGCGCCGCTGACTCCTCCCGCTGACGCGCGCGATCATCCCCGTGTCCCGTACTGCGCAGGATTCGCTTCCCAAGGATCTGGCATGGGTCCCGGAGCTGTGTCGGAGCACGTACTTTCTGCCGTGCCCAAACCACCAGGTCTCGACCGGCAAAGGGGAGCTCACCAACCTGTTCTGCTTGAAGACCCAGGAGACCCTATGTTCGAGCTGTGCCGGCGGTAGGGAGGTGGTCCAGGTGAGCGCTCGCACGTCCTTTCACGCTCGAATTTCGATCCGGTTTTCGATCGGCAAGATGACTTACTTCGTCAACGTCTCGTCCGCGGCGTCGAACGTGACATTTTCGCGCCGTGCCGACGTCGACGCCGCGTTTCCGGCGCGCGACCCCGCAGGGTTTTTTCGCATTCGGTGTTCTTCTTTCGTTGGTCCTCTCGCCGGGCTCGTGCACGACTCGAGGGTCTCCTCCGGGGACGACCGATCTCGCGGTCACGCGACCGGAGAGATCGCGCGATGCCCGGTCTGCGAGATCGCGACTCAAATGAGGATCTCTGGGTGGCGTCGCATCGTCCGTCGACGCGATCGTCGACGCGGACCAACCCCCAAGACCCCGTCGACCGGCGGAGACGAGAACTGCATTTGTTCCTCTTTGGCGTGTTCGCGGGCGGTGGTATCGACGGCAGCCTTTTTATCCATCGGGGACGCCGCCTTCCCCCGCGCGCTCCGCGCGTCGCGATCGACAATGTCGATCCAACCGACCGCGCGTCATCGTCCTTTCGTATCCTCGCGATTTATTCCCGCCCGATTCCGTCGCTGACGCGTCCCCTCGTCCCCCCACCGCGCGTCCACCAGATCCGAAGGTCCTCGTACCACAATGTGGTCAGGGTGCAGGATGTGTGCGAGCTGATGGACGTTCGATACATCCAGACCTACGTCATCAACAGCGCGAGGGTGGTGTTCCTGTCCGAGCGACCGCATCCGAGGGGTAAGAAGGACGGGGCGAAGGACGACGCGTCGGCGTCGGCGTCGTCGAGCCGGAGGTCCAAGGTGAAGGATGTGGACAAGAAGTACAGCGCGTGCGCGCACTGCTCGAGGACCCTGCAGACGCCCACGGCTGCCTACTGCTCCATCTCGTGCAAGGTGGCGGCGGGCGCGGACATGACCCCGTCGGAAGAGGCGGCGAAGGAGGCGGCGGCGGAGTCGGAGGCGGCGGGCGTGGGAACTAGCGGTAAGGGTGCCAAGCGCGACCGGGAGGGCGAGCCATCGACCAACGCCAAGGGGGACGCCAAACCCCGCGTCAAGAAGGAGAAGAAGGAGACCGCGACGGCGAAAACGAAACCAAAGGGCGAGCCCAGAACCCCGTCCACGACCGTGAAGAAGGAGCGAAGGGATGCCGCCAGACCGACCCCGGTCGCGAACGGCGTGAAGGTGCCCGCCACGATCAAGACGAACGCGAAGAAGGAGCCGAGGCCGCTCAACTCGCTCGCGGCGAACGGGCCGGTGACGCCGGCGGATCGGGGCGACGTCAAGAGACCCGCGGTGCCCGGATCGAGCTCGGGCAAGAAGTCGAGGCTCGGGAGCGAATCGGACCTGCTGGACGGTCTGGCCGCGGTGCCGTTCGCGCTGGTGTCCAACAGCAGGCGCAAATCGAGGCCGAAGAAGTCGCCGCACGCGTGAGATTTTTTGACGCCGCCGCTCCTAGCCGCGAAGAGACGAAACGCATCGCATCCTTTTCCAAGTTTTCACGCGACACCGGTCTAGCTGTGTTCAATACGCATCCGCGAACGACGCACGTCACTCGTACTCGTCGTCGTCCCCGCGGCGTCCCCCGCGGCGGTGGCGTTTACCCGCCCTTCGTTCTCGTTCTCTCGTCGCTTTCCGCCGCGTCGGCTCGTCGCACCCCGCGCGAACCGCATCGAAATCCAACGGTTTCCGACCCTCCGGACCCGCGGGCAACGCGTACCTCAGCACCGCCTGGTCGAGCCAGTTGAGCTTGTAGTTGACGTCGTCGCATCCCCCGCCGGTGATCATGACCGCGGTCGTCATCGTGGACCCGCGCAGGCCGAGACGAGGGCCGTCGTCGTCGGCGTCCTCGCCGTCATCATCCCCCGGGTGCGACAGGTAACTCGCCACCGCGGTCTCGTCCAGCACCTCGACGGCGGCGCCGCCTCTCCTTCCTCTACGCAGGATCGTGCCGAGGAGGTAGGCGCGCTCGGTGTTCGACCCACCCGCGCCGCGTTCGTTCGCCTCGGCGCCCTGCCACTCCGCGAACAGCGCCTTCGCCGCGGCGGTTGGTTTCGCGATTAAAACCTTGGTGTTGGCGCGCCGCCTCGCGCCAGCGCCCACGCCGTAATCGCTCCCGACGGCGACGTCGGCGACGCGGAGCACGTCGTCGAACGTGGACGTGGGATCCCCGGCGAACACCACGTCGGGCTCGATGAACACGGTGGTGTACCCGGCGTCCAGGAGCCCGTGCATCGCGTGCACCCTCCTCCAGCTCATCAGCCGCCGCAGCTCGGCTCTCTCCGCGCGTTCGCCGGCCGACGTGCCGTCGAACTTCCCCGCGTTCCGCTGTCGGACACTGTCGGACACGATGGCCCTCAGGTCGTCGTCCACGAACACGTCCACGTCCGCCGCCTTGTCCCGAACGAACTCCGCCGTGCCCTCGTCGGGGACGAGCACGGTCCAGTAGGGCACGATGTCCGGCGCCACGGCCCTCGCGCTCTGCAGCGCGACGCGCAGAAACGGCCAGTACGCGCGGTTGCAGAAGGACACCAGCCGGAACTTGGTGGCGCCCGAGACGGCGTCGACGTGCTCGACGAGACCCGGGATCGGTCCGGGGGCGTTGCGCAGGATCGATGACGTCGAGACGACGTTCGGCCCGGGGGAGACGACGTCGTCCCTGAACCCCGCGCGTCCTCTCCACGATCCGCGTCCCGCGCGGTGAGAGTTCAGAGAGGACCCGTGACGGCGCCCCACCGACCGTGCGCCGGAGCCCAGAGCGGCCGCGCGGAGCCCGGAATCGGTCCCGACGAGCGCGACGAGCGCGAGAAGCAAGAGCGCCATCGCCGCGGCGAC
>MDTE01153342.1_pt1 | contig 12680 bp, 11 predicted proteins | sample 811231 | NCBI WGS metagenome assembly MDTE01 (sample SAMN05326651, study PRJNA326480) | marine metagenome | isolation source: seawater | place: Indian Ocean: Red Sea | collected 2010
TATCCGCAAATGTTGACTGGAGTTACCTATTTCGTAGCACAAGATAAAGCTCAGCAACCCTAAATCAAGAATGGATGTTAAAACATTCCCAAAATTGCAATTTGCTTATTTGCGAGTTACTTACCTAGCAGCGAAGTAAGCGATACTAATCACCAGTCAGCATTCTGTTGATGAGCTGTTTGACCGTCGGAATAAAACCGTTTGAATAAAATGGGTCCGAGGCAAAACGATAGGCGCCATGTCCAGAAAACATCAGCTGACTGTCAACATCGTCATCATGAATAATGTCCTGCAAGGTTTTTTGAATACAAAAACTGCGCGGATCAACCTTCTTGCCTGTTGTGCCGTCTGGGTTTGTAGACCAATTGCTGAAGCGGCATGACGAGAGGCAGCCCATGCAAGCCGCTTGATCGTTACGAATTTCCCGTGCCTTCTCGTCGGTAACAAATACCAGCGTAGAATCTGGCGTTTTCATGACACGGCTAAAGCCCTTGCGGAGCCATTCCTGGGCGCGTTTGAAATCCCCCTTGGTGAGATAGAAGGATCGGCCCCGAGGTCCCGGGGTTAGTTCCTGATCGTGATCACCGAGCGGCGTAGTCGTATAGGCGACTTGGCGATTTTCGCGCTCTTCCAATTCTTGAATAAATTTGTTGCGTACGGCAGAAGAATAAAATCCTGTCGGGCTGAACCTATTGAGGCCGACATCGCCTTTTTTTAGGTTCAGCAGGCGTTGCTTCCAGTTTTCGGAGATTGGACTTTCCTCAGTTACCAGCGGACGCGTACCGTATTGGAAAGCGATGGGTCCGAGCTCTGGGTTGTTAATCCAGTCTTGCCAGTCGCGCAAATACCAAACACCGCCAGCCATGATGATGGGCACCTTTTGCAGGCCAAGACTACTCATCAGAAAGCGCAGATCGCGCACTCGCGGGTAGGGATCCTCTGGCGCATTCGGATCTTCGCTGTTGGAAAGGCCGTTATGCCCGCCGGCCCGCCACGGATCTTCGTAGACCACGCCACCCAACAGATCAGAAAATTTATGATAGGCCCGCTTCCACAGCGCACGAAAAGCGCGGCCAGAAGAAACGATGGGATAATAGTGAACTTGATATTGGTTAGCGATTTCGGCGATGCGGTAGGGCATGCCGGCGCCACAGGTGACGCCATGAATCAGGCCCTTGCTCCGCTCCAAAACGGCACGCAAGATTCTTTCGCTTGCTGCCATTTCCCAGAGAATATTCATGTGCAGACGGCCTTCGCCGCCCGAAGTTTCATATGCGATTCGTGCCTGAGTGACGGCGCCTTCAACCGCGTATTTCACTAGTTCTTCGTGACGTTCACGGCGTGTACGGCCGTGATATATCTGCGGAATTATCTTGCCATTCGAGTCATAGGAATCCGCATTGACTCCAGAAAAGGTTCCGACTGCGCCGGCTGCGGCCCAGGCACCGGAAGATAGACCATTGGTAACACCAATGCCTTTGCCACCTTCAATTAGCGGCAGAATTTCCTTGCCGGACATAATTAGAGGATGAATTGCCTTCAATTCCGTCTCGCTCAATAGCTAAGGGTTGCGCGGCCCGCCTCTCAGTGGACCACATTTGCTTTCGCATAAGGATCAATTTGGACGATTCGAGGCCCACGTCAACCCCGCAGCGCAATTACACTGTCCGTGCGTTGAAACCCTGAGCGCCTCATATCTGCATCAATCGGTTTCTTCCTGCTGGCTGATTTCCTCGCCGGTTTCTTGGTTGACCACTTTCATGCTGAGCTTAATCTTGCCGCGATCGTCGATGCCGAGCACCTTGACCTTGACCGAATCGCCTTCGCTAAGCACGTCGCTGACCGCGCCGATCCGCTTCGGTGCAATTTCGCTGATATGAACAAGCCCATCTCGTTTTCCGATGAAGTTTACGAAAGCGCCGAAATCCATGATCTTGACCACTTTGCCGTCATAGATCTCACCCACCTCAGGCTCAGCGATGATATCGCGAATCATGTCGAGCGCTGCTTGGCTTGCCTCTGCTTCCACTGCAGCAACCTTAATCGTTCCGTCATCTTCGATGTCGATCTTGGTACCGGTAGTTTCGCAAATTTCGCGTACTACTTTGCCGCCCGGGCCGATGATTTCGCGGATACGGTCCTTGGGTACGGTGATGGTGGTGATGCGAGGCGCCGTGTCGCTCACCGTATCTCGTGCTGCGCCGATCGCCTTAGCCATTTCACCAAGGATATGGAGGCGGCCTTCGTGCGCCTGTTCCAGTGCATTCTCCATGATTTCCTTGGTAATACTTGTGATCTTGATATCCATCTGTAGCGACGTGATTCCTTGCTCAGTGCCTGCGACCTTGAAATCCATGTCTCCGAGATGATCTTCGTCTCCCAGAATGTCGCTGAGGACGGCATAATCGTCTTCTTCCTTTATGAGGCCCATGGCGATGCCTGCTACTGGGCGAGTTAGGGGAACGCCGGCATCCATCAAGGAAAGAGAAGTGCCACAAACCGTCGCCATCGAAGACGACCCATTCGATTCCGTAATCTCAGACACTACGCGGATAGTATATGGGAAGTCTTCCGCCGTTGGCAGGATCGGGTGCACCGCACGCCAGGCGAGTTTCCCGTGGCCGATTTCTCGCCGGCCGGGTCCACGTAAAAAACGTGCCTCACCGACCGAATAGGGTGGAAAATTATAATGCAGCATGAAGCGCTCACGGTATTCACCTTCAAGCACATCCATGATCTGTTCATCTTGCCCAGTTCCGAGCGTTGCAACCACAAGCGCTTGGGTTTCGCCACGGGTAAATAGCGCTGAGCCATGGCTGCGTGGTAGCACGCCGACTTCACTCACGATTTGGCGTACATCCCGCGTGCCCCGCCCGTCGATGCGAGTGCTGGTCTTAAGGATCTCAGAGCGCACGATATCGCGCTCTATATCTTTGAGAATAGATCCCGTATCGCTCGGAACTTCGCCATCTTCATCGGCCAGACCTTCGATAACCGACTGCTTAACTTCACCGATGCGATCCTGACGCTCCGATTTAGTCTGGATCATATAGGCTTTGCGCAGTCCATCGCCGGCTAACTCGCCGATCTTGGCAACCAGGTTGCTGTCTTTTGCCGTATCCGGCAACTCCCAAGGATCCTTCGCGCAGGCCTCGGCCAAACTGATAATTGCATCGAACACCGGGCGCATCTGTTCATGGCCGTAAGTCACGGCGCCAAGCATCACTTCTTCGTTAAGCTCACTCGCTTCTGATTCAACCATCAGCACGCCTTCTTGGGTGCCGGCGACGACAAGGTCAAGCGCCGAGTTAGTGCGCTCCTCCAGGGTCGGGTTGAGAATATATTCTCCGTCGATATAGCCTACGCGGCAGCCCGCAATGGGGCCCATAAACGGAATGCCGGAAATGGTTAAGGCGGCGGAGGCGCCGACCATGGCAACCATATCGGGATCGTTTTGCATATCATGTGAGACAACCGTGCAGATCACTTGGGTTTCGTTGCGAAACCCATCGGCAAAGAGTGGCCGGATTGGTCTGTCGATCAGTCGACAGACCAACGTTTCTTTTTCGCCTGGCCGTCCCTCGCGTTTGAAAAAGCCACCGGGAATTTTGCCAGCGGCAAATGCTTTTTCTTCATAATTCACCGTAAGGGGAAAAAAATCCACGCCCTCGCGCGGGTTCTTCTGCGCAACCACAGTGCAAAGCACGGCCGATTGACCGTAGGTAACCATGACGGCACCATCAGCTTGGCGCGCAATTTTCCCAGATTCCAGTATTAGCGGTCGTCCGCCCCATGTCGTCTCTTTTCTCGTCACATCAAACATACTCTATTTTCCTTCTGACTGCGGACGGTGTGCCGAATGCACCCCGTCTCGCTCGGCGCTTCCAGGATGGTCCCGCCGTCTTTGGTCGCGGCCCTGGGGGTTCGTTCCTGGCCTAACTACCAACTCGGTTATGCCGAACCTTTTACACGGCGGTCCCGCGTGCCGCTTTGATCTGGCGCGCCAATCTCCAATATTCTTTACGGAATTGCCCGCGCTACCAAGGAAAGGCTATTTGCGCAGGCCCAAGCGTCGTATCACGTTGGTATAACGCTCGGTGTCTTCACGCTTAAGATAGTCCAACAAGCTACGGCGCCGGCTAACCATTTTAAGCAGCCCGCGACGCGAATGTCGGTCTTTCTGGTGAGTCTTGAAATGCCCCGTAAGATTGTTGATCCGTTCAGTCAAAATCGCGACCTGAACTTCGGGTGAGCCGGTGTCTCCGGCCGTTTTCCCAAACTCGCTCATGAGTTCGGCTTTCCGCTCAGCGGTAATCGACATCTCCTACTCCAATCGTCAAAGGTTGAAGACACGAAGCGACCGGAGGTGGCCCGTTCGAATCTTGGCCAAAGCCACCAGTCGCTTGCCAGTGGTGACACGGATCGTTTCACAATCGGTGCCGTTCACTGCTATAGTCTGGCCAGAGCGCAGACGGAGCGCGTCGTATTCGGTCAATTCCAATGCCGGGATGTCGGCCAGCGCGGTATCAACCGGTAGGACTTGCTCAGCGAGGCGCGCACTATGCACGAGCGTCTCCATGATATCCAGCGAAATCGCCACTTTCTCATTAAACGGACCAACCGCCGTTCGCCGCAATTGGGAGACGTGTCCCACGGTTCCCAGTCGCTTCGCCAAATCACGGGCAAGTGCTCGAATATAGGTGCCCTTGCCGCAAGTCACCTCAAATATGGCGCTTCCTGGCTGGAATTCAACCAGTTCCAATTTTTCGATCCATATTTTTCGTGGGACAAGAGTGACCTCTTTGCCCCTTCGCGCTAAAGCATAGGCTCGCTTCCCAGCGACCTTTATCGCTGAATAGGCTGGTGGAACCTGGTTGATTTCGCCCGTAAATTCGGGCAGAGCTGCTTGAATGGCGCTTTTTGAGGGACGAACTGGACTGGTTTCCGATATTTCACCCTCACAATCATCGGTCTCGCGCGCTTCTCCCCAGGTTGTGGTGAACCGGTAACTTTTTCTTCCTTCCATGGCGTATGCGACGGTTTTGGTCGCTTCCCCAATGGCAATCGGCAGAACACCGGTGGCGAGTGGATCCAAGGTGCCGCCGTGGCCCACTTTGCGTCCACATGCAAGACGCTTGATACTTCTTACCACCTTGGCCGAGCTCGGCCCGGCCGGTTTGTCGATCACCAGCCAGCCGTCCAGATTACTTTTTGCGACCGTTGGCTCAGTCATCATGTGGTGTGAGGCCGACTAACAATTCGTCGATATGACGCGACTCATCGAACGATCGGTCGAGTTCGAAGGTCAAGGCGGGGGCAAATTTTAGCTTCCCCCGCCGCGCCACTTCGTAGCGTAGGTAAGGTGCAGCGCGCTTGAGTGCTTCAACAATCTCATCGCCTTCACGACCACCCAGTGGCATGACGAAAATCCGCGCCTGTTTGAGGTTAGGAGAGAGTCGTACTTCGGTGACTGTGATCGGTGTTCCGCTCAGAGCCGGGTCGCGGATGGGCGCGCGCGCAAAGGTGTTTGTTAGAGCCTCCCGTAGGAGTTCGCCGACGCGCAATTGACGCTGACTGGGAGCCCGTGATCGGTTTACGCTTGCCATGGCTCTGTTTTCTATCAACGAGAACGAGTTCCATTAAATCGTTCTTATTTTGACGTTCAGGAATCGAGCGCGCGCGCGACTTCCTCGATTTCGTAAAACTCGATGATGTCGCTCTCGCGCATGTCGTGGTAATTTTCGAACGCCATACCGCACTCCAGGCCTTCCTTTACCTCGCGTACATCGTCTTTAAAACTGCGCAGAGTCTTGAGCGTGCCATCATGAATCACAATATCATCACGTAATAACCTAACTTTGGCGCCGCGACGGACGATACCATCAGTGACGCGGCAGCCAGCGACCTTGCCGACCTTGGCAATATCAAAGATTTGCAGCACTTGGGCGTTGCCGAGCTTTCGTTCGCGCAGAGCCGGTTTGAGCATCCCTTCGAGCATCGCTTTAGTATCATCAACAACATTATAGATGATGGCGTAATCCCGGATGTCTACGCCCTCTCGTTGGGCTAGTTCACGCGCCTGCGGATTGGCGCGCACGTTAAACCCCATGATATGGGCGTTGGAGGCGTTGGCCAAAACTACATCCGATTCAGTAATTCCGCCAACGCCAGCGTGGAGTATTTGAACTGCGACTTCGTCGGTTGATAAATTCTCCAGCGCGCCTTTTAGCGCTTCAACTGAACCGTGGACGTCGGCCTTGATGACAAGCGGTAGTTTTTGGATGCCATTCTCGCTGGTTTTCACGAAAATTTGCTCGACGTCGACTAGTGAGGTACTGCGGGCAGATGCGATCTCGCGTTCTCGAGCAGCGCGGAATTCGCTAATCTCGCGGGCGCGCCTTTCATTTTTCACCACCACGAACTGTTCACCGGCATTGGGCGGTCCGTTGAAGCCGAGCACTTCCACCGGCATCGAGGGTGAAGCTTTGGTAAGGCTTCGACCGTGGTCGTCTGTCATCGCTCGGACACGCCCCCATTCGGCGCCCGCCACGACAATATCACCAATTTGGAGTGATCCGCGCTGAACCAGTAGAGTGCAGACCACGCCGCGTCCTCGGTCGACCCTGGCTTCAATTACCACACCGTCAGCGGCGCGATTCGGATTGGCGGCAAGTTCGAGAATTTCTGCTTGCAAGCTGATCATTTCCTCCAGCTTGTCCAGATTGGTTTTCTGTATTGCTGATACTTCGATTGACAAGACATCCCCGCCCATTTCCTCGCTAATGATTTCGTGTTGCAATAATTCTTGTCGTACGCGGTCCGCGTTGGCATCCGGTCGGTCGATTTTGTTGATTGCAACGATGAGCGGCACTTCGGCGGCGCGGGCATGATTGATGGCTTCAATTGTTTGCGGCATGACACCGTCATCAGCAGCGACTACAAGAATAACGATGTCGGTGATCTTCGCGCCTCGTGATCGCATTTGTGTGAACGCGGCATGGCCCGGCGTGTCGATGAAAGTGATTCTGGCGCCATTTTCGGTTTCCACTTGATAGGCGCCTATATGCTGGGTAATGCCACCCGCTTCGCCGGCGGCGACATCAGTTGTGCGCATGGCGTCGAGTAGAGATGTTTTGCCATGATCGACATGGCCCATGACGGTCACTACTGGTGGCCGGGGAGCGAGGCTGGCAGCATCGTCCTCTTCGCCCTCCAACCCGATTTCAACATCGGAGGCGCTCACCCTCTTAATTTTGTGGCCGAATTCATGGACCACAAGTTCTGCCGTATCGCCTTCGATACTTTGCGCCATGGAAGCCGCGATGCCAAGCTGCATCAACTTTTTTACGACCTCAATACCACGCACCGCCATGCGATTGGCGAGTTCCTGGACGGTAATGGTTTCTGGTACCACAACTTCGCGAACAACGGGTCCGGCATCTTCGGCGCCGCCTGATTCCTCCGCCATTCTGCGTTCCCGTTCACGCTGGCGTTTGAGGGACGCCAAGCTGCGGCTTCGTGTATCTTCACCCTCTGTTTCGAGTGCGCGGGAGACGGTGAGTTTGCCACTACGCCGTCGGTTCGAATCCCGATCGCGTTTGCCCGGTGACGGTGTGCGGCGTGATTCGGTGCGCCGCCGGCCACGGCGCGGTGACTCCTCGTCTTCTGCCGCTACATCCTGCTTGGCGTTGGCGGATTTGGTGTCAGGCGTTTGGGGATCGGCGGCATTCTCTTCAGCCGTCGCAGCAAGGCGCCGCGCCGCCTCTTCTTCCGCTTGGCGGCGTTTCTCATCTTCTTTTTTGCGCCGCGCGTCTTCCTCGGAGGCCCTTAGCTCGGCCGCTTCGCGTTCGGCGGCACGGATCCTGTTTTCTTCTTCGCGAATTGTTGCTTTCCGCTCGGCCTCAAGACGTTTGCGTCCTTCCTCTCGTACCGCATCTTCCACCGCTCGGGCGCGTGTGGCCTTTTCTTCCTGCGTTAGGGTACGTAGAACGACCCTGGATTTTGGCGCGTCGTCCCTGGCTTCATCAGTCTGAGTCAGTGTTTCTGTTGTTTTCGCCACCTCGGATTCAGTGAGTTTGAGTGTTGCCGAGGTGGACGATTTTGTTGGCGCCGTACTGACATTGGTACCAGGTTTGATGGTGCGTTTTTTGCGCACTTCAACGGCGACGGCCCGGCTGCGACCGTGTGAGAAACTCTGCCGTACTTGGCCAGCATCTGCGGACTGACTAGCGTCCGTTCTTCCCTGCCGTTTCAGAGACAGGGGCCTTTTTTCGCGGTCGTTTTCGACCTTGCCTTCGTCGCTCATTCGGTTCCTTTTCCGTCCTGTCGTTCGTCTTCTGTGTCTGACCACAATCTTGAATTTCCCACCGAGCGGAAGCCACCAAGACGGCGGCATTCGATAAGGAAACGATCCGCTAAGGTTGACGGTTGGAGCGCCGCGTGTACCACGTTATCACGCCCTAGAGCATGTGACAGTTCGGCTCGGGTAAACATTTCCACTGCTGGTATGTCATGAGCAAAATTGCGCATCCGGGTGCGCGGCTGCGCAGCGCCGTCAGCGGCTTGGAGCAGTAAGGCAGCTCTGCTTGCACCGATAATGGCACGCACCTGATCGTGGCCCACTTCAATGACGCCGGCCCGTAGGGCTAGTCCAAGATAGTTGAGTGCCCGCTGGGCGAGCTGTTTGCTTATCTTCACGGGGAACTCGTCGTCCATAGTGAGAGGGCGGCGCGCGGCCTGAGCAAATAACCCTTTGGCGTGCGCCTCTTCTAGAGCGGCTGTGTTGGCGCTCAACCACAGTCCCCGACCCGGCAGGCGTTCGGCCAGATCAGCGATTATACGCCGATCCGGACCTGCAACAAAACGGATCATTCCGTCCGTTGTGCCTTCGCGCCGGGTTAGGATACAGCGTCTGCGCTTGGCCTTCCCAGAGGGAGACCGTCGCACGAGCTTCGGCGGAGTTCTATTTAGCGCATCTTGCTTCATAGTAATTTTATGGCGACCCCACTTCTTCGATCGTCGCGGTATCCTCCTCCGACGACTCACTAACAGTGTCCGCGTCTTCAGAAGTTTCCGCACTGTTGTCCTCGGTTTCGTCATCAAACCAGTGGGCCCGGGCGGCCATGATTATTGAATTGGCTTCATCTATATTCAGCGCGAAATCGCCCAATATTTCGATCAATTCGTCTCCAGCAAGATCGCCCAAATCATCAAGGGTCTTAATCTCTGCCTCGCCAAGAGTTACCAGCGCTGCGGGGCTAAGGCCCTCGATCTCCGCAAGATCGTCTGCAACGCCCAAGGCAACACGCTTCTCAGTCATTTCGTTGTTGATTTTATCAATATATTCCACGGCGCGCCGACGCAGTTCCTCGGCAATCTCGGTGTCAAAACTCTCGACCGAGGCAAGCTCTTCGATCGGCACATAGGCAACTTCTTCAACAGTGGCAAAACCCTCACTCACTAGTAGATGGGCTATCACATCGTCCACATCGAGAGCTGCCATAAACAGTTCGGTGCGGCTTTGGACCTCCTCCTGCCGGCGCTCGGATTCTTCTGCTTCGGTAAGAATGTCGATATCCCAGCCGGAAAGTTGTGAGGCGAGACGAACATTCTGGCCTCGTCGGCCGATAGCGAGGCTTAATTGGTCATCTGGTACCACTACTTCGATGCGCTTTGCATCCTCGTCGAGCACGACCTTGGACACCTCTGCCGGGGCCAACGCGTTGACGATTGAGGCGGCAGGATCGGTCGACCACTGTATGATGTCGATCTTTTCACCCTGTAGCTCGCTTACAACTGCTTGTACACGAGAGCCCCGCATACCCACACAGGCACCAACGGGGTCGATACTGGCATCGTTCGAAAACACAGCAATTTTGGCGCGACTGCCTGGATCACGGGCTACCGACTTAATTTCAATAATACCGTCATATATCTCGGGAACTTCTTGGGAAAACAATTTGGCCATGAAGTTGGGGTGGGTGCGTGAAATAAATATTTGTGGCCCGCGCTGCTCGCGGCGCACATCGTAGATATATCCGCGCACCCGATCACCATTGCGGAAAGATTCGCGCGGTAGCAAATCTTCGCGTCGGATGACGCCTTCGCCGCGGCCGAGGTCGACGGTTACACCGCCAAATTCAGAACGTTTCACCAGACCGCTGGCAATCTCACCGACCCGGTCCTTATATTCCTCATATTGGCGAGCTCGTTCAGCTTCGCGGACCTTTTGAACGATCACTTGCTTCGCGGTCTGAGCTGCAATGCGCCCGAAATCAATTGGCGGCAGAGAATCAGCGAGATAATCGCCCACTTGCGCAGCAGGATTACGTTCTTGTGCTGCCTCGACGCTGATTTGAGTGGCCTCGTTTTCAATCGGATCGGCTACTTCTAGAAAGCGCATTAGACGGATCTCACCGGTATCCCGGTCAATTTCTGTGCGGATATCATGTTCTTGGCCATATTTGCGCTTGCCGGCATGGGTTATTGCCTGTTCCATCGCGTCAAGTACGAGATCGCGCTCAATACTCTTTTCCCGTGCTACTGCGTCAGCAACCTGAAGCAATTCATGGCGGGCTAACCCGACTGTTTCCGTATCCATCTACTCTACATCCGTTTCTGCGACTCGGCGGCCGAAATCAGTTCGTCCGTCAAAATCAGTTTGGCGTTCTTGATGGCCGCGAACGGCACTATTGCCGCATAGCCATCAGCGGAGATTCTTACGTTTCCATCTTCAACGCCAAGAAGTTGCCCCCGATAGCGTTTGCGTCCATTCATTGGTTCGGCAAGCTCGATCTTAGCATCGAATCCAGCAAAGCGTTCGAAATCACCGATTCGTGTCAGTGGTCGGTCAAGCCCTGGCGAGCTCACTTCAAGATTGTAGGCCCCACCGATCGGATCCTCGACGTCCAACTGAGCTGAGATCGATTTGCTCACGGTGGCACATTCATCCACAGTCAATGGCGCACGGTCGCACCGTTCAATCATAATCTGAAGGGTTGGGCGCCCTGTTCCGCCATAGCGCACACGGATGATCTCGAAGCCCAGGGCTTCAAGGGACGGCGCGATTAGCTTCTCGACACGGTGCGTCTGTTCCATAGTAGCACCACATCGTCAACGTGCCGACAGCACAAATGAAAAAGCGGGCGCGGAGCCCACCACAATCTTCATCGCAAAGACTGACCTCGTTGTCATTGGAGACTAAGCCTATAACCCTTTGGGCCATAGCTTCAAGCGCTTTATGAAACTTTGAGTGGTATATCCTTCGCGCCGTTACGAGGCAGGCGCTCATAGCGCAGGAATATTGGCCGTTTGCCCATCGCGCGAGTTTTTTGCTCATAGCGTGTTTCAAGCCAGTCCTTGGGCTGCTCACGCCAATCATTTGGGCCCTCTGCTAACCAATGCATGCGGGGTTCGGCCTGCATGTGCCAAAGGGTCCAACGGGCGAGCGCTGCATGATCCGTGGCAAAACGAAACTCGCCAGCGTCTACCAACAACTTGGCAAAACTCATTACCATCTGAGAAGAGACAAAGCGACGCTTGTGATGGCGCTTTTTAGGCCATGGATCCGGAAACAGAAGTATAATGCGTGACAGGCTGGCCGGGGCCAGACGCGCGATCAACAGGCGGGCATCGTCAGGAAAAATTTTAACATTTGTCAGACCATCGGCCGAAATTTGGCTAAGTAGCGCAGCGACGCCATTCAGATAGGGCTCACAGCCAATAAAACCTGTATCCGGATTGCGCGCGGCCAGCCAAGCGAGATGCTCGCCAGCACCAAATCCTATCTCAAGCCAAAAAGTTTTTTTTTGTCGCCAAACAATTCTATCGGATGGACAGGCTCGTTGCCTGGGTTAAGCTCGATGGCAAGCTTGGGTAATAGTTCGCGCATCAAGGTTTGGCGTTGAGGACGCAGTTTATGGCCGCGCCGGCGGCTGAAAAATTGGCTGCGATAGTGTTCCCTTTCGGCGGCCATCTTATCCAATGCAGTCAAAGTAACCCTCAGCTGAGTGCGCTTTTCAGCGTGTCAGCGAGATCCGTTTTTTCCCAAGAGAACCCACCATCAGACTCCGGCTCACGACCAAAATGGCCATAGGCTGCCGTACGCGCATAGATTGGTTGGTTCAGTTTTAAATGATCGCGAATGCCGCGCGGAGTAAGATCCATCGTATCGCTCATCGCTACGGCGAGCTTATTTTCGTCGACTTGCCCGGTGCCGTGGGTGTCTACATAAAGCGACAGCGGTTTGGCGACGCCAATGGCATAGCTCAGTTGAATGGTGCAGCGGTCGGCAAGACCTGCAGCAACCGCGTTCTTGGCAAGATAGCGCGCAGCATAGGCTGCTGAGCGGTCAACCTTCGAAGGGTCCTTGCCAGAGAAGGCACCTCCGCCATGGGGTGCTGAGCCACCATATGTGTCTACAATGATCTTGCGTCCTGTAAGGCCTGAATCGCCGTCTGGCCCGCCGATCACGAAGCGTCCCGTGGGATTGACATAAAATTCCCCCTCCGGGCACATCCAGCCGTCCGGCAAGGTATTGACCACGTGGGGACGCACAATCTCTCGCACCTCGTCCTGGCTGAGGGTTGCAGAGTGTTGACTCGAGACGACGACGGAAGTCGCACCCACTGGCTGACCATTCTCATAACGCAGGGTGACTTGGCTTTTCGAATCCGGCAGCA
>MDTE01040054.1_pt1 | contig 12679 bp, 14 predicted proteins | sample 811231 | NCBI WGS metagenome assembly MDTE01 (sample SAMN05326651, study PRJNA326480) | marine metagenome | isolation source: seawater | place: Indian Ocean: Red Sea | collected 2010
GATAACACATCACGAGTTCAAACCGTAAGTAAAGAAGATAATCCAGGTTATTACAAACTTATTAAAGAGTTTTATCACAAGACAGGATGTCCTATGGTTTTAAACACGAGTTTAAACATAAAAGGGCAACCAATAGTGAATTCATATCATGATGGAGTCGCATTTGAAAAAAGATATAATGTAAAGGTTTTCTAATGGATATTTTATATACCGTAGGAGATTCATTTGTTTTCAGAGGACCACAATACACTACTTGGAGTAAACTTTTATCAGATAAATTAAATTATATAGATGCAAATAATGGAGTGGCTGGAACATCTAATGATAGGAGTTATAGAAGTGTAATCAGAGATGTTTCACGAGTAGAGACAGAAGGTAAATTGTGGACAGAATTTACTGGTGATATAGATTGTAAGTTAGAAAATTTATTTATAATAGTTGGGTGGACATCACCAAGTAGATTTGAGTGGTATGATAATGGTGAATTCTTATCTTCAAGATTTTGGAAAAATTCTACATTTACATTAATGAATAATTCAAGAATAGATTTTTCTTTTTCTGATGATATAACCATTCCATTATCAGATATGACAAATTCATTAGTGAGATTCTTTAATCAAATATTAACATTAAAAAATTTTTTAGAAAATAAAAAAATTAAACATATTTTTTATAATACATTTTTTCCGTTTAATAGAAATACAATAGAATATTTTGAAACTATAATAAAGGAAATAGAACAAAATAAACCAAAAAGTCTTGTTGGGTTTGATAATCCATCTACATATTATAGTTTGGAGTCGTTATGGAAACAAGTTCCTGATGATTATAAAAATTATAATCAAGCACAATATGTAACAAGTGAAAATCTTGATGAAACTTTACATCCTACATCAGAGGGTAATAAATTGTGGTCGGACTTTTTATATGAGAAGGTAAATGAATATCAAGGATAAAAAATATATTATAACTTTGGGGTGTAGTTTCTCAACATCCAATGATGAGAATTTAGTTGAAAAGGGACATACTTTTGGTGATATTATAGCTAAACATTATGATATGGAACTAATAGAACTTGGTGTTCCTGCTGGTTCAAATCAATATGTTGTACGAAGGTTTTTTGAATGGTTTACACTCAATCAAGAAAAGTGGTCTGATACTTTTGTTGTTGTAGCTTGGACAGATCCTGGTAGGCATATGTGGTGGAATAATAAGAAACTTGAATGGTTTAACGACTCAAATCAAGTATATATTAAAGATACGGTTAGATTTAATAAAGATAATCTTATTCACGAGTGGACATATAAAGAAAGAACAAAATATGCTCAAAATTTTATGAATAATAGTTATGACGAAATGAGAGATTATCTTGAACAAATAATTACATTACAGACTTTTATGAAATTGAGGGATATTCCTTACATTATGTTTAATAGTTTGTATGATGTGATTAAACAAGATTCCTTTTCTAAAGACAATCGCGATTACCCTGATGGAACTAATCAAATAATGTGGGATAATTTGGTCGATAAAACTTTTTTTTATAAACCTGTATTTGTAGATTTAACAGAACCAAATAAAGAACTTTGGATTCGGTATAATGATACACATCCAAATAAAAAGGCACATAAAATATGGGGAAATTATTTAATAGAATTTATCGAGGAAGTTTATGTATAATATAAATATTTTAGGAAAAAATACCTTTGCGTTTAGTGATATTTTTACTAATTTCAATTATGATTCTACTGAAAATTTTGATTGTGATTTGTTTGTAACAGACGCATTTCATCTTGTCCAATCTGGTAGATCTGAACCCGTTTTGAATTATGAGGATTTAAAAACAGATAAGCTTATAATTTTTAATTATGATAAATGTTCACCAGTTGAGAGTGAATTATTTACTTCTGTTAGTGAGTTTCTGAAGGACAGAGATATAAAATGTTTAGTTATTACTTTACATCATATAATTGACAAAAAAGATTTACCATCAGATTTTGATTATCTCAGTTTTGATTTTTTTGTATTTCAAGTCGTGGAAAATTATGGTAAATGGGATAGTATTTTTGATATTTTTCGTGACACTTTACATTTTTTAAGACCTAAAAAGTTTTTATCTTTTAATAATATACAACATCCACATAGGGTACAATTAAAAGATTTTTTAACAGCTAAAAATTATATAGACGATGGTTGGTTTTCGTTTGATCCGTGGAATGAAAACGGACTTAATGTAGATTGTATTTCAAATTTTGGATCACAGAGTTTTACAGAAATAAATTTGGGTTTATATTTAACTTCTTATTTTAGTATATTAACTGAAACTTTATTTGGTGGTGATGATATACCGACTGTAAAATTAACTAATAAAGTTTTTATGACAATGAAAGCTTTTCATCCATTTTTTATGATGGGACAGCCAAAAACTTTAGAGTATCTTAGTCAATCAGGATTTAAAACTTTTGACAAATGGTGGTCTGAAAGTTACGATAATGAATTTGATCACGATAAAAGAATAACAATGATTTTTTTGGAGTTAGAAAAATTATTAAGTGTTAGTGGAGAAAATATTCATAGAAAAATGTTTGGTGATTCATTTGAAGAAGAAGAGTGGATTAAACTTTTTAATATTTTAAAACATAATTATTTACACTTACCAGTTCATGCAGAAAATCAAAAACAAAAAGTCATTGATAAGATAAATGATTTTATGGGGGAGACTAAGTGAGATATCTAGCGGTAGGAACTGGTAAAGTTCATATTGGAAGTTGTAGAAAGGCGGGTTCTTCATCCTTACAATTTTTAGTTGATAGTAATGAATCGGTTACTTTAAAAAGATATGATAGTTCTTTTAGAGATAATATTTTTGTTCTTTTGTTAAGGGATGTAGAAGAAAGGTGGAAGAGTGGAACTATAACAGATTGTCCATATGAAGCAATAGAATATGTAAATTATACTCACACGAGATGGGGAGAACAACAGTATTTTGTTGGAGAGATGGATAAAGATGGTAAGGTGTGGTTGGATGATAATTTTTTAGCCGAGATAACCAAACATCATTCAGTTACAAGTGATTTGAGTTGGATGTTGAATGATTTACATACTAAATTTTGGGAATGGAATACTCCAAGCGAAGAGCATCCAACAGATATATCATTATTAGAATTTAGTAAATTTGAAAATATATATTTTTTAGAATTAAAAGATTTAAGTAATCCAAAATTTTTAAAGTGGTTACAAGAAAGAGATAGTGAATGGGAATGTATAGAGGAGATTCCACACAAAAATCCATCAGTTAATATAGTTGAACCAGATATGCAAAAAAAGTTTAAAGAGGGTTATGATAACTTTTGGAACTCATATCAAAATGGAAAAATATTAAAGGATAAAGTGTTGGTCAATCCTTTTTTTGATTTACCTGGAAATGATTTAGTGGATGAATTTAAATATAAGATAAATCTTGTTAAAAATGAACAACTTGTAGTGGATGATATAAGAGAAAACCATAAAAATTATATTAGGTTTTGATATGAATTTTGGTAATTTAAAACTTGTAGAAATAGAAATATTTAATTATTGTAATAGAACTTGTGAATTCTGTCCTAATGAAACAATAGACAGAAAAAGTGCTGTAATTGAATTGCCTGAGAGCTGTTTTCTTAATACATTACAAGAATTAAAAGACCAAAATTTTAAAGGATATGTTACATTCAGTAGATATAATGAACCTTTATCACAAGATGAATTACTCAAAAAAAGAGCAAACCAAGTTCGTGAGTTTTTACCTGATGTTACTCTTATATTCAATACTAATGGTGATTTCTTGACCAAAAAAAGATTAGATGGATTGGATGTTGATGAGATAAGTGTTATGGATTATGATAATAAGGGAATACAAAAGTGTAAAAAAAGATTAGAACGAGTGGGAGTAGATATTACAGAAATAGATTATCCATTTATTAAAGGAAATCGTGGTAAAATTAAATTTTTATATTATGTGGATTTTGTAGAGAATCATACTTTGTGGAATGATAGAGGTGGGGCACTTGAAGAATTATCTTTGAAAGAAAGAAGAACTGAACCTTGTCTTGAACCAGATAGATTTATAGGAGTTGATTATAATGGTAATATAATGCCGTGTTGTGTAACTCGTAGTGATATAGATTCACATCAAGATTTTATATTAGGAAATATAAAAGAACAGAGTGTTATGGATATTTTTAATTCAGAACGAGCAAAAACAATTAGGGAAAAGGCTATGAAAGGTGATTTTGATGATGATATGAAACCTTGTCATTATTGTCCTTATGAACTTGGTAGATATAGACGAGATGATGTTTCATTAGATTATGAAAAGGGATTAGATTATAAATGAAAAATATAAATGATGTTTGTGTTGTAATTCAGGCAAGATTAAATTCTGAACGAGTTCCGAATAAAATGATAAAACCATTTGGAGATACATCTTTGTTTGAGATTGCATGTAAAAAACTTTTAGAGTCAAGTGTTATACCAAAAGATAATATGTATGTTTCTGTTTATGAACAAGAATTAGTTGATATTGCCAAAAAATGTGATATAAATATTTTTAAACGGAGTAAAGAGTCTGCTTTATTCGATGGAGATGGTTCGGTATCTATGATGTACGATTGGTGGGATAAACTTCCATTTAAATATGTAGTATTAGTTAGTGCATGTTTACCATTTTTAAAGTTAGAAACTATTGAAAATTTTTATAAAGAATATTTGAGTGTAGATAAAAATGGAATGTTGGCAGTAATGAAGAAAAAAACTTATTATTGGGATGAAAAAAAGGAATTGATTACCAAAAAATTTGAAAAGTCTGGTAATATGAATACAAAAGTAGTTGAAACAACTTATGAAGCAGCACATTGTTTATATGCTGGTAAAATGGAACTTATCGGAGATGGAATTTGGATGGGTGATTTTACCAAGAATGAAATAGAATTATTTCCTATAGATGAAAAAGAATGTTTTGATATTGATTATAATTGGCAGTTTGAGAATGGACAAAAGTTATACAAATAATTCAAATCATACAATAAAAATACCAAGTAATGTCAATGAGTATTTTAGTGCAGATAATAATTTAAAATTAGATTATTACACTAATTTTAATTATAATCAATTGGCCGAAAAAGGATATAATATAGATGATGAAAGAAAATTTGCAGTAGAACTTTTTTTTGAATACATCTATGGCGATTCTAATAAAAGTATTGATGATTTAAAATACGATTTTTTTGAAAATAGTCATAGGTCATTTCTTTATGCAAAAACTATGTGTCAAGATTTACTTGATAATGGTGTACATCATCCACTTGGTGTTATTGCATTAAACCCTTCGGTATTAGGTTCTAATTCAGAAAAATTCACTATGGATACAGGATGGAGAATACTTTCTGATGATTTAGTAATTTTTATGTATAGTGGATGTGCCAGATTGAGATATTTTAAGTTATTGGGGTGGGAATATGTACCTGTATTTTTACAGAGTGTAGATAGTCATAATATTAATTGGGATGGTCAGGCAATAAGAATTGATAGTATCGATAAATTAAAGAGTGATTATTCTGATAGTGTGTTGTATGATACTCAATTCTATCAAGAGGATAAGTTTTTTTATTTTATGAAACATCAATTGGATGAAAAAAATCAATCCTTCAATAAACTAACTGATAAAACCTTTGGAGTAGATTTAGAAAAAGAATGTCTTTCTCATTTGGTTTGTTGTGATATAAATAATGATCATAAAGTAAATGGTTGGGATGGAGAAGATATTTTAAAGTATAATAGAATTTTAAAAAATAGTTTTCCGTTGAAAGTCTATATTGGGAAGTGTAAGTCTGAAAATTCAAAGAAATTTATTGATTGTAAAAATAGAATTTTAAATTCAATAAGTAAACAGAAAGTTGATATAGAATTTAGATTTATAGATGAGATTAGTGATATATCTAAAAAGAATGAAAAGAAAGGTTTTGCATTTTATACAGATTCTAATGTTAAATGGGATACTAATATTTTAGAGTTATTTTATTTTACCCATTCTACTAAAAATATAACAAATTATAAAGACGGTGTTTTGATAATAAATTGTGAGTTTGAAAAATAATGAGGTTTCATTCAATTGGTACGGATAATTTAAGAATTGGTGTTTCTACGAAGATGGCAAGTGGAGCATTAGATTCGATGGTACATACTGCACATCTAATTCGAAGGTATCACACTTATGAGGATAATATAAAATATGTAGTTTTGATACGAGATGCTATGGATAAATATAAGGCTGGTTATAAACAAGATTTATTAGAAAAGGTAGATAATGATCCGTGGCCCGATTCTGAATCAGGATATTATCCACTAGATCCCAAACCAATATTTAAAAGTTTTTTTCATAGAATTTTCGTTACTACAAAAGTTGAGTCATTTGAAAGTAATAATGAGAAAATTAGGTGGGGAATTGACCAAATAGTAAATGCTCATGAATTTAGAGGTGATTCAAGTTATAGGTGGTTGAAAGAGGAACATATGCTTTTTAAAATTTGGAATCAATGGCAAAATGATGTTTCTTGGACATTGATGAATTTGGGTGAACTTAAAAATATATATTTTTTAGAATTAAAAGATTTAAGTAATCCAAAATTTTTGGAGTGGTTACAAGAAAAAGATGAAAAATGGAAAGAGTATAGAGGATATAGAGTTGGTGGCAATCCATTATCCATACGCTCAGGTATACCACAGATTAATAAAACCGATAATTATTTTTGGACTAATATGGATTTATTTTGGAAAGAATATACAGAAGGTAAAATTGCAAAAGGTGTATTACTAAATTCACCATTTTATCCTACTGAAAATACTGAAATAAAGGACATTTTAAAAGATATAGAATTAGAACAAGAAATTATTGATAATATACGAGAGAATAACGAGAGGTATATAAGGTTATGAAAAAATTACTTGAATCTACTGTTGATCTTAAATATTTTGACCAATATGTGTTTTATAATATAAGTTCAGATTCAAATTTTATTGGACATACTAATTTACAATACCTTTGTAAAAATTTAAATTTTAATAATGAACAAGATTTTAATTTTTCAGAAGATAAAGTTAATATTTGGTATGTACGAAATGATAAATGTAGTGATTATGTTTATAATAATCAATTGAATGTTATAGAAGAAAATATACCAAAAGAAATAGTTAATTATGTTAATAGTAATAAACTTATTTTATTATTATCTACATCAACAGAATTTGAAACAGACCATTTTTGGATGAGAGTAATTGACTATTGTAAATCAATTGGGATTAATGAACAAAAGATATATTTTCTTAATTCTAATTATAGAACAAGTTTACCTAATTCTTATTGTTTTGATTTTAGTGGTATTTGTATAGGTAAATATGATGTTGGTATTCCCTGGTTAGATAAATATACTGATAGATTTCCATATAATAATGATTATATTTCTTTTTTACAAAAAAATGAAAAGAGTAAGAGATTTATTTGTCTTAATGCACATTATAGAGAACATAGACATTATATTTTTTATAAATTATACAAGAATAATTTACATAATTTAGGATATTATAGTTTTTCATTGGGACAGGGAATGAATATTATAGAACATCCAAAAGAACGGATGATTGAAGAGTGGGGTAATTATAGTGAAGAGTTGGATATAGAAGATTATGATTTTTCAATAAAAATCTTAGATAAATTACCTATAAACATTGAGAAAGATAATTTTTGGGAAGATGCTATTTGTATCAAAGATGAGTATTTAAAACAATTCCATCAATATTATAGACCTTGGATGTTAAAAGATTTGGATATGGTAAGTGATACATATTTTAATATTGCAACCGAGAGTAACAATGATTCAGATCACGGAAGGTTTAGTTATTTTTCAGAAAAGGTTTTGTTGGGTTGGATGACGCAACCTACTATTATAATAGGTACACCATTTACAATAGAACATTTAAAGAATTTGGGGTTTGAGTCGTTTGGTGAACTATTTGATGAATCTTACGATACTATAATTTCAAATGATGAACGATTGATAAAAACTTATAGTGAGATAGAAAGAGTTTGTAAAATGCCAAAAAAAGAATTGAAGTCAATCTATAATGATTTATTGTTTAAAGTGAAATATAATCAAGATATATTGTTTAGACATGATTTTTTGGAAGAATTTAAAAATATCTTAGAATCTATCAGGGAGAATAGTAAAGATGAAGTTAGCAAATAAAGTATTTAGTGATTTAAAAAAGTTAGATGGACAAAAGTATATTCATTTAATAGAACCACCTGGTGGTATGGGCCATTTTAAGCAAACCTTTTTAGATGGAATCACACAAAAAGTAATTGATGATAGTGAAAATAATAAATGTTTATTAGTTATATCTTCTATTGCAGAAGGAAATATAACAAGGGAGACATTAAGGGATATTCATCTATTATTGGATACACATAAAATATCACCGAAAAATGTTTTGTTAATTCAGAGTAATTATAATTTACAAAAACAATATGATGAGATGTGTGAGTTGTATGGTATAAAAGAAAAAATTGATATATTAATTATTCAACATAAACTTGAATCTTCTGTTGAGTCTTATGTTCAAATGATGAATGGAGAGTGGTCAGGTTGGGAAAGTTCGTTTCCAAAAGAACCTACAATAAACTCATGGGAAGATGTTGAAAAAATTTTAGATAAACCAAGAGATTATTATTATTTATCTTACAATAAAACATTACGACCAGATAGAGTTGCACTCTTATCATTATTGTTAAAAGATAATTTAATTGAAAAGGGGTTGGTTAGTGTTGGTTCGGAAAAGTATGGTTCTATTGGTCATCAACCTTGGCCACATGATTTTTATTTCATTAGAGATAATTTAGAAGAAATTCAAAAATGGTCAAACGAACTAAGAAAATTACAACCAATAAGTCCTGATGGTGAACCATCAGTAGATGATATGGCTAAAGCAAATATTCAAAATTTAAATACTTGTGGATATACATATGGAGATCAATTTCGTAGAGTTTATTTTATGGTTGTAACGGAAGATGTTCTTGATGCAGATTCTATGTTCTTTAGTCAAACAACTTATAAACCAATAGTATCATTGACACCATTTATTATGTTTGGTAGTCCGTATATGATGAAAAATTTAAGAGAGGTTCAGGGATTTAAAACATTTTCACCCTGGATAGATGAGTCGTATGATGAAGAAGAAAATCACGAAAAGAGATTATATATGATTTCTGAAGAAGTTAAACGATTATGTAATATACCAAAGGAAAAACTGAATGAGTGGTATATTGAAATGAAAGATATATTAATTTACAATCAAAATCATTTATTAAATCTTAAATTATCAGATTATGATAAAATTTATGATTTAGTTTATGGGAAGATATTTATTAAATAATTATAGGACATTAAATGTTAGAGTTTTTAAAAAATGTAAAACCAAATTTTAATATTACTGATATTCCTTTAAAAACAGAAAGATTAAAACTTGATAATAAAAGTCATTATGAAAATACTGCAATTAAAGGGTTGGATAGGGTTGCCAGTACTCAAAATAAAGTATGGGATGAAAATTTACCACAAGAAATAATTGATTATATTAAAGAGATAGGTTTTAAAAGAAATGAATGTTCTGCTAATATAAATGTTCAATATCCTGGTCAAATGGCACCATTACACAGAGACAATCATGGACATGCCTGTAAAAAATTAAATAAAAAGTTTGAAGATTTTGAAAGAGTGTTGGTATTTTTAACTGATTGGGAAGTAGGTCAAGTTTTTGGTTGTGAAGATAAAAGTATTACAAAATGGAAAAGTGGGGATTGTTATACATTTAACGCTACAGACCAACACTTTTCAGCAAATACAGGAATGGAAACAAAATATACCATAGTAATTTCTGTATTAAAGGAATGTTTAAAAAAATAAAATAAGTAAAGGTTATTATGAGTTTTAAATCATCAAGACCCGTACCCGATACGGAAGCATATAAATTTATAGTAGATAATATAAATGGAAATTCTTTATATAAAGAGAATTTACCAGAAGATTTTTGTTCTGAATATTTAGAATGGATTAAATCTTCTAAGTTAAATACTTTAATAAATCTTGATAAGTTCAAGTCATTACAATATGTTCATGGAACATCACAATCATTTGATTTTTTTTATTTGATGAACCACAATAAAAGATTTAGAGGATTCAAAGGTGATTTTATGTATCACAAGATTATGTGGAAAAAGGGATATGATTGGAAACACATTGAAGATGGAGAAATTGAAAGTGGTGATGCAGTAATATTTTCAGTACCATTTTCCGATTTTGGTGATATTCATCCGCAGACAAATGAGATATTAGATAGATGTGATGAATTGGGAGTTCCAGTTTTTATTGATTGTGCATATATGATAATGGCCCGTGATATTGAATTTGATTTTGACAGAAAATGTATACAAGGTATTTCTTTTAGCTTAAGTAAAGGATTTTATGGGGCTGAACATTTACGGATTGGTTTGAGATTAACAAGAAAATTTACAGACGATCCAGTAGAGGTGTTTAATGATTTTCAAATGATTAATTGGATAGGACCAGATGTAGGATTAAAGTTAATAAACAATTTTGAACACGATTTTATTCAAAACAAGTATTATAATAAACAAATAGAAATTTGTAAAGAATTAAATATAAAACCATCTAAATGTGCAATTTTTGGGATTACGGATGAGAATCATCCTAATTTTGGAAATCACAATAGAGGAACGGAATGGAGAAGAGTGTGTATTTCATCATTACTTGGTGATATGCAAGATATACATAGTAAAAATAAGTGATTTTTTTAATTATTGTATATTTATAATTGAACGGAAAAAATTACTATTTATCATAGGAGATAATAAATGCAGTTACCAAATTCAGGATCATATTCATTAACACGACCATCTCTATTAACAAACGAAAGATGGACTGCAAAAGTTTCTGGGTCAAGTATTCAGGAAGTATGGGAATCTGGAGATCCACATAATATAGCGGGTTATGTTCAAATAGGAGTTTGGACGGGATCACAAGCTACTTATTCTGCTGTTCATATTCAACAAGCGTTGGATCAATTTATAGCACAGGCTTCTCGTTCTCAGTATGATTTGAGCGGTAGTCTTTTATGGAAAGATAACGCAGCACATCATCCATTTGAAGATAAGTAATTTTTTAAAAGTCAATTGGTGAAACAGGGAAGGAGAAATCCTCGAACTTAGTTTCAAAGACCTTACGGTAGCGAAGAAGAAATTCTCGGTAAACCCAAAGACCTAACCGACCAATTAAGACTATAAACACGGAGGCACTAAGATAAAATAGTGTCCTCATAATATGAGGATTTTTTTATGCGAGTTTTAATAACGGGCGTAACAGGTTTTGTTGGTAGTCACATGGTTGATTATCTACTTGAAAATATTCCAGACATACAGATATTTGCAACTCGAAGGTGGAGAAGCAAAGAAGATAATATCATACATTTATTTGGTGATGATAGAGTAAAATTTTTAGAGGCTGATTTAACCGATAGAGGTAGTTTATCACGAATTATTGAAATATCAAAACCAGATGTTGTTTATCATTTTGCTGCCCAAAGTTTTCCCGAATCAAGTTTTCTTACACCAGTTAGTACTCTTACAACAAATGTAATTGGTACTACTAATCTATTAGAAGAATTAAAATCAGCAAAAGATAGAAATCATTGTAATCCTACAATCATAAGTGTTTCATCATCAGAGGTGTATGGTAATGCATTAGAGGAAGAAACACCAATTACCGAAAATAATCCAATACGGGCAGCCAATCCATATTCCATATCAAAAGTTGGACATGATTTAATGTCCCAATATTATCATAAAGCTTACGATATGAAAGTTATAGTAACTCGTATGTTTTCTCATGAGGGTGCCCGTAGAGGAAAAAGATTTGCATTATCTTGGTTTGCACATCAAATAGTTGAGGCAGAAAAGAGTACAGATTTTCCACAATATGCACCAAGTTTTCCAATGTTTTCTGTGAAACACGGAAATCTCGATTCTATCAGAACATATAATCACATAGATGATGCAGTTCATGCTTATTGGTTGGCAGTAGATAATTGTGATTATGGAGAGGTTTATAATATTGGTGGAGATGAAACTTGTACGGTGGGGGATGCTTTAGATATGTTAATTTCGAAATCAAAACAACCAAAGGCATTTATTAAGGAACTTGATAGGGGTAGGGTTAGACCAACTGATATTACATTACAGATACCAAGTAGTGATAAGTTTAGAGAAAAAACAGGTTGGAAACCAACAAAGGGTTTGGAAGAAATATGTGATGATTTGTTAAATTATTGGAGAGAAATTTTATAATGTCCGTATTTGTTTCGACACATCCAAGTTTAGATATAAAATCTAATCCATTTATTTACTATAAAATTGAAAAATGTGCAAGTTCTTTTTTACTGGCGATATGTAAAACCTTGGCACTTGCAGACAACATACATGATTCAAATATCGGCGGTTATGGTATATATGAGGATTCATCACGAATATTTTATGAAAAGCAATTCCATAATGGTCAATCACAACTTTCAACAA
>MDTE01023458.1_pt1 | contig 12678 bp, 8 predicted proteins | sample 811231 | NCBI WGS metagenome assembly MDTE01 (sample SAMN05326651, study PRJNA326480) | marine metagenome | isolation source: seawater | place: Indian Ocean: Red Sea | collected 2010
GTGGGGTACCATCGCAGTTCCCGCCGCGGTGGCGGAGCGCGGCGGCGTCGCCGGCGGGGGAACCGCGAACGCGGACGAGGACGCGGAGCTTCAGGCGGCGATCGCGGCGAGTCCGGGAGGGGGGGGCGTGCGCGGAGGGGTGGGGGGAGGGGTACCGTCGCGGGTCACGACGGATGGTGGTGGATTGGACGACGACGCCGAGATCGCTCGAGCAATCGCCGCGAGCCTGGAGCCTCCGACGAGAACATCCCCGTCTCGACCATCGGAACCCGAACCCGTCCCGACCGATTGGGCGGTCCCCGAGGAGCCCGGCCCGAACGAGGGTATCGCGCTCGCGTTCAGGGTCCCCGGAGGCGGCAGGCTCCAGCGCGGGTTTCGCGCAACGGACGCGGTTGGGGGGGTGGAGGCGTGGCTGGCTCGCGAGGCGGGTGTCGATTTCGCGCGACACTCGCTCACCGTCGCGTTCCCTCGGCGGAGGCTGACGGACCGCGGCGCGACGCTGGGGGAGTGCGGGGTTGGGGATAAGACGGCGCTGTCGGTCGAGTCGGGGCGATAGCGCTAGGTCGTCGTTAATCGTAGCGGCGCGTGTTCAGCGTTACAACAGCGGTTCTATCTGTGCGCGAAAAAGAATGTAGACTCGAAGCTCGTCGAAGAAAAAGTGATGACGTCGACGTTTCGTGCACGCGTTTTGCCTCTTAGAGGCAGGGGACGTGCTTGACAGCCTCGAAGCCGAGGAGGGCGAGCATGCCGATCATGGCGGCGCGGCCGTTGAGGAGCTCCTTCTCCCTGGTCCACATGCCGGCGTCCTCCGCCTTGGTGTTGGAGAGGAAGGGCACGACGGAGGCGGCGGTGAAGAGAGCGATGGTGAGGAGAATCGGCGCGGGGGCCTCGCCAAACTGCTGGTAGACGGGCTCGCCGGTGGCGATCTCGGCGCCGGCGGCGGCGACGAAACCGAGCATGGCGAGGCGGCCGTTCATGATCTCCGGACCGGAGCCCGCGAAGTTGGAGCCCTCGGGGCCGGAGAAGGCGAAGGCCTGCGCGAGGGTGAAGGAGGTGGGAACCGCGGGGGCGGCCGGGACCTCGGGGGCGGGCTCGGCCGCGGGCTCCTCGGAGGCCCTGATCGCGGTCGCGCGGCGCGCGGTGCGGCGGGCGGCGCGCGCCTTGGGAAGGGCGACGCGGGAGGTGAGGTTGGAGGCGACGGTGAAGGCGGACATGGCGGTGAGAAGAGCTCGGTGCGTTGTGAAATGGCGAGACGTGGCTTTTTTGTTCGCTTTTCCACACCCGTTTGATCCCGAAACGCACGTGGCCGCGAGATCTGCAGCCCCGTGTGCACTTTCGGCGATGGGTCGGACCTAGCCCAAATTTCGGAATTTTCCCCCCGCACACGCGGGTCAATTTTTCACCACCGGCGGAGCGGCGAGAAATATCACGAGAAAACCAAACGGGCGATCGCGCACTCTCACCAGCAGGCGCGAGCCGCGGGCAGGGTTCCGTAGCGTCGACGCACAGCAAGCACGACATGAGCGCCACACTCATCGGCGCCTCGCTGGGGTTCGGCATGCAGCTGTACATCAACGCGCTGCGCAAGCTCCCCCTCCTGCGAAGTGAGTGCCTCCGGATGCCCCCTCGTCATCCTCGCTCGCGCTTCGCGTGGTTTAGGGTTTGTCTCACGCGGGCAGACGCGAGCGCTCGGCGCCGCTCGCGGCCCGACGCGCGCGTCTTCGCCCGAGAGACGTGTCTCCTGCGAAAACTACCGGCCCGCGCGTCGCCCCCGTTGAGCCCTCCGCCCTCCCGCCCCGACTGACCATAGCCCCCCCCTCAACTTTTCTCTCCATCGGCAGACCCGTGGGAGCACGTGTTCTGGACCGGGGTCGGCGCGGCCGCGGCGAACATGAACGCCGATTGGGAGGCTAAGCTGCGCAAGGAGGTCGCCGAGCTCAACAAGGAGAGGCAGGCGACGAACGCGAGCTTCATGGAGTCCATCCTCAAGGAGAAGTAGGGGTGGGCCCGCCGTTGGAACCCGTCTAGCCAAATAGCATGTACCAAAATGGAAATTGTATGCCGTCGCCCAGTGAGCGCCTCTGCGCCGGTTCCCCCGTTCGACGATCGTTTTCAACCGACTCGCTCTGTTATTGACAAACTAGCGGGTGATGACGATGAAGTCCTATTATAGTGGTGATGATACACGCGGGTCGCTCGCGAAACGCCAGCTGCGACGCGGGGGAAGGTATTACGCCCCCCGTGCCAACAGACGCGATGATGGCGATGATGATGATGACGACGGTGCCCGTCTCGTCTCGTCCTTTCCTTCCTTCCTTCTCTTGTTTTGAGTTTTCGTGATGGTTCGTTTTCCCGTAGGGTTACAGTGCCCGAAAAAATACACGCGCGAAGCAGCGCACCCGAGCTCGACTGAAAAAGTTTCCAGTCGCAGCGGTTCCAATACCCCCGCTCCGGCTCCGCTCACCAGACGCCCTCTCTGTCGAGTGCGACGAGGGACACTTCGCTCTGGGTGCACGGTATCATCGGCTTACCCCCGGTTCGGAGCGACCTGACCTTCTTGAACACCTCCTCGGCGGCGGACGCGGTCGCCTTCTTCCCCCCCTTGCCGTTGGGCGACGCCTTCTTGGGCGACGGGCTCTGTTTGGCGTTTGCCGCCGTGTCGTCGCTGCCGTCGCTCAGGCGGCTCTTCCGCGGCTCCGCCTTCACCTTGGCCGTCTGTTGTTTGGTGGAGTCTGAGCTGCTGTCCTTGGCGCGTTCCTCGTCGAGCTTGGCGGCCCTGTGCATGGCGGACAGGTCCGGGCACGACTGCGCCGTCACCATCCCGGCGAGGTCCGCGTCGCTGTTCACCTTGGCGAACCTACCCTTGATCCTCGGCCTGTTATCCGCGAGAGTCTTGCGGCACTCGTACCTGATCTTCTTGTGGCCCAGGTGCCTGGCGAGGCGCTTGGCGCGGTATCGTTGCAGCTGCGCCTGCCTCAGCGCGGACTGCGCGAACGGCCGCGTCAGCACAGTCTCCTCGCGAAGCTGAAGCCCAGCTTCAAACGCGCGCATCTGGTGTTGGCCCCCCGTCTGGTGTTGGTTGATGGACGGGCGCCCGTTCACGCTGTGGCCCCTGCCGTTGATGAGGTCCGTGCTCGTGCTCTGGTCCGAGCTCCCGCTGGAGTTATCCTGCCTGGTGTGGTGCGCGTGAGAGGGTGCGTAAGAGTCGCCGTCGCCCTCTCGAGCGGTGCCGTGGAAGAGCGCGGGCATGGGCTCCTCCTTGACCATGCCGAGGCTGCCCTGGTGTTGGCCGTAGCCGCCGCCCATGCCGCTGGGGTTTGCGGCGGGCATGCCGAACAGGTCATCACCGAGGTTGAAGTGACCCCCGGAGCTGTTGCCCTCCTGCTCGAGCGTCTGTTGGGAAGGACGGGAAGGAGCGGGGTTGGCGTCGGTGGGTGAGGAACCGATGCGTTTCGGGCTGGCGCAACCGGGGGAAGGTTTTCTCCCGGGTGGTGGTTTTCGTGTGCGCGGGCGAGGGGGGGTTCGCGGGGCGGCCGCGTCGCGAGCGCTCGGGGGGTCGATCGAAGATCGCGACGGCAGGGACGGGTGTTCGGTTGTTGACGCATCGGCGGAAGGACTCACCATGAGCGAGGAGAGGGGATCGTCCAGACCCCCGCCTCCCATGAGCCAGTCCATGTCGTTGCCCCCGTGGTGTCCGTGCTGCGGTGAGGATGGGTCGAACCCCGCGGTGGTGCCGGTCTTCCCGTTCCCCGAGCTCCTCGCCGTGCCCATGAGCGCGCCCTCGAACGCGGGCGTCGCGGGGCGGCACTGCGCATCGTTCGCGAGCTTCTGCTCGATGGGAATCCTCTCGTGCCGCATCGCGAGCTGCGTCGGGTTGGCGCGCGGGGCAAGGTCGGGTTAGTCGTATATTCCCAAGATGCATCCCCGGGACCCGGACGAGGGTCGCGGTCGGAAACCCGCGCGGAGCGGTGGATTACGCGCCGTAAACGCCGCGAAAAGCGCGGGGACGTCTCACCTTATTCGCGTTATGAATGCTGTGGTCGCAAGACGTGCACAGGTACGCTCCTGTCGGTCGAGGAGGGGCGCTAGGTCAGCGGGGGAGGGTCGCGGAAAAGCCGGGCTGGAGCCTCGGAAGGGCCCGCACGGGAGGAAAAGCGGGCAAATGTCTCGCGACGCGGGAAAGGTTTCTCACCGTCGTGGTGACAGAACCACGCCGCGGGCGCGGTGTGACAGTTCTCGCACGTCGCGTGGTTGTGTGACATGTCTACAGATTTGAATTCGGCGTGTTCGTGCGTCTCCGGTACGTCGCCCGCGCCGTTCTCTGTGACTTCCGCCGCGTTCGTCTCGTTCGCTTTTACACGGAGAAACTCGTTTTGCGTTTTTTTTCCTTGGGTTGCGAACCCGTCCTCGTCAATCACGTTTACCCCTTCACGGTCCCGCCTTCTCATTGGCTGAAGAGACATGGAAAAGCAATCATTGGTGGAACCCTATCCATGTATCCGTATCGTCTGTCGAATCTCGAGTTAATTTTTGGGTCTATTTCGCGCATTCGAGCTTTGCGCGGTCATTGTTGGCTTCGAGAAATCGAGCCGTGCACACGTAAGCAAAGCAAATTTGTGCGCGAGCAGGGTAATTGCCTGTGGACGGTTATTCGCAATAGCACTTTCGGGCGTTTTGCTGACTGGTTTGCTGATGCGGCGACGAGAGAAAAGTCCGGCAGGTTCGACGCGGCGGGCGACGAAGGTCCACGAAGGACTGACCGGGTTCGGCACCTCGACAACGAACGCGCCCCACACGTCATCACACACCGAGGACGACCAAGGACGCGACGAGGTCCTTCGTGTCCAACGCCGAATCACTCGCGAGCGGCGTTTCGATAGATAGCACCACGACGGAGCGATGGCGTCCGCGGCGATGTCCGCGTCGATCGCGAGCCGCATCGCGCCGCGCGCCGCGCGACGCCCCCGCCCCCATCAACGGCGCCCCATCAGTCGGCGGGTGAGCACGGTCGCGCTCGCGGCCGAGTCCGCGGGGTTCGACCTGATGGCCAAAGGCAAGGATCGCAAGTACTACATGGTCGGCGGCAAGGGTGGCGTCGGCAAGACCTCCCTCTCGTCCTCCTTGGCCGTCAAGTTCGCCACCGCGGGCCACCACACGCTGCTCGTGTCCACCGATCCGGCGCACTCGCTCTCCGATTCCCTCGCGCAGGACGTCACCGGCGGGCTCCCGGTGGCGGTGGAGGGGACGGACGGGATGATGTACGCCATGGAGGTGGACCCTGATCAGGCTAAGGCTGAGTTCACCGCCTTCGCGAAGCAGGCCGACGTCTCCGCGGGCGCCAAGGACTTCATGTCCAGCGTCGGTCTGGGCGGGCTCGCGGATCAGCTCGGCGATCTTAAGCTCGGCGAGTTACTCGACACCCCGCCCCCGGGCCTGGACGAGGGCATCGCGATCGCCAAGGTGGTGCAGTTCATCAAGGACGAGAAGTACGCCAAGTTCACGCGCATCGTGTTCGACACCGCGCCCACGGGGCACACCCTGCGACTGCTCTCGCTGCCAGACTTTCTGGATGCATCCATCGGAAAGATCGTGCGGCTGCGGCAGAAGCTCACCTCCGCCGGCGACGCGGTCAAGTCCCTGTTCGGCGTCGCCGACGAGGCGCAGGACGAGGCCGTGGCCAAGCTCGAGAGGCTCAAGGCGCAGCTGCAGGAGGTGAAGGACCTGTTCCGCAACGAGGACACCACCGAGTTTGTCATCGTGACCATCCCTACGGTGCTCGGCATCAGCGAGAGCGGCCGCCTGCTCGCGGAGCTTCGCAAGGAGCGGGTCCCCGCGCGCAGGCTCGTGGTCAACCAGATCATCAACGTCACGGGCGAGGGGTTCGCGGCGCGCAAGGAGACGCTCGCGGTGAAGGAGGCGGCGCTGCGCGAGGCGCTCGAGAAGGTCATGGAGGACACCGACGGCGGAGGCGACGCCGCGTCCGCGTTGGACGAGATGCTCGCGGCGAACGCGTCGGTGGTTCACGACGCGCAGACCGCGGTTTCGTTCTGCACGGTCAAGGCGAAAGATCAGCGCAGGGCGATGGAGATGCTGGACGCGGACGCGGGGCTGAGGACGCTGAAGAGGATCGAGGCGCCGCTGTTCGACATGGAGATCAGGGGCGTGCCCGCGCTGCAGTTCATGGGGGGACAGGTGTGGACAGACTGACGCAGTGCTAAAATAATGAGGTACTCTTAAAACCTGCACTCTTGAGTTAATTGGGTCGCGTGCTCCCCGCCAATCAGTTCGCCCCGCGCGCGTGTAGTCGAACCCCCGCGCCCTCGATCGACGCGCGCCGTGCCCACGACGTCACCGCGAACATGAACGACGCGGAGGTCGAGCGGCAGATCCACCAGATGGTGGCCTTCATCAAGCAGGAGGCGGAGGAGAAGGCGAGCGAGATCCGCGTCACCGCCGAGGAGGAGTTCAACATCGAGAAGCTCCAGATGGTCGAGGAGGAGCGGCGACAGATCAAGAAGGAGTACGAGCGGAAGGAGTCGCAGGCCGAGGTGCGGGAGAAGATCGAGTTTTCCACCCAGCTCAACGCCATGCGCCTCAAGATCCTCCACGCGCGAGACGAGGCTGTGCAGGGGATGCTCGCGGGAGCTCGCGCGGATCTGGAGGGGGTCTCGCAGACGCCCAAGTACGGCGAGATGCTCGTGGGGCTCATCCTCCAGAGCGTGCAGAAGCTGGAGACCGACGCCGCGGTCGTGCGATGCCGCGAGTGCGACGTCGAGAAGGTCAAGGTCGCGATGGCGGAGGCCGAGAGGCAAACTCCGGGACTCAAGCTCGCCTTGGACGAGCACTCGCATCTCCCGCCGCCGCCTGGGCCCGACAACGGCGACGGAGCGTCGTGCATCGGGGGCGTCCACGTCATCTCGATGGACGGCAAGATCACGTGCAACAACTCGCTGGACGACAGGCTCAAGGTGGCGTTCGAGCGCAACCTCCCGGAGCTGAGGGAGGCCGTCTTCGGCGTCAACCCCAACGTCGCCGCGTCCAAATGAGGCAACGACGAATGACGCCGACAACGCGGGTCATCGGACGGGACCCGACGCGAGCGTGCGGACGAGGCGCGCCGGCGGCATCGCGACGAATCGAGAGCACGCAACGACCGACGTCGCCGAGACGCGACGATCTAGCGCTACGTTTCTTTCCTCGCTAATAAGGAATGTGTTGTCTTTAGCTACGGTGGCGCCAGAGCCTCATCCGGCTCTCCTCTCTACCTGTAGGTTGCGCCGCCGCCTGCCCTCCTGCCCGACTGCGTGGTGACGATCTTCTCCTCCGCCTTCTCCGCGGCGATCTCGTCCACCACCGGCGACGTGGTGCTCGACATGGAGAACAGCCTGTCCTCGGGCTTGAAGTTGCGCGACTTCTTCAAGTTAGTCGATTTGGTCTGGGACAGGAACCCCTCGAACCCCTTGATGACGTTGCCGTGCTGCGACGAATCGTTGAGGTAGGTGGTCTCCAGGTCGTACACCTGCTTTTCAACCTGCTTGAGCTCCTCGTCCAGGCGCTCCTTGCGCTGCTGGATCGCGTTCAGCGTCGTCGACATGGCGTCCCCCTACGCCCCGTGCGGGTTTGGCTCTCGATTTCCCCCTGTGGTTAGGGTTAGGTCGTCCCTGCCGCGACGGGGCCCACGACCTCTGGGTGGAGCGTGCGAGCGAGGTCGCTCGTTCCTTGCGAACCCTTCGGCGTGAACGCGCCTCGGAGCCGACCTCGAGCGCGCGTGGCGAAGTGCCCGGGGCGCGAATCGAAGGGGCCCTTTCCCGCCTTGAAGGATTTTTGCCAACCAAAGTCAGCTGGTCGGGAAACGCACGAAAAAGCAACCACGTCACCGCCGCCACCCACACTTATCTGCGCGCGTACCTGCCATGAGTGCCAACAAAGCGGGTGAAAGATCCGAGGGCGAAGATGAGGTGGACTCCAACTCAATCGCGGTGCTGGAGCCAAAGGTTGAGATCCCGCTCGTGGACTCCACCGCCACGCTTCTGACCCAGTCCGAGAAGCAGACAGCGGCGGAGATGGACGCGCCTCGTCCCATCGACGGCGAGGACGTGGACGGGTCCAAGGACCGCGCCGCCACCGGCCGCGCGGAGCGAAGCATGAAGCAGGACTTCAAGCGCATCATCCAGGAGAGCAAGGGCCAGACCAATCGCCTGATGCTCGGCATCTTCTTCCTCGTCCTCACCGCGCTGTGCTCCATGTTCCTTCCGTACTTCGCGGGGAAGATGACGGACGCCGTGACCATCGCCATGACGGGCGACTCGGCGAGGGCCAAGCGTAAGGCCACCGAAGCGTTCTACGGTATCCTCCTTGTCAGCCTCCTCGGCGGCGTCTTCCAGTCCGCCAGGTCCTACCTCTTCAACACGGCGTCCTACAAGGTCGTGGCCAGGCTCAGGAACCGGCTCTTCTCCAACATATTGAAGCAGGAGATTGGATTCTTTGACACCGTCACCAGCGGCAGCCTCATCTCCCGGCTCACCGCGGACACCAACCTCCTCAAGAACGTCGCCACGCAGAATCTCTCCATGTTCCTGCGCGGCCTGGCCACCGCCGTCATCGGTCTGGCGTTCATGTTCCTGACCTCGTACCGACTCACCCTCGTGGTCATCGCCGCCTTCCCGCCGCTGATCTTTGTCGCGATGTGGCAGGGACGTCGCCTGCGTAACCTGTCGAAGGAGACGCAGGCGGCGCTCGCGGAGGCCACCGCCGTGGCGGAGGACTCCCTGGGCGCGATACGCACGGTGCGGGGGTTCGCGCGTGAGGTTGGCGAGGCTGAACACTTCGCCATGTCCGTGGATAAGGCGCTCGGAGTTGAGATGAAATACGGGCTCGGTCACGCGCTGTTCAACGGCGCGATGATGGCCGCCGCGACCGCGGTGCTGGGCGCGACGTTCTGGTACGGCTCCCTGCTCGCCATCGAGGGCGACATGACCATCGGGCAGCTCAACGCTTTCATCCTCTACTCGATCAACAGCAGCGCGGGACTATTTTTAATATCGGCGACGTTCGTGTCAGTCATCCAGGCGCTCGGCGCGTCCACGCGCGTTTTCGAGCTGATGGACAGGACCTCCCGCATACCGATGGACGGCAAGGATAAGCCCGGCGACGAATCGGAGCACGGCGTCGCGGTGGCGTTGACGGACGTGCACTTCGCGTATCCGTCAAACCCGGAGCGGGGCATCCTGAGGGGTCTCAACCTCGACGTTCCCGCCGGTCACACCGTCGCCATCGTCGGCCCGTCGGGCGCCGGGAAGAGCACGATCGCGTCGCTCGTCATGCGATTCTACGAGCCCTCCGGCGGTGTCGTCACGATCGGGGGCGTCCCGGTGGCGAACATCGATCACGTGCACCTACACGCCGTCGTCGGCATCGTGAGCCAGGAGCCGGTTTTATTCGCCAGGAGCATCGGCGCCAACGCCCGCTTCGGAGCTCCGGACGCGACGGAGGACGAGGTATGGCGCGCGCTCGAGCGCGCGAACGTCGCGGATTTCGTCCGCGGCCTCGACAACGGCCTGGACACGTGGGTCGGCGAGAGGGGGATCAAGCTGAGCGGCGGGCAGAAGCAGCGAATCGCAATCGCCAGGGCCATCATCGTCAACCCCAAGGCGTTGCTCCTCGACGAGGCCACCTCCGCGCTGGACGCGGAGAGCGAGCGGCTGGTGAACGCGTCCCTGGACGACGTCATGAAGGGCAGGACGTCGATCGTGATCGCGCACAGGCTGAGCACCATACAGGGCGCGGATAAGGTGGCGGTGCTGGACGGGGGCGTCGTCGCGGAGCAGGGGACGCACGAGGAGCTCATGAACCCTAAGAGCGCCAAGGGAGTGTACGCGAACCTGATGCGCCGGCAGCTGATGGGACTGGGCGCGTCCACGGAGCACCTGGACGAGACGTAGGCTACGTTTTTACTTACACTTTTTTAATCAACCCTCGGTGAGCAGGCTTCGGATGGTCCCGAGCAGGTCGTCGTCGCCGCCGCTTCCCTTCTTCCCGCCCCCCCTCGTCCCCGCGATTCTCGCGTCCAGCTCGTCGTCGAGCGCCTTCCTCAGCTTCTTATACAACACCGCGGTCTGCGCGGACGCCCTCAGCCACAGCCAGCCGTCCAGACACACCCGACCGGTCTCGTGCCTCACGTCCATCGCCCCCCCGAAGAGCAGCAACGCCGAGGGCGCCACCGTCGTGCAGTCGCGGATGAAAACCCTCGACGTCTTCACCTTTTCGTGAAACACCAGAAACGGGTGCGTCGGCGCCCGTTCCCCGGGCTGCCCGAGCCTCGCGTTCAGCGACCCGGGGTGCACTCCGACCTCCCCTTTGCCATCGCGCCACCGCGTTCGGCCCGTGGACGCGTCCGTCTCGAGCGCGGCGACGTTCGCGTACAACCCCGCGCACAGCGCGGCTTTGACCACGGGCGCTCGACCGGCGTCGGCGTTCCACGGAGCGTCGGACGCGTCCGCCCAACCCCACGGCGCGTCCGACCGACCCGTCGTGTCCGACCGACCCGACCCGCGTCCACCCCGGGCGTCGCTCGCGCGTATGAACCCGGCGTCCGCGAGGAGAGAGGCGTACTGGCCCCGCATCTCCGCGATTTGCCGAAGCGTCTCCGGGTCGAGGCCGTTGGCGGCGGCGTACCGAGCGGCGGCGACGCGCGCGTTGACGCCGGGCGCCAGCTGTGCGTCGCGCCACGCGCGGGCCCACCCGTCGTAGGCGGCGGCGTACACGAGGTGGTCGCTCTGTTCCCCGGCGGCGATGGAGGAGACGGAGGGAGCGGTTTTAGCGGTTTTGTTCGCGGCGTCCTTCGCGGCGTCCTTCGCGGCGAGCGCCTTGCGAGCCGCGGCGCCGGAATCCCCGCCCGATTTGCCGCCGCTCGCGAACGGGGACTTGTAGGAGAGGCACGCGGCTATCGTGAGCGCCGGTGAGAGGCACGAGAGCACCGCGGCGTAGACCAGCATCTTGGCCACCCTGCAGTCCACGGGCAGCGTCGCCAGGTGGTGGCCCAGCGGCGTGAGCTCGCCCTCGTCGGACCTACCCTTTTCTCGAGGGACCAACGATATGGCGCCAACCTCGCGCAGTGTCGCGACGGCGGCGTCCACGGCGGCCGGGTTCGGGGGCTCGATCGACCCCGCCAGGAACCCCTCCGCGCTCGTTCCGACGCGAAGCTTCTTGATCTGCAGGACAATCTCGGTCAGCGGGACGCGGTGCATCTCCGGAACCTGGTGGCTTCGCATCTTTTCCTCGTGGCGGTGGGAGGTGTACAGCGCGAAGCACTTTCCGGGCCTGACCCGGCCCGCGCGGCCCGCGCGCTGCCTCGCGGCGGCGCGCGATACCCACCCCTCCTCCAGGCTCGCCATACCCCGCCGCGGGTCCCACTGGCGCTCCTTCACGCGCCCGGTGTCGACGACGACGACGACGTCCGGAATCGTCACCGACGTCTCCGCGACGTTGGTTGCCACGACGATTTTGCGAACGCCGCGCGGGGGCACCTTGAACGCCTCGCGCTGCTCCGCGGGCGTGCACCGCGAGTGCAGGGGCACGATCCTGTGCTTCCCGCGCCTGGGCGCGAACGACGGGTGGGAGCCGAGGCGCTCGCAAAGGTTCGTCACCTCGCCCACGCCGGGTAAAAAGACGAGAAACGCGCCGGACCCCTCCGACTCGTCCGCGTGTACCAGCAGCCGCTCCACGAGGTCGTAGTCGATGACCGACTCGTCGAGCCGCGACAAGTTGCGCCTAGTCAGGTCCGAGCAGTGATCGTACCGTCTCGGGTCGTACTCCGGGTTCTCCGTGCCCGTCCACGCGTCGCCGTCGACGCCCCAAGAGTCCGCCGCCGCCGCTGCGTCCGCGCGTGTCATCCCCCGAACGACGGAATCGTGCCGACCTTCCCCGGCGGGGCGGCGGCAGCACCGCGAGTCCTCGTCGAGGGCGTAGGCGAGGGCGTCGTGGACGTCCTCGAGGTGCGTCACGGCGACCGGGTGCGTGCGTCCGGGCGCCGAGACGACGGAACAATCGCCGAGGTAGCCCCGGAACAAATCGGCATCCAGCGTCGCGGACATCACCACGAGCTTCAGCGGCGGCATCCCGCGCTCGCGGCGGCGGCGCGGCAACGTCCTGAGGAGCGCGAGAAGGAAGTCACCGTCGAGCGAGCGCTCGTGGATCTCGTCGAGCACGACGTGCGACGCCTCCGTCAGGAGCGGGTCGCCGTGCATCTTGCGAAGCAACACGCCCGCCGTCATGAACACGAGCCGGGTGTCCCTCGTCACCGCCGCGTCGAGCCGGACGTGGTGGCCCACGAGGCTCCCGCATCCCCCGACGCCGTTCCGCTCGCACCGTTCCTTGACGACGCGCTCGGCGACGGTGAGCGCGGCGACGCGCCTGGGCTGGGTGCAGATGACGCGACACCCGGCGCCGACTCCGGCGTCGATGGCGTCGTCGAGGAGGTACTGGGGCACCTGGGTCGTCTTACCGCTCCCAGTCTCTCCGCACACCACGGCCGCGTCCCGCGATCGCAAAGAGCGCAGGAGCTCGTCCCTGAGCGAGGCGATGGGCAGGGCGTCGCGGAACTCGCGCATGGCGACCCACTCGGGGTCGCCGCGCAGCGCGACGGCGTCTCGAAGGAGCCGGTCGCTCTCCTCCCGGAAC
>MDTE01026173.1_pt1 | contig 12678 bp, 7 predicted proteins | sample 811231 | NCBI WGS metagenome assembly MDTE01 (sample SAMN05326651, study PRJNA326480) | marine metagenome | isolation source: seawater | place: Indian Ocean: Red Sea | collected 2010
GCTCCTCCATATCCAAGCTTTGGTATAACTTGTAAAACTTTTATTTTTGATGGCATTTATATGCTTATAATATTATCATAAGTTATCATCAAAATTTATGTCAAAATTTAAATATTTTAAAATATCAAGTAATAAAAAAATCAGATATTTAATAAACACTACATCTGGCAATGTTTATGTTCTTTTTTTGCATGGATTTAAATCAGATTTGGAAGGTGATAAGCCAAAAGCTTTATTTAAGTTTTGTAAAAAAAATAAAATAGGCTTTTTAGCTTTAGAATATTCCGGACATGGAAAATCATATGGAAAATTCGAAAATGGAACTATTACAAAATGGACTGAAGATACAAAAAAAATAATAAAAAAAAAAGTTAGTAATAAAAAATTAATTATAGTTGGATCTAGTATGGGAGGCTGGATTGGACTAAATCTTTTTAAGTTATTTAAGAAAAATATTTTTGCATTTGTGGGTATAGCTCCCGCTCCTGAATTTTTAGACAGACTTATGTGGAAAAAATTTACTAAAAAAGTTAAGAAACAGTTAATCAAAAATAAATTTCATATATTTAATCATGGAGGCTATGAATATAATATTTCATACAATCTTATTAAAGATGGGAAAAAAAATAAAATTTTTAACAAAAATTTTAATAATAAAATCTTTCTCACAATATTTCATGGACAAAAAGACGATGTGGTACCTATTTCTATTTCAAGAAAAATTCTAAAAATTTTTACAGTAGCAAAAAAGAAATTAATTATTATAAAACGTGGAGATCATAGTTTATCTAGTAAAACTAGTTTAAAAAAAATTACAAATGAAATTAATTTTATTTATAAAAAATTAAATACTTAACTTGCAAGATTAGACATTTTGTTTGATATTGGATTTTTAAGTTTATCAAGCATTTCTTTAGGACATATTTGATAAAATTTTTTTACTTCCTGATCAAAATTATTTAATATTTTTTTTGAAACTTCTGAGTGAGTTTCTTCATAATGTTTTTCAATTAAATTTTTTAAATATTTTGTCCAATAATCTGTCTCAAGTTTTTGCCAAATTATTGTCTCAGGGTTTGCTTTATTTTCAAATACATTAGTTGAATCATAAACAAAACTCATTCCTCCAGTCATTCCTGCTCCAAAGTTATCTCCAATGTCGCCTAATACAACAACGGTGCCGCCTGTCATATATTCACATCCATTAGACCCACAGCCCTCAACCACTGCTGTGGCTCCAGAGTTTCTGACTGCAAATCTATCTCCAGCCTGACCAGCTGCAAATAAATTACCTGATGTTGCGCCGTAAAGAACAGTATTTCCTATTATTGTATTATCTTTAGAGACAATATTACTTTCATCTTTCAATTTTATAGAAATTGTTGCCCCAGATAGTCCTTTACCTACGTAATCGTTTGCATCGCCTTTTAATACAAGTTTTAATCCTTTAATTCCAAAAGCACCAAAAGACTGTCCAGCAGAGCCTTTAAATTTTAATTTTATAATTTCTTTCTCAATTTTTTCTTCTCCATATTTTTTATATAGATAATAAGAAATTCTTGTTCCTACTGCCCTATTGGTATTTTGAATCTCATATTCCTTTTCAATATAATTTTTATCTTCAATAATTTTTTCAATTTCTGGCAATATTTTTTGATCTAAAGTATCTGGAACTGGATTTATTATTTGTTTCTCACAATATCTTTTGTTTATTCCAGGGTCTGCCTGAACAAAAAGTGGGTTTAAATCTAAGTCATCTAAATTTGACGATCCTTTGCTTATTTGTTTTAAAATATCTGTTCTTCCAATTATTTCATTTAAAGTTTTAAAACCTAATTTTGCCAATATTTCTCTAACTTCCTCTGCAACAAATTTAAATAAATTTACTACTTTCTCAGGGGTTCCCTTAAATTTTTCTCTTAATTTTTCATCTTGTGTGCAAATGCCAACTGGACAAGTATTAGAATGACATTGTCTTACCATAATACATCCCATTGCAATTAAAGCTGCTGTTGCCAAACCATATTCTTCAGCTCCCATCATTGCAGCTATAATAACATCTCTTCCAGTTTTAATTCCTCCATCAGTTTTTAAGGTAACTTTATTTCTGAGATTATTTAATGTAAGAACTTGATTTACTTCTGATAATCCCATTTCCCAAGGTATACCAACATACTTTACACTAGTTTGTGGAGTTGCTCCTGTTCCTCCCGAATGTCCAGAAATTAAAATAATATCTGCTTTTGCTTTTGCAACCCCTGCTGCTATAGTCCCAATACCTGATGATGCAACTAGTTTTACTCCAATTCTTGCATTGGGATTAATTTGTTTTAAATCATAAATTAATTGAGCTAAATCTTCAATCGAATAAATATCATGATGGGGTGGAGGAGAAATTAAAGTAACCCCTGGTGTCGAATTTCTTAATTCTGCTATCTCATTAGTTACTTTAAACCCAGGAAGTTGCCCTCCTTCTCCTGGTTTTGCTCCTTGCGCAATTTTAATCTCAATTTCATTACAATTATTCAAATAATTAATTGTAACTCCAAATCTTGCGGAGGCAATTTGTTTAACTCTAGAATTTGCACAGTCTCCATTTGGCATAATCTTAAATCTATTTTTGTTTTCTCCACCTTCTCCACTACAAGATGCTCCTTTAATTCTATTCATACCAATTGCTAATGTTTCGTGTGCTTCTTTAGATAATGCACCATGAGACATACTTCCACTTCCAAATCTTTTTAAAATTTTACTAACTGGTTCCACTTCTTTAATATCTATTGGATTTCTTTTTTTAAAATCTACTAAATCTCTTAAATTTATTGCTGGAAGTTTATAATTTTCTTTTGAATATTTTTTGTATAAATCATATGAATTATTGGTAACCGCACTTTGAAGTAAATGAATTAGTCTTCCTTCATTCTGATGCCTTTCTCCATTTTTTCTGTATTTATATAAACCTCCTATAGGTAGAATATTTGAATTATTTTCAAAAGCTTCTTTATGAATGTTTTTAATTTTTTTTTCTATTCCTTTTAAACCTATGCCTGAAATTTTTGAAACAATTCCTGGAAAGAACTCATTGACAATTGTTCTGCTTAAACCAACAGTTTCAAAATTACAGCCTCCTCTATAAGAACTAATCACTGAGATGCCCATTTTAGACATAATTTTTAATAATCCTAAATTGACTGATTTTATGTATCTTTTAACACATTCATCAAAATTAAAGTTTCGAAACAGTTTCTTTTCAAATCTTTGGTAAAGACTATCTAGTGCTAAATATGGATTTATAGTTGTTGCTCCAACTCCAATTAAAGTTGCAAATGAATGAGCATCAAATGCTTCTCCGGTTTGTGCATTGATAGAAACATACCCTCTTAAATTTAGATTTATTAAATGTGAATTTATTGCACCAATACATAAAAGCATTGGAATTGCACATCTTTTTTCTCCTATATTTTTATCTGATAAAATTAGTTGAGTTACTCCTTTTCTTGCTGCAATTTCAGACTCAATTCGTATTTTATTTAAAGCAGATTCTATGGTTTCTTCATACGAAAATGTGCAGTCAATAGTTTGATAGTTCTTGCTAAAAAAAGTTAAAAACTTATCAAGTTGAGAATTTGATAAGATAGGACTTTCTAATACATAAATATTTTCTTTAGTTAAATTTTCAAAATTTAAAATATTTCCAAGATTTCCAAATCTAGTTTTTAAGCTCATAACCTTGTTTTCTCGTAAGGAATCAATAGGAGGATTTGTTACCTGACTAAAATTTTGTCTAAAATAATGATTCAGAGGTCTATATTTATCTGATAGAACGGCTAAAGGAGTATCGTCTCCCATTGATCCAACTGCCTCTTTTCCTTCTTCAGCCATCGGATGTAAAATAAGCTCTAAATCTTCTATACTATAACCAAAAGCATGTTGTCTTTTTATTAATTCAACTTTATCATAGATTTTTTTCTCTTTTCCTATTGAAAATTTTTTATCTAAATCAATAATTTGCTTATTAAATTTTTTAAAATCATTGGCTAAGTAGTTTTTAATTTCATTATTTTTATAAACTTTTCCTTTTTCAATCCTAACACCCATTATATCACCTGGACCCAGTCTTCCTTTTGAAATAATTTTTTTTTGTTCAATTTCAATCATTCCAGTTTCAGATCCAATAAATAGAAAATCATCACTAGTAATTGTGTATCTTAAAGGTCTTAGTCCATTTCTATCATTTCCAGCAATCACCCACTCATTATCAGTTGCTGCGATAGCTGCAGGTCCATCCCAAGGTTCCATGGTACTATTTAAAAAATTAAATAATTTTAAATGATTTTTAGATAGAATTTTACTTTTTTTTGACCAAGCATCTGGAATTAACATTAGCTTTGCAAGAGGCGCCGACTTACCTGATATACTTAAAAGTTCAAAAACATTATCTAAAGAAGCTGAGTCAGAGTTACCTAAAGGAATAACAGGTTTTATATTTTCGATATCATCAAAGAAATCACTAGACATTTCTTGCTCATGAACTTTCATCCAGTTTATATTTCCTTTTAATGTATTTATTTCACCATTGTGAGCAAGAGCTCTAAATGGTTGCGCTAAATCCCAACTCGGTAATGTATTAGTAGAAAATCTTTGATGAAATATTGCATATCTGGAAACAAACCTTTCATCTTTCAAATCAAAATAAAAATCAGAAAGAGTTTCAGCAAGAAACATTCCTTTGTAAATTATTGATTTTGAACTAAATGAGCAAATATAAAAACCTTTTAACTGATTTTTTATTATCTCTTTTTCTATCTTTCTTCTTGTTTCATATAATTTTATCTCTAATGATTTATCTTTTAATAATTTGTCATTATGTTTAAAAATTATCTGAACAATCTCAGGTCTTGTAATTTCAGCTTTTTTTCCAAGTACACTTGTATTAATTGGAACTTGTCGCCATCTGTAAATATTGTAATTGTTTTTTAAAAGTTCTGTTTCAATTAATGTTTTGCATTTTTCTTGAGCTTCATAGTTATTCCTAGGCAGAAAAATCATTCCTACACATATCTCAGCTTCATCATATTTACGGCCATAATTTTGAATTTTTTCTTTAAAAAAACTCTTTGATATTTCAATATGAATTCCGGCACCATCACCTGTTTTGCCATCAACATCTACGGCTCCACGGTGCCATACTGCTTTAAGTGCTTCTATGCCGTATTCAACTACTTTTCTTGATCTTTCGCCTTTAGTTGAAGCAATAAGTCCAACCCCGCAAGCATCATGCTCCATGGACTTTGAATAAATATTATTTTTCTCTAATAAATTTAAATTATTTATATATCTATTCATTAAGCTATTTTCTGTTTCTGTTTTAATTCAAGATAACTTTGAATATTTTTTGCAGCGTCTCTTCCGTCTTTTATGGCCCAAACAACTAATGATGCTCCTCGAATAATATCTCCGGCTGCGAATACACCGGGTATGCTTGTTTCCATAGTATCGAAATTAGTTTTAATTGTTCCCCAAGTAGTCACCTTAAGTTCTTCTTCATCAAATAATTTTGGTAATTCCTCTGGATGAAATCCTAATGCTTTTATTACCATATCAGCTTTTATTTCAAACTCTAAATTATCTTCGATAACTGGTTTTTTCCTTCCGCTTTCATCAGGATCTCCTAATTTCATTTTGTTAACAGTTATACCTGCAACTTTATTACTTCCTTTAAATTCTTTTGGATTTGATAGCCATAAAAACTCTACTCCTTCATCCTCAGCATTATGTACTTCTCTTGCAGATCCAGGCATGTTTTGTCTATCTCTTCTATATAAGCATTTAACTGATTTGGCATTTTGTCTTACAGATGTTCTCACACAATCCATAGCAGTATCTCCACCACCTATAACTATTACATCCTTATCTTTTGCATTTAGTGTACCATTGTCAAAAAGATCAACTTTATCACCTAAGCCCTTTCTATTTGAAGCCGTTAAAAAATCCATTGCTGAAAATATATTTTTTAGATCATTCCCTGGTAGATTAATTTCCTTTGACTTATATACTCCTGTAGCAATAAGTATTGCATCATGTTTTTTTCTTAGTTCATTGAACTTTATTTTTTTTCCTATTTCAATATTTTGAATAAAATTAATTCCACTATCTTTTAAAAAATTTGTTCTTCTTTCAACTACATATTTTTCTAATTTAAAATTAGGTATTCCATAAATTAAAAGTCCACCAGGTCTGTCATATCTATCATATACAGTTACTTGATAACTTTTTTTTCTCAGCTCTTCAGCACATGCCAAACCTGCAGGACCTGCTCCTATAATTCCTATGCTTTGATTTTTATTTTTCGAAATTTTTAACGGTTTAATCCAACCATTTTCCCATGCATTTTCTGTTATAAATTGTTCTATTGAACCTATTGTAACAGTTCCATGTCCAGATTGCTCTATAACACAATTGCCTTCACATAACTTATCTTGTGGACAAATTCTTCCACAAACTTCTGGCATGTTGTTAGTGCTTTGAGATAAATGGTAAGCTTCTTTTAATCTTCCTTCTGCTGTTAGTTTTAGCCAATCAGGAATATTGTTACTTAACGGACAGTGAACTTGACAAAATGGAACCCCACATTGCGAACATCTACTAGATTGCTCTTTGGCTTTTTGATTAATAAATTCCTTATAAATTTCGTTAAAATCCTCTTTCCTTTCACTAACAGGTCTTTTAGGTGGAGATTGTTGATTTATTTCAACAAATTTAAGCATTTTTTCTTTCATTTTAAGAAAAATTATAACAAATAAATTGCTACTTAAAGGCAATTTAGGTCATATATACTGACTATAATATTATAAAAACATTATATTTAAATACTTTTTTGCATTATTTGCATTGCTAATATGCAAACATGTAATTGCTTTATTTTGATATTAATTTCTTTAGGAAGGAACGATTCTAATGATTTCAAATTATTTTGAAACTTTTATTTTATCCATAATTCAAGGAATTTCAGAGTTTATTCCTGTTAGCTCCTCAGCACACCTAATTTTATTGTCAAAGCTAAGTAATTTTTCATCTAGCTCGTTGGTAATAGATGTAGGTTTGCATCTTGGGTCACTATTAGCGATAGTATTTTTTTTTAGAAGAGATCTAATAAATTTTTTTAAAAATAAAAATTTAGCTTTGCTAATAATAGTTGGTTCACTTCCTATAATTATAATTGGATTTTTTTTATATACTAATAACTTAATACATTATTTTAGAAATATAGAAGTAATAGCTTGGTCAACTTTATTTTTTGGAATACTTTTATATTTTGCAGATAATTTTAAGATTACAAAAAAATTTAATGAAAACCTAAACATTAAAAATATATTAATAATAGGTTTATTTCAAATTCTTGCATTAATACCTGGAGTGAGTAGATCTGGCATTGTAATTACTGCGGGAAGATTTTTAAATTTTAGCAGATATGACTCTTCAAAAATTTCTTTCTATCTATCCATTCCTGCTCTGGCAGGTGCAAGCGTGTTAGGATTAAAAGATATTGTTAACAAAAATTTAGAATTTAATATTTTAACAATATTTGCGATATTTCTTTCTTTCTTTTTCTCTTATCTAACTATAAAATATTTTCTAGTTTTTACAAAAAAATTTTCTCTAAAAATATTTGTTTACTATAGAGTCATTTTAGCTGGATTACTATTTGTAATTATATATTCTTAGTTTTATTTTCATAGTTGGGCAATAATTGAGAAAATAAAACACCAAATAAAATAAATGCACATCCAATAATATTATTAAAACTTAAAAACTGGTTTAATATAATCCATGCTGCAATAGCGGCAAAAACACCTTCTAATGAAAAAATTATTGCTGCTGGAGCAGGTGTAATATTTTTTTGTGCATAAATTTGTAGGACAAAAGCAAATCCTCCGGACAAAATTCCTGCATAAAGAATTTGTAATTTGTGAACTAAAATATTTTCTATTATAAATTCCTCAAAAATTAAACTTAATATTATAGAGCAAGAAGAAACAACTAATGTTTGTATTAAACCAATTAAAATAGGAGTATTAAATTCCTCAATAATTTTACCAATAAATATTATATGTAATGCCCAAAAAATAGCACTTACCACAACAAGGGAATCTCCTAGTCTAATTGTAGCATCTTGGAAATTAGTTAATAAATAACCACCAATTACACACAGCATTGCTGAAGGCCAAACGCTCCAGTGAATTTTTTTTTTAAAAAGAAAAAAAACAATTATTGGAACCATTGGCACGTAAAATATTGTAACAAATGCAGCATTTGCAACATCCGTGTAAATTAATGCTACTTGTTGAAATACAGAGGCTAAAAATAAAAAAATTCCAATTAAAACTGAAAGATAAAAAAACTTTTTTTTATTTTTTGAAATAATTTTTTTTGTGTTTGATTTTTCTAAAGCTGAATAAAATGGAATTAGTGCTAAAAAACCAACAAAAAAACGTACTGCATTAAAAGTATATGGACCTATTTTTTCCATACCAGTTTCTTGAGCAATAAAAGTTGTGCCCCAAATTAACGTACAAAGTAATGCACTAATGATAGAAGTTGGTTTAGACATAATTATATTGCTAATTTATAAGCAAAATTCTTACCAAGGTTTTCTTTTAATTCATTAGAAAATCTTGCAGCTTCTGCTCCATCTATAACTCTGTGGTCGTAAGACAGTGACAATGGAAGCATAATTCTTTTTTGAAATTGGTCATTAATTAAAACTTGCTTATAGTAATTTTTTCCTACTCCTAAAATTGCCACTTCTGGATAATTAATAATTGGCGTAAAAAAAGATCCTCCTATTCCTCCCAAACTTGTTATTGTCATTGATCCACCAAAAAATTCTTTTTTATCAATTTTAAGTTTTTTACATTTATCACTTATATCTTTAAGTTCTAAAAATATTTGACTTAAGTTTTTTTTATCTACATTTCTAATTTTTGGCACCATTAATCCATGCGTAGTATCAACAGCAATACCAATATGAAAATATTTTTTTAATGTCATTTTTCCATCATTAACTTCATCTATTGAAGAGTTGAAACTTGGATACTTTTTCAAAGCTGCCACTAAAGATTTAATTACAAAAACTAGAGGTGACATTTTTTTTTTTTCTCCTGTATTTAAGTCGGTAAGTGATAATCGAAACTCTTCAAGCTCTGTAACATCGGCTTCATCGTGATGGGTAACATGCGGAATTTTCTGCCATGAATTCTGAAGATGGGGGGCCGCTAACCTTTTTAATCTTGGTATTTCTTTAGTTTCAATTTCGCCAAAGTCAGAATGATTGAATTCAATTTTTAAATTTTTGATAGGTTTTTTTTCATTTAACTGATTGTTGACAAAATTTTTTACATCATTTTCTGTTATTCTTCCTTTTCTTTCAGTTCCTTTTATTTCGTTTATATCTGCTCCCAACTCTCTTGCAAACTTTCTTACGTTGGGAGTTGTAAATATTTTCTTATTTTTTGACATTTTTTATAATTTTGTAGGAATTGGTTTTTCTGGATCAATATTATATTTTTTTATAGCTTCTTCTGCATATTTAGATGAAATTAATTGTTCTTTGGCTAAAACACTTAATGAATATGCCACTATGTGTTCTTTGTCTACTTCAAAAAATTTTCTTAAGTTCTTCCTTGTATCACTTCTTCCATATCCATCTGTTCCAAAAGAATAAAAACTTTTCCTTATAAATGGTCTTATTTGATCAGAATTTAACCTGATATAATCAGAAGCAGAAACAATTGGACCTTCAGTTTTAGATAAACATTCTTCAATATAACTTTTTTTTTGTTTTTTACCTAAGTTTAAAAGATTATATCTTTCTATTTCTATAGCTTCTTTTCTAAGTTCATTAAAACTCGTAACACTCCAGACATTGCTATCTATTTTATAGTCTTTCTGTAAAATTTCAGCTGCAGCAATCATTTCTCTTAGAATTGTTCCCGATCCTAGTAATTGTATTTTAGTTTTTTTATATTTGTCAAATTCTTTAAATAAATACATTCCTTTTAATATTCCAGTTTCAATATTTTTTTCTTTTGGCATAGCAGGGTGAGGATAATTTTCGTTCATAGTTGTAATATAATAAAAAATATTCTCTTGTTTTTCGTACATTCTTTTTAGTCCTTCGCGGAAAATTGTTGCTAATTCGTATCCAAAAGTTGGATCATAAGATTTACAATTTGGTATTACAGATGAAATTATGTGGCTATGTCCATCACCATGTTGTAAACCTTCTCCCGCCAATGTTGTTCTTCCTGCTGTTGCTCCTATTAAAAAACCTCTAGTTTGATTATCTCCAGCTGCCCAAGCAAAATCTCCTGTTCTTTGAAAACCAAACATAGAATAAAACATATAAATTGGAATCATCGAAATATCATGGTTTGAATATGAAGTGCCAGCTGCTATCCATGATGACATTGCCCCAGCTTCAGTAATACCTTCTTCTAAAACTTGACCTTTAATATCCTCTCTATAGGAACTTAACTGTTCAGAATCTACCGGTTCATATTTTTGACCTTCATGAGCATAAATTCCAATTTTTTGAAAAAAACCTTCCATTCCAAAAGTTCGAGCTTCATCTGGAATAATTGGCACTAAACGAGGTGCAACATTTTTATCCCTAAGCAAACTAGTTAACATTCTAACTAAAATCATAGTAGTAGACATTTCTTTTTTTCCTGTTGACTCCTTCATACTGCTAAATATGTCTGCAGGTGGTGTTTTTATAACTTTTGCAAAAGAAGTTCTTTCAGGTAAATTTCCTCCCAATTTTAATCTACATTCTTTTAAATATTTAATTTCGGAAGAATTTGCTGGAGGTCTGTAGTACTCAACATTTTTTACTTGCTTATCTGTCAAAGGTACATCAAATCTATCTCTATAATAAAGTAGATCTTCTTCTCCTAATTTTTTTTGTTGGTGAGTTGTGTTCATACTCTCGCCTGATTTACCCATTCCATATCCTTTAATTGTTTTTGCTAATATAACTGTAGGGGTTTCTTTGTTTTTCATTGCGGCAGCATAAGCAGCATAAACTTTGTGGGGATCATGACCTCCTCGATTTAATTTCCAAACATCCCTATCTGTCATCTGTGAAACTAAATTTAATAATTCTGGATATTTTCCAAAAAACTTTTCCCTGACATAAGCTCCACCTTTTGCTTTAAAGGCTTGATATTCGCCATCTAAAGCCTCACCCATTCTTTTTATTAACAGTCCAGTTTTATCCTTGGCTAATAATTGATCCCAGTAAGAACCCCAAATTACTTTGATTACGTTCCAACCTGCTCCTCTAAAAATCCCTTCTAGTTCCTGAATTATTTTTCCATTGCCTCTTACGGGTCCATCTAATCTTTGAAGATTACAATTAACTACAAAAATTAAATTATCTAATTTTTCTCTAGCTGCTAGTCCTATTGCTCCTAAAGATTCTGGTTCATCAGTTTCACCATCACCTAAAAAACACCAAATTTTTCTCCCCTCATCTTTTAACAATCCTCTATTTATCAAATATTTATTAAATCTTGCTTGATAAATTGACATTATTGGGCCTAGTCCCATTGAAACAGTTGGAAATTGCCAAAATTCTGGCATCAACCAAGGATGTGGATATGAAGAAAGTCCTCCTGGATTAACTTCCTGTCTAAATTTATCTAATTGTTTTTCATTTAATCTTCCTTCTAAAAATGCTCTTGCATACATGCCTGGAGCACTATGGCCTTGAAAATATATTAAATCTCCACCAAATTTATTATTTTTTGCTCTCCAAAAGTGATTCATTCCAACATCATAAAGTGTAGCGGCTGATGCAAATGTTCCTATATGACCTCCAAGCTCTGGGTTCTTTTTATTAGCTCTCACAACCATTGCTGCAGCGTTCCATCTAATTAAAGATCGAATTTTTCTCTCAATATTTTGATCGCCTGGAGACTTTATCTCTTCTTCTGGTGAAATAGTATTTATGTATGGAGTGTTTCTGGACAAAACTAAGTCTGAACCTTCTTTATAAGAATGTTCAATTAATTGCTTTATTAAAAACTGTGCTCTGCTTTTTCCATCAGTTTCTAAAACAGCGGAAAGAGACTCAATCCATTCTCTTGTTTCTAATGGATCAATATCTTCTTTAGTAGAAATTTTAATTCTATCTTTTTTTTCTATTTTATTAAGTACATCTTCTTTCTGTTTCAATTCTTCTTTTAAAACCAAGGTATCTTCTGCCTCTTTAATAATTTTTTCTGTATCTACTGGTATTTTTTCTTCAACGATCTTTTTTGGTTCTTCGTTTGATGCACTTTCACTATTTATAGTTATAAGTAAGTCACCTTCAGATACTTTATCTCCAATGCTTACATCGACAGATTCTACTATACCTTTATAAATTGATGGAACTTCAACGCTAGATTTATCGCTTTCTAAAGTAACTATTGAATCATTTTTATCGATATTGTCACCTTTTTTTACCAATATTTCTATGATTTCTACTTTTTCGAAATCACCAATATCTGGAACTAATACTTGCTTGATCATTGAATCTATAAATCCTTATTATACGCTCTTTTTTGAAAATAAGTATTTTTTTGGCCATATTTAATACAAATTTTGAACAATCTAAATAATTTAAATGCA
>MDTE01118592.1_pt1 | contig 12678 bp, 10 predicted proteins | sample 811231 | NCBI WGS metagenome assembly MDTE01 (sample SAMN05326651, study PRJNA326480) | marine metagenome | isolation source: seawater | place: Indian Ocean: Red Sea | collected 2010
CAAGTCAAGGAGCTGACTTAATCTTAACGGTTGATAAAGATCTCCAGTCTCAGGTTGAATTCGAGTTACGTAAAGCTATTAAAGAAGCTGAAGCAAAGAGTGGGATAGTCATAATCCAAGAACCTTCAACAGGGGAAATTCTAGCTATGGCTTCAATGGCAGTTACCGAAACAGGTGAAGTTGTATCGACTAGGGATAATAAGGCCGCACTTCTTAGCTATGAACCAGCATCAGTGATGAAGGCAATAACTTTTGCAGCTGTAGTTAACGAAGGTCTCGGTGACCGGAATAGTCAGAAAGATGTCCCCGACACGGTTACTGAGGAATGGGAAGATTATGAGGGGGAGACCGTCACGGAGAGATGGAGAGATTCATTCGAGTACGGGACCCGAGAGATGAGTATTAAGGAGATTCTTACCGAATCATCTAACACCGGAACAATCGTCTGGGGGAAAGAACTTGGGAAGGAGAATCTTCACAAGTATTTGACCGATTTTGGCTTCGGCACAGTAACAGACCTTTCATTTACGGGCGAACCCTCAGGGAGCCTTAAACCCCTATCACAAATGACTTCGATAGATCTCAACACAATTTCAATAGGGCATGGTATCTCTGCTTCTCCGATACAACTTGTAACTGCGTATTCGGCTATAGCCAATGACGGAGTATACGTTGCTCCGAGAATCCTGAAACACATTGTCGATGCTTCAGGTGGAAAGGAGTATATCTCCGGAACTCCAAGCCGCAGAGTAATTTCTTCAACAGCAGCACGTGAAGTAGCCAGTTTACTTAGCTCGGTTGTTGATGATGGAACAGCAGAGAAAGCGAAAGTCTCTGGTTATAAAATTGCTGGAAAGACAGGAACTTCTTGGAAATATTTCCAACCCGAAAATAGTTGCGACCTTGGCGGAGAGCAATTTGACCCATATCGAGATGCGGACTGTTTGCGGCATTACACAGCAACGATGATTGGGTTTTTCCCAGCGCTTCGTCCAGAGTTCGCAATGCTAGTAATTATTGATGACCCCCCACCTGTAGAGGAAAAATACTATGCGAGCCATGTCGCTGCACCAATCTTCGGAGAACTCGCAAGCTGGACACTGAGGCATTATCAGGTTTCCCCAGTATCTGAGCTATTGCTAGCAGAATCTGATGATCAGGAATTCACATTAGGAGAGGATGTCTCTCAAGTAGAGAATAGTGAGGCTTCTAAATGAAGCTGCGAGAAATTATGGATACATGCGCGAACAATAGATTCTCAAGTCATCACCCCATAGTAAATTTCCCCACGGGTGGGCCCGCGGATTGGAATCTTGCAATAGGAGGCATCAGTTATGACTCACGAACAATCGGACAAGGAGATCTTTTCTTCTGTATAGAGGGCGATATTTATGATGGGCACGACTTTGCCAGTGACGCTGTTAAGGCTGGGGCAGCCGCGGTTGTTTTTAATATGCGCCATGCCAAGTGGAAACACACGAAAGAGTGGAGCGAACTGCCCGTAGTCACAATAGCGGTTGAGGATGTTCGTTTAACGATGGCGCTAATAGCTGAAAGCTTTTTTGGTTATCCGTCAAGGGAAATTACTACTGTTGGAATCACCGGAACTAACGGTAAGACAACTACAGCGAATCTCGTTGCAGACATAGCAGCATCTGCAGGAGAAACCCCCGCAGTTATTGGGACTCTCACGGGAGAGCGAACCACACCTGAAGCACCTGATCTGCAGAGACAGATACGAGAACTAGTGGATGAGGAAAACTCTTTTCTCTCAATGGAAGTTTCATCACATGCGCTCACCCAACAGAGGGTTTCTGATATCGAATATGACGTTGCAGTATTCACTAATCTCAGTGTCGATCATTTAGATTATCACGGGGATTTAGAAACATACTTCCAAGTTAAGTCACAGTTATTCACTCCAAAACACGCTAAGCAGGCCGTTATTAACGTAGATGATGAATTCGGTCAGCGCCTTGCAGAAGAAGTTAAGATACCACACACGAATGTTTCAATGGAAGGTGTCAAAATCCTTCAAGAAACTTTTAAGGGGACTACTTTCAAGTGGAAAGACGAAACAATCACGTTGAGTGTTCCTGGTTCTTTCAACGTGGAAAATGCAGTGGTAGCAGCAACCGTTGCTCAACTACTCGGATTTGAGAAAGATGCGATAGTTAGTGGCCTATCAGCAGCAGAAACTCTTCCAGGGAGATTTGAAGTCGTAGATTTAAATTCTGGATGCCCTACTGTGATCGTAGATTACTCTCACACCCCAGAAGGTTTACGTAAAGTTCTAGAGTCAGTGCGAAGAATTATCTCAAGAGAGGAATTTATAGTAGAAAGCGATCTGCACGTTGTCTTCGGTTGCGGAGGGGAGAGAGACATATCTAAACGACCAATAATGGCAAAGGTCGCAGAAGAAAACGCTTCGTTCGTCTATTTAACTTCAGATAATCCTCGGTCGGAAAACCAAATGAAGATAATTGATGATGTAGCAAGAGGTTTTTCAGATATCAGAAAGATTCACGTTGACCCTGATCGCCGAAAATCGATATTTCACGCGATTCAAATTGCCCAACCAGCCGATGTTGTAGTTATAGCAGGGAAAGGGAGTGAAACGATGCAAGAGATTTCTGGAACGTTTCTTCCTTTCAATGACAAAGAAGTCGCTCTACAGGCACTGGAGGCGAGAAACAAGTGATACGGCTACTATTTGCGGTAACGATCTCAACATCCATCTCCCTTTTCGGGACTAGATACTTGATCCGCTGGCTTACGGAGAAGGGTATAGGTCAACCCATTCGCGAAGATGGGCCTGGAGGGCATAAGACCAAAGCAGGGACCCCAACAATGGGTGGAATAGCAGTCGTAATTGGGGCCACGATAGCGTATATTATCTCTGACCTGTATAACGGAATTTACACCCGCTCCGGCCTATTCGTAATGCTCGCCATTCTAGGAGCGGGAGTAGTCGGTTTCCTTGATGATTGGCTCAAGATACGAAACGCAAGAAACCTTGGCCTTAACAAGAAAATGAAAATAATTGGTCTGCTTGTTGTCGCTTTTGGATTCGCTATCCTCATGGTTGCATTCACAGATGTCCATACTGAGCTTTCTTTCACTCGGTGGGACTCTCTCTCAATAGATTTAGGAGCTGTAGGTTGGGTCTTCTGGGCGGCATTCATCATTCTTGCAATGAGTAACGCAGTGAATCTTACCGATGGCTTAGATGGGCTAGCCGCGGGGTCATCTACACTCTCTTTCAGTGCGTTTACCGTTATTTCATTTTGGGCTTTCCGCCATCCGGAGATCTATGATTTGGACCATGCGCTAGATCTAGCAGTAGTCGCTGTGTCACTGTTAGGGGCATGTGTGGGTTTCCTATGGTGGAACTCGGCTCCGGCTAAAATCTTTATGGGGGACACAGGGTCATTAGCAATTGGAACAGCGTTGGCATGCTTAGCATTGGCAACAAATACCCAACTACTTCTCCCAATAATTGGCGGTATTTTTGTCCTTGAGACAGTTTCGGTGGTAATCCAAATAATTGGATACCGCTGGATGAACAAGCGCAGAATCTTTCGGATGGCTCCGTTTCACCATCACTTTGAGTTACTCGGGTGGCCGGAGACGACGGTTATTGTGAGGTTCTGGATTATAAGCGGATTTTGTGTGGCTGTCGCCCTCGGAATCTTTTACGCGGATTTTGTTGAAGTCTCAGACTTCAGAGGAGTAGGACTCCAATGAGTAGGAATATCTTCACAGATGATGCGATGGTAGGGGTTTATGGGATTGGAATTACGGGTATCTCTATCGCTCAATTTTTGAGAGATAGAGCTATCTCAGTCCTGCTATTTGATGATAACCCTTCTAGTTCTGCACTAAAAACAGCTAAAGAAATGGGACTTGAGATACATATCCCTACTTTAGACACTTCATTTGAAGAATTGATCAAAACAGTCACAGTGTTTATGCCAACGCCTGGTTTGCCTGATGAACATTCGGTTTACGAAAGAATAGATATAGAAGTTCCCGTATGCAGCGAGTTTGATCTAGTCGCTGAGTTCGATGACCGCCCATTAACCGCCATCACTGGAACGAATGGGAAAACCACTGTAACCATGATGGTGAAGGAGATGCTTTTAGAGAGTGGGATTAAATCCGAAGCAGTAGGTAATACTGAGATTCCATTGGTGAAGGCTATTGCTGATAAGTCAATTCAGAAATTTGTTGTTGAGGCTTCATCGTTCCGGCTGGGGCACTCATCTAAATTCAAACCCTATGTTTCTGCCTGGCTTAATTTCTCACCTGACCATTTAGACGTCCATAAGGATTTGGAGACTTATGAAAGGGCTAAGGCCGCTATCTGGAGTAACCAAAGTAGAAGTAGTACAGCTATTGGGAACTGTGAAGATGTAACCGTTATGAGGCATATACCAGAAACAGGGAATGTAAAGACGTTCGGCATTAACTCTGGTTCAAGTAAAGTCGTTGACGAATTTCTAGTTGTAGATAATGAAAAATTGTTACCTATTCAGGAATTAAAATGTTCTGCGCCGCACGACATCTTGAATGCTTTAGCTGCTGCAACTATTGCGGAAAGTTCGGGAGCAGAAATAGAGGCCATTAAAAAGGTGCTGCAAGAATTTGACCATCTTCCTCATCGGATAGCTTACATTGGTCGAAAGAAGGGCGTGGAATGGTACAACGATAGCAAATCAACAACACCTCATTCTGTCGTGGCAGCAGTTCAAGGATTTGAAAATGTAATTCTCCTAGTCGGTGGACGCAACAAAGGACTTGATCTAAAAGTGATGGGTTCTGTGAAAAACAACCTAAAACGGGTGATCGTTATGGGAGAAGCATCCGATGAACTCCGCAGTGTATTTGAAGGTTCAGTTCCGACTTCAAGCACTAACTCAATGGAAGATGCAATAAAAGAAGCTGACCTTCAAAGTGAAGAAGGTGATGTGGTTCTCCTATCTCCGGGTTGCACATCTTTTGACTGGTATAGAAACTATGTAGAACGAGGCGAGCACTTTGAAAGAGCTGTAAACGAGTTAATAGGGGTAGGCAATGGCGATAACTAACTCACCTCAACAGCAAACATTTATCCGAAGCCTCAAGAGTGCTCTATTTACGACTTTGAGACCAGCTCAACAGAAGAATCAGAAGTCAGCTTGGTCAAATACTCAAAAAAAGATATTTGGAGTTATCTTTACTCTCAACATCATTGGTTTAGCGATGGTCCTATCTGCCGGTTCTGTAGTGGGAAGACAGGAGGGGCTGAGTGAATTCGCTTACTTTTCGAAGCAAGCTATGTGGTTTGGGTTTGGTTTATTCTTCATGTTCGTATGTGCAAAATTTGACTACAGAAGATTAAAACCTCTTGCAACCCCAATTGTTATCGGAACCTATTTCATGTTCTTTCTTCTTTTCACTCCACTTGGCGTTGAGGGTGGAGGAGCAACTCGATGGATTATTGTGCCAGGCGGAACTTTCCAACCTTCGGAATTGCTAAAGCTTGGCATGATCATCTTTACAGCTAAACACTTATCGAATTACGCGAATGATCTTTCCAATCCCAAAGCGTACGGGGAGCCACTTATGGCTCTTTTCCCAGCGATGCTCTTACTGTTCAATCAACCTGATTACGGTACGATGTGTCTGGTTGCGTTCCTTGTGGCAGTTCTGCTCTTCCTCGGAGGAATGCCATTAGGTAAATTCCTTGGTTTCGGTGCAGCAGGAGCCTTGGTAGTCTCCGCATTGGCATTAACTGCACCTTACCGACGCCAGAGACTTCTGGCGCTTCTAGACCCTGAAGGGGATTCTCTTAATACGGGCTGGCAAACAATTCAGTCTCTCACTGGAATAAGCAATGGAGGGTTAATGGGAGTCGGGCCTGGATCAAGTAAATCAAAGTGGTGGACGCCCGAAACACATACCGATTTTATCTTTACCGTTATCGCTGAAGAAATGGGTCTTATAGGGTCGCTCATAGTTCTTTCACTATTTATCGCTCTAGTTGTATTTGGGGTTAGTGTCGCCAAAGGAGCAGCAGACAAATTCGGTTACCTGCTAGCGATGGGTATAACTACGTGGTTTGTCACCCAAGCCTTTGTAAACATAGGTGTAACTATTGGTCGGCTGCCAAACACTGGGCTTCCTCTTCCATTTGTCTCATACGGGGGCAGTTCACTACTTGTTGGCATGGCCGCAGTTGGGATTCTGCTAAATGTTTCTCAACAGGGCATGAAATGACAGAGTGTTTCGCGGTAATTGCTGGTGGTGGAACAGCCGGACATCTTCACCCGGGCTTATCGGTAGCTAAGGCCTTAGTAGAGAATAAGGTACCTAGAGAAAAAATTATTTTCCTTGGGAGCGACAGAGAGATAGATAAGAAACTAGTCCCCGCAGCAAATTTTGAGCTCATTCCTCTTGCCGGTGCAGGCCTTCAAAGTAAAAAAATAAGTGCTGTACTGAAAACAGCAGTGCTGCTGATGGCTGCGACGCTCTCAGCAATAAAACTTTACCGGGAGCGAAGACCAAAGGTCGTTCTTTCCTTGGGCGGATACGCCTCCTTCCCTGGAGCATTAGCAGGATTCCTTTTGAGGGTTCCCGTCGTAATTCACGAACAAAATGCTGTCCCTGGTCGTGCGAATAGAATCGTGAGTTATTGGGCAAAAAAATCAGCAGTCTCCTATAGAGATACCGGCATGAAGAACGAAGTATTTACTGGTAATCCAGTAAGGTCTGAGATCCTTAAGGTCAACGAAGAAATGAAATTGGCTAATCGAAGAGTAAAGGGAATACCGGCGGAGAACATAGTCGTCGTCGTTACCGGAGGGTCGCTGGGCGCGCGTCGTATCAATGAATCACTATTGTCAGCATTAGGAAAACTTGGGGTAAATACAGGTATCACGATTTATCACATTATTGGGGAAAGGGATTGGGAGTATTTAGAAATCCCCACAGACATAAAAACCCTTGATTACAGGCCGGTGAAATATGAGAATGATATGCCGACTATTCTTAACATTGCAGACCTTATAGTCTCAAGAGCTGGAGGGTCTATAACAGCAGAGCTTGCTGTCGTCGGTCTTCCAGCGATACTGGTTCCTCTTCCCAATGCACCCGGTGATCATCAAACACAAAATGCTAAAGCTTTAGTTAAAGCAGGCGCCGCTCTCCTTATTCCAGATAGTGAATGCACAGGAGAAAGTCTTTCATTCACAATTAGAGAAATTCTTGATTCTCCTAGAAAGTTGAAGCAAATGGCTACAAATAGCAAGAAATGCGGAAATAGAGCCGCCTCTTCGGAATTAGCTAGATTATTAACGGAAGTAGCGGCATGAGAGGCAGGGACCCAAATTCCAGCCTCTCACTTTCTGACCCAATGGGTATTCATATAGTAGGAATAGGCGGAGCAGGAATGCGATCTATCGCACTTGTCCTAGCGAAAATGGGTCACACTATCTCCGGTAGCGATCTTAAGCATTCACCTGGGCTTGAACGTCTGGAAAGCGAAGGGATTACGGTCACGATAGGACACTCTAGAGACAATCTTCCAAAAGTTTCGCTACTTACAAAGTCCACAGCTGTCCCTGATACAAATGTCGAAGTACATGAAGCAAAGCAACGAGGAATTACGGTAGTAAGCAGAAGTACAATTACAGCTGCGATCACAAGAGAGAAAAATACTGTATCTGTTGCAGGTACGCATGGAAAAACTACTACCTCGTCAATGCTCTCACTTCTTCTAGCGGAGGGCGGAGCAAATCCTTCTTTTCTAATAGGGGGGGAGGTTAACGAAATTGGATGCGGAGCATTATGGGATAGCAGTTCACAATACTTAGTTGTTGAAGCGGATGAATCAGATGGAACATTTCTCGAACTTGAAACAGACATTGCGATCGTAACAAGTGTTGAACCCGACCACCTCGCTCACTATGGGGGCGCGAAACAACTTAAACAGGCTTTTAAACAATTCGTGGAGAATGCGAAACAGAGGTCATATGTTTGCGCGGATCAAGTCGGAACCGAACACCTATTACAGGGGGAGAATATTGTCACATATGGAGAAAATCCTAATTCCGACTATGTGATTCACGGATATTCCGGTGGAAAATTTTCTTCATCTTTCTCCATATCTGGTCCTAAAGGAGAGATAGGAGTATTTAAATTGGCTAGTCCGGGCTTACATAACGCATTGAATGCAACTGCTGCAATAGCAGTTGCTGCCGACATGGGAATGAACGGTAAATCTTTGCGGCGTGGAATTGCTCATTTTGCCGGAGTGGCACGAAGGTTTCAATTCCGGGGTGAACAAGACAACATTTCGTTCATTGATGACTATGCGCACCTCCCTACAGAAGTTAAAGCAGCATTAGCGGCAGCTAAAGATGGGGAATGGAAACGGATCGTGGCAGTATTTCAGCCGCACCGATATACAAGAACCTATGAACTCGCAAATGACTTTGTAGGAGCATTTGATGATGCCGACGAAGTAATAATCACCGGGGTATATCCATCTGGGGAAAAGCCTATTCCTGGAGTTACAGGAAAACTTATCGCCGACTCTCTGGAGAGAAACCAGAAACAAAAGACAATACATTATTACGAACACCGAAGTGAATTAATAGATTTCCTCAAAAGGAATCTTCGATCCGGAGATCTCTGCATCACTCTTGGGGCGGGGGACCTCACTAGCCTCCCAAATGAATTAATGGGGGACTCGTGAGATGAATAACCCAAAATTTGATTGGGAAGCGATCTCAAATGAAATCAACTCGGCATTGAATCGACAAGCAATAACTCGAGAATTCTCCATCGGACAACTCACCACATACAGAACCGAAGCTAATTGTCGTTTGTTTCTAACAGTGAAAGATCAAGAAGAATTGCGTGTAGTCGCTGCCGTAGTGAGAGAGAGAGGTATAAGAGTCGCGATAATTGGTAACGGGTCAAACTTGTTAATTGCGGATCGAGGCTTTAATGGGATCGTGATGAAGTTAGGAACGAAATTCGAATCATTTGAGATCCAAGACAACATTGTTACTGCAGGAGCAGCGGTCAAACTTCCTGTATTAGCCAGACAAACAGCAGCCGCTGGATTTTCTGGATTCGAATGGGCAGTAGGAGTCCCAGGGACTATCGGAGGCGGTGTCAAGATGAACGCTGGTGGCCATGGATCAGACATGAAAGCATCCGTTCAAGAGGCTGAAATAGTCGATTTGTCTACTGGCGACCAGTATTCACTGACTTCAACTGAGTTGGCATTTGGATATCGAGTGTCTTCAGTAAATCCAACACAGGTAGTAATAGAGGCAAAACTCGCGCTAGAAGAAGGAAGAAAATCTGATTCAGAGGAAATCATTAGAGAAATTGTGAAATGGAGATTGGATAACCAACCGGGTGGCCAGAACGCAGGATCAGTTTTCACAAACCCGGAAAATGATTCTGCTGGAAGATTGATAGAGGAAACAGGCAGCAAGGGTTACAGAATCGGGACAGCGCAAGTTTCAGAGAAACATGCGAATTTCATACAGGTTGACCCCGGAGGGAAGGCAAATGATGTTTATGCCCTAATGCAGGAACTTCGTCGTAGAGTCCTTGTGGAGTCAGGGGTTCTTCTCGAAGTCGAAACGGAACTAATAGGGTTCGAGTGAGTGAAGCATGGATCCAAAGATACAAGAACGAAGAATAGAAATTCTTAGAGCAAAAGGAAGAAGAAGATTAAGGGTTGTGCTACTAGTTGCCTCACTAATCTTACTGGCAATCGGGGGGGTAGCAATTACAAAGAGCTCCCTGTTGGATGTTGATGAAATAGTAATAAAGGGTGCAGATAAAGAGCTTGAAACAGTCATTCGAAATCAAACGAGTAGCCTAATATCTAAACCTCTACTTGAGGTTGATGGTAGAAGTGCTATCAAACGCATTGAAAAAATTCCAAAAGTAAAAACAGCAAAAATAAGTAAGTCTTTCAATGGAACCCTAACTATTCATATAACAACCAGGACACCAGTAATAGCGATGAATGATCAAGGCTCGTGGATCCTATTAGATGATGAAGGGAGGGCACTAAAACGGATGTTGGAACTACCCCATGGGTACTTAGTTATCGCTGGAGTGGCGGATGTGCCAAAAGTAGGAGAATGGGCCTTTGAACAGGTATTACCTGTAATTGACTTAGCCCTAAATCTACCGGCAATCCTAGCGGTAGATATCTCTACAATCGAGATCGGGGACACTGTAGATCTCCTTCTCTACGGCGAAGGGAAAGTCTTATTTGGCGATGCCAATAATATTGATGCGAAGGTTCTGGCTGCCGCAACGATTCTGCGCCAAGCCGATTTAGATAACCTAGTACACATTGATGTGAGGGCACCCAAAAACCCAGTGTTGTGCCGATCAAAAGAATGCTCCTACGCTTCTTAGGGTAGACAAATTTGAAAGAGCCCATGGGCGACAACACAAAGACCAATACTGAACCTAGAATTTATGAACTTGAATGATGGGACATAAATCAAATCGTTAAGGAGAAATCAAAATGGAAAATCCACATAATTATCTAGCAGTCATTAAAGTAGTTGGCGTTGGCGGCGGTGGCGTCAATGCTGTTAACAGGATGATTGACGCCGGTTTACGCGGAGTTGAATTCCAAGCTATCAATACAGATGCTCAAGCTCTTCTCCTTTCGGATGCTGAAGTAAAAATTGATATTGGACGAGAAATTACCAGAGGGCTTGGTGCTGGGTCCGATCCAGAAATCGGTAGACAGGCTGCAGAAGATCACAGACCAGAAATAGAGGAAGCCCTTTCAGGAGCGGACATGGTATTTATCACCGCGGGAGAAGGTGGTGGAACGGGAACGGGTGCTGCACCCATAGTTGCTGATGTTGCGAAAGGTCTTGGTGCTTTAACGATAGGCGTGGTAACCCGCCCGTTTGGTTTTGAAGGTCGACGTCGTGCAGTGCAAGCAGATCAAGGAATAACACGCTTACGCGAAAAAGTTGACACACAAATAGTCATACCCAACGACAGACTTCTTTCAGTAGCTGATGAGCAAACGACTGTTGTAGAAGCATTTGCGAAAGCTGACGAGGTATTGCTTGATGGGGTTAGAGGGATCACTGAATTAATAACAACACCTGGATTGATCAACACTGACTTCGCTGATGTCAAAATGATTATGAACGATGCCGGATCCGCCCTGATGGGAACCGGTGAAGGTAATGGTGAGCAAAGAGCTACGAGCGCTGCGAGAAAAGCAGTTTCTAGTCCTCTATTAGAATCGCCTATAGATGGGGCAAGAGGGATCCTCTTGTCAATAACTGGATCAAGTAATTTAACCTTAAATGAAGTCAATGAAGCAGCCGAACTCGTCTTAGGTGTGGCACATCCCGATGCGAACATCATTTTCGGAACAGTTGTGGATGAATCTATGGGTGACACTGTAAGGGTGACCGTGATAGCAGCAGGTTTTGATCGTTGGGATAGCGCTGGGAGATCAAGAAGTACATCACTCGGTAGTGACATCCCTGATGTGTTTGGGGATGAAGAACTCGTTGAAGACGAAGTTCATGGGGATTTAGATGTCCCAGATTTTCTTCAGTAAGACTTCAGTTGACGTAAGTAAGAGGAAATAATCATGCGCCATGTAGATCCATCATGGTCGCTCAGTCTTGGATCCAAACTATCTGCGCATGTGCTAATGACCGATAGATCACATGGCGATTTCTCTTTAGATCAACCAAGGCACGTCTTGAATGAACGGCAAAGAGGTTTGGTTGATGCATCTTGGGCTTATTTAGAACAGGTTCATGGGAGATCCGTAATCCAAATAAATCAAGCAGGTGAGCATAAGGAGAGGCCTGGAGATGCACTGTGTACGAATGTGGCTGAAGCACCTCTTGCGATACAGGTAGCTGACTGCGCTCCAGTAGCGTTAATTAGCATGGATGGTACTCTCGGAATGGCACACGCCGGATGGAAAGGAATCGTTAAAGGAGTCCTAGATAGTACTTGTTCAGAGATCAGACGCCTTGGAGATCAACCCTCAATAGCTGTAGTAGGTGCTTGCATACAGCCGACACATTATGAGTTCGGGTATAGCGATCTAAAATTTATTGAGAGAATCTTCGGGCCAAGCATACGGTCAAAGACACTTGAAGGACGACTGGCGTTAGACCTTCCTGAGCTGGTTCGAGTTGCACTAGAGAGAAATGGAATTCATAAGATCATATTCCTAGGAGGTTGCACGGGAAGCTCGTCGCAGTATTGGTCACATCGAACCAATCTAGATAAAGAACGACAAGTCATGGTCGCATGGATAGGCAGAGAATCATGAACATATCCCCTTACGAGCAGTTAGTAATTGAAAAAGTTAGCTACATCAAAAGTTCTATCAGCAGAAAAGCAGATCGAGATGTGACACTAATCGCTGTTACAAAGGGCTTTGGTCAGGAAGCGGTTAAAGCTGCTGAAAAAGCTGGGATAACGGATTTAGGGGAAAACTACGCACAGGAAATCCAAACGAAAAGCCAAGGCTATCGTGGAAGTTTCCTATGGCATTTTATTGGTCAACTGCAAACGAATAAGGTACGAAAAATTTGTGGAGTTGTCGGGATGTGGCATTCCGTTACTTCCCTGAAATTAGCTGGAGAGATTGCCAAGCGA
>MDTE01133083.1_pt1 | contig 12678 bp, 12 predicted proteins | sample 811231 | NCBI WGS metagenome assembly MDTE01 (sample SAMN05326651, study PRJNA326480) | marine metagenome | isolation source: seawater | place: Indian Ocean: Red Sea | collected 2010
CGGGGCCGGACTCGAACCGGCACGAAGTTTCCTTCGAGGGATTTTAAGTCCCTTGTGTCTACCAATTCCACCACCCGGGCTTGAGACTATTATAGGACAATAATTGAAATACTTCTTATTTAAAGAAGATCATCCAAGTATTTGATTACAAATAAATAATGTTCTTTTAATGTAATGAGGCTGAGGTCGGAATCGAACCGGCGTTGACGGATTTGCAATCCGCTGCATAACCACTCTGCCACTCAGCCATTAATTTACATTATTTAAGCTTTTGTATATAAGCCCATAAAGATAGATAACCGATTATAACAGATAATAAGAGTACACCTTCTGCCAATACAAGTAGTCCCATTTCATATTTTGGGTCGATCATAAGAAGCAATGCGATGGCGAACATTTGTAAAAAAGTTTTGACTTTTCCTATATAGATCACTTTCATTTGCTTTTGTCCGTATACAGATCGTACTGACAAGATAATGATCTCTCTTATCAAAATAAGACAACCAAATGTTGTTAAAAGAATATCAGAATATACTGCTACTATGAAAAAAAGAGTTACTAAAACTAAGATTTTGTCTGCCAACAGATCTAAGAAACTGCCTACTTCTGAAGAAGTATGAAACTTTCTAGCTAAATACCCATCCAGCCAATCAGTGATAGAAGCCAAAATAAAAAGCATTGCTGCCAAATACTCGAAGCCATCAATTTTGTAGAGATAAAAATAAATAATGATAGGAACTAATAAAACTCTGCAGATACTCAATATATTAGGTGCGTTGATAGTTTTCATTTCTCTTTTACAATCGCCTTTTCATTTGTAATAAATTTTTAACAAAATATATTAAAGTATTTTCCAACAAGCTGGGTTTTCTCATATATAAGACTGCTTCGGATAAGCTTATGATATTTTTCCTATTTTCTTTTACTCTTTTTATTAAGAGTTGAATTTGCTCTTCAGACAATTTATTGATGTGAAGGCAGACAGTATAGATTCCAAAACCAAAACTAGTAAAAGAGGAAAAAACTTGAGGAATAAAGATTAAATTGTTTTCTTGCCAAGGATATAGTCCAAATCCATCTGTGACATAGTTGAAATTACTTTCTTCTAGGGCAGCTAGAGTTATTTTGTCGAATGAATGTCCTGGGGCCATGAATACTGGTTCCCAAATATCATTATCCTGCAAAATTTTCTTACCGGACTGGATTTTAGTCAATTGTTCTTGAAAACCTAGGCCAGAAAATTCTGAGAAATGATTGATTTCTAATATTCCTGCATCTCTAGTCACGTATTCATGTCTATAACCGTGTTGAGCTATCGTCCATCCCAATCGTTTTAATTCTCGCATGGAGTTCCAAAAATTTTTATCTTCATCTCCTAAATTGAGATTTTCATCTTTATTGTCTGGTACAACCCCTATAATTGGTTTTATATCTAAGGAGGTTAAAGCATCTTTTAAAATATTAAAATTGCAATGATTCATCCTGGGAGTTATATCATCAATGCGAATAACATATTTCATATAGATGCCTTCCAATTGGATTGATACAAACTTAATACTTTTTGAAAAGAGAATTTTTTTTCTATCAAGCTTCGACAGTCGTTCTTACACTTTAGCCAATCTTCAGGCTTTGATTTAAGTAAAATTGCTTTAGTCAGAATCATTGACATTTGATTGTGATCTTTGATCGAAAATATCCAGTTTTGGTTTACTAAAAGGCTTCTAACATTTCCAACATCTGATGATATACAAGGAGTAGCACACGCCATAGATTCTCCGATAACATTTGGAAATGATTCAGTAATACTTGTAAGTAAAGTAAAATCAGCTGTATTGTATAACTCTTTAGTATTTACACGCTCTCCTAACAGAATGCATCGCTCTGAAAGATTGTTGTAATCAATTAACTTTTGCAACGCAACGTTTGTTTTGTTCATTCCTGTGCCAACAAAAATTATTTTCCAGTCGATCTTATGATGCAATTGGAATAAAGCTAACGATTTCAGACATGTTTCATGATCTTTATCTTTATGCCATCTAGCGACATGAAGAAAAACCAGAGTATTTTCTGAAATATTGAGAATTTTCCTCATCTTTAATCTGTCAGCATTATCTGGATAAAATTTATTCAACATGAAACCATTACCTATAATCAAAGATTTCTGTTGAGCATATCCAAATTTTTCATGTACTTTCTTTGACTCTTCAGAATTATAAATAATCGATTTAGGGGTCTTAGAAAGAAAAGCACAAAGCTTAGCTACAAAAAAAGTAGATATCTTGGTAGATTGTAAATTAATCTCTGAGTGCCGTATTAGCCAGAATAGACCTTTCACTTTGTAGAAGTAAGATATGAAAGTCCCAAATAAAGCACCATGGTACATCCAACAATTTAGAATCTCAGGCTTATGTGATCTGAATATAAAATTCAGATTTTTAAATACCTTAAAAAGATTAAGATTGATCCCCAGGTTTAAAACAAAGACAGTATAACCCTCTTCCTCTAGCTTCTTTCCATAATGGCCTTTATCTTTTAAGCACAAAATAGTGTGGTGATTATTCTTGTCCTGATCTATCAGTCGGTACATAAAGGTTTCTGCACCTCCCATTCCAAGACTTGGAGTGATATGTAAAATTCTAATTTTATGCATCTAGAGAGAGATATTTTTTTGAAATCTTGCTAGCTGAATATTTGTTCTCAAAAATATCTTTAGGCATAGTCTGCAATTTGCCGTCTAAAGCTTTGATTATCTCTTGTGACATAGTCAAATAATCACCTATATCCACTAATGATCCCCATTTCCCCTCTTCCAGTATTTCTGAGGGTCCAAAGTTACAATCAGTTGCAATTACAGGTAGATTAAAATACAACGCCTGCAATAAAGAGTTTGGCATACCTTCTGCGAAAGAGGAAAGTACAAATACATCTGCTTTTTTTAAAATTGGGAAGGGATCTGCATAAAACCCTGGCAATAAAACATTATTTTCTAATCCTAATTCTTGTACTAAATTTTTTAATTCTCTTTCCTGACTTCCCTCACCTAATAATAAAAAATTTACTTTTCGCGTCTTAAGAGTCTCTTTAATAGACCTAATAACAGTAAAATTATCTTTTTCTAGTTCAAATCTCTGCATAGAAAGGACAATCGGATAATCATTTTTAAAAAATACTTCCTCAGTTGACTCCACTTTATCTAATTGAATTGTATCAATAGGATTTGCAACCACTCTCAATTTATTTAAATCTTTTAAGGAAAAGTGTTGAAGAAAATCCTCTTTAACTTTTTCACTTGGGACGATAATAGCCTTAATAAACTTAAAGTTATAAATAAATTTAAGAGTAAGCTTAAGAATCTTATATTGAATTTTTTTATATAGTGTGGGATGTTCTCTTTCGGCATATATATAACTAGGATTAGAGGGTAGTCTATATATAGCTTTTACATGAGATTTACTGAACAGGATAGCTATCGCTGAAATAAAATGTAAGTGCTCCATTGAAGCAATAAATAAGTCTGTTTCTCCCTTGTTGAAATACTTTAATAACTTAAAAAAAGAGAAAACACTTCTGGAAGAATCAAAGTCAATCAAATTAACATTTCTATCTATCTCTCTTAGGTAATGACCACCTTTTTTTAGAAGCAAGAGATCTACTTCTCTGTGTTTACTTATATAGTTTGATAGAGTTGCTAGAACTCTTTGGGTTCCCCCTCTACCCATATCCGCACTAAAGATGGCTACTTTTTTATGTCTCAATTTAAACTTCCTCAGTTATTAGTCTTACTTTGTCAGGAAGAAATTTTTTTAGAATCACAGATGCACTAGAATTTTGGATAAATATGCACCCTGGAAGTTTGTTTGTAAGCACCTTATCCCTTTGTAAATCTGATTCTAAGCTTACAACTGATGGAATTATTAAATAATTCATCTCTAGAAGAATACTTTTTTCCTTCTTCGATAGTTTCCTGCGAGGATGTGGTCTATAAACAAGATTATTGAAATCGCTTAGATTTAGGTTGTTTTTTCTCATAGAATTTTCAATTCTATCTTGAAAATTTTCATTAATTTGTTCATAAGATCCTGCGATCAACAAAAATGACTTATCAACATTCTTAGATTTTAAATCAACGTAACTATTATTTACATCTCGATAGTAGTTATTTGCATAGCGCGAATCAAGTTTAGATATTTCTTTAATTTTCTTCTTTAAAAAGAAGGGCATAGCAAAATTTCTCTTGTCTCTCAAAGCTCTATCAAGCAAATGGGAAGGTCCACTGGTGTGAAAGATTTCTTTATCGTTATTATTTTCACTTGACTTACCTCCGTCGTAAAAAACAATCTCATTAAAATAAACCGTTGCTAGAGGTAGTAATTTAGTAGCCCAAGCTTGCGTGTATAAACTATGTATCTTGAGGTTTTTTAGAAAATATCTGTATTTATAGTAAGAAATTGTCCAATATAAATAGGCTGGAAAGAAAGAAAATATCTTATAAAAAAATCTAATTATCTTATACGCAACGACAATAATAAAAGAGAAATTATTTTTCTTCTTATTATCTAAACTATGTTCAATTTTAATAAAATATCTAGAAGAGATGTCCTGATTAAAAAATAAATCAGAAAAAATTGGACTTTTTAATACTAAAATATTCTTTTGATTCAATCCTGAAAGATATTCCAGGCAGACATTAGGAGTTTTTTTATCAAGATGTAGTACCAACCAAAGATCGTTCAGGTTATCTTGATTCTCTTCATTGGAGATTACTTGATCAATGTCGTAGGGTTTTGCAACTACATACAAATTCATTAGATAGCTATGAAGTTGCCAGGGTTCATAAATAACCTAATAAGACTATGAGTCATAAGTAATATGAGAAAGAAGTATTTTGTTTCTTGCTGCTTAATATTCAATATGAACATTATAATAAAGGGCATACCCACCATCAAAAGTCTGGCACTTCCTGTCATAAGAAAGTAAGTTGTTAGAAATATAAAAAGAAAGAATACACTTTCGTAAAACCATTCATATCTATGTAAGCCAGAAAAGATATATATCAAAGAAACAAATCCCAAAAAGAAGACAAAGTCTAGTCCGCTTTTGGCTGAATCTATCCCACTAGACAAATTACTAATAGAAAAGATATTTGAATAAATAGCCCCAAAAACCACAAAACAAAGAGTCACTATGATTACTAAAAATAATCTTGGTTTTTGAGAATCCTTGAGTTTAATAAAGTCTGTCAATTTTGAATAAAAAGAGACGCCTAAGATTGCAACTATAGGCAGTATTAAAAGATTATGAATAAAGAATGCAATAGAAAAAAGTGAATATCTAATTAGCTTTTTATCAGTCAAGAGGCCTAAGATCATCAAAGAAAACCCAAAACCCTGCCTTATAACACCTCTGAAGTTATCAGAAATTAAAGGAGATATAGTCAGGGTTAAAAGTAAAATCCCCTCCAAGGGAGTTCTCACAAGACTTGTAAGAAATAGACCTATACAAAAGATAATAAAAATATGCATTATTTGAACACCTGTAAGAGGTGAAAGGCCATCCAAATAAGTAATCATCGCTGTGAAGAAATAAGTTCTACTAAATAGAGACATAGCTTCTTCTTCATATCTATAGATTTGTTCCAAGTAATTAAAGGTATCTTTTTGTTGAGAATATTCGCTGACAATCCAACCCACCAGTACAAAAGAAGTAAAAAAAAGTAGTTTCGTAAAAAATATTTGATCGAATTTCACAATTCTACTTAATTTGTTCTATTTAATTGCGGCTCTAAATACAATTCTGCTCCAAATCCACTTTTGAATTCTGCAATCGAAATATCTTTATCTGACAGCTCTTTACTTAAAGAGGGAAAAGGTTTATTTCCAATCTTATATCTTCTTATCCCCAGTTTTAAGAAATGCTGTATAGCTCTATCTTGTATTATGTGACCCAAAGGTTGTGTCGCAAGATCGCGCCTATAAACACCAACCGAGTAATTAGCTTCATCTTTAGAAAGGTCAAAATATGCTCCGCCAACCATTATTTCATTATTATCAACAATATAGATGAAGATTGCATTTTTATTTTTTAAATTATCAGCTTGAATTTGCCAAGTTTTCTTTGATCTCGTTCGTCTACCAGAAACTTGTTCATGTAGATCTTGAAATTCATGCCATCGCTTAAAATCTTCTTGAAAAATATGGACTTCCCAATTCTTTTTTCCTTTATTTATAAGTGATTTGTAACTCTTTCTGTAATTTCTTTTTATTTCTTCATGGGTTTGTTCCAAGTCTAAAATCAAGGAAAATTGATTATTAGGGATAAAGTTTTTTATTAGAAAATATTCATACCATGAAGAAATATTAAAATTTAAAGAATAGATTTCTTGTAAACAAAATTCTTTTATTTTGTAATTCTCGGTAACAGTATGGACTAAATATGCGCATTCATTAAATATTTTTTTTTGTGAACTTCTTGGTATTTGATCTAAAACTAGAGGCCTTAAAACTGGATGGCCCTGAGAGGTTAGAAATAAATCTTTATCTTTTGAAGATAAGGTCAAAGATAAAATTCCTATAGGTTTATTATCCCAATAAATTACTTGCGATAAATCAAATAATTGGTCGCTCTGTTCAGTAAAATATTGTTCTTGATAGTTAATACTACTAACTGAATAAAGAACTGGTAAATAGTCGATAGTGTTTTGGATAAAAATCCAATCTTCGATGGCATTCTTTTTAGATACAAACTTAACTTTGGAAGTTTCTATTAATCTAACAATATCTTTTTGGGTTTGTTCAAAGGTCATATTTGCCACCTTCTAGGATCTAATAAATCTTCATCTTCTGTACAAAGATAATCTGGTAGAAGGAAATCATTGATTATTTTGTGTCTATAAAGGTTCTTTAATTGCTGAAGACTATCTACTCCGATAATTATGTTTGAAATATTTTCTAGATTCATAGAAAAATTGAGGCAACTATTTATTTTATTTCGTAGTTCATGATTGTTCCATTGATCCCATTTATTAAATAAATCCTTCCAATTATCAAAGTAGTCTGGCCTATCCTTCGCCTCCATCAGCATCAATCCTTGGAGAAAAATAGACCTGATATGTATTTTAATTTTTCTATCGCTCAGCGCCCCTATACTTCCATCCTTTATTAGCCTTTGATCAAAAACATTCACTGGCACTTGGACTATATCAGGAGTCATAACGGATAATAGACTTTTAAGTTGTTTCGAATTGTACACAGAAAAGCCTATTTTTTTGATTGAGCTATTTCGCTTAAACTCCTCAAGCTTTAAAATAATATCTTCTCCTTCAGGGGTTAAAAGATCTTCAGGAGAATGTAAATGCAAACAATAGATAGTTTCCGTTTTCAAACGACTTAATGATTCTTCTAATTTTTCTTCCATCCACTCAGGATAATTTATGCTTACTTTATCTTTTTTAGGAATTTTGGTTATTATCCTGAATTTATTTGCACCAAAATTTCCAAGAATAGATTCAGCATTTTCGTAGGCATTGGCCGTATCAATCTTGTTGATACCTATGCTTAAAGCATAGTCTAAAATTTCATAAATCTCATTAACGTTAAATTTTTTTTGTTCATTCGCGACACCATATCCGCCAGCAAACTGAGCCGAGCCTAAAATTACTCTAGAAAAGGACATTAAAGTAAATTTCTTTTTATTATTTCCACTACCTTAATTTGATCTTTTTCTTCTAAATTAGGAAAAATAGGCAAGCTTAGTGCTGTATTGTAGTAGTGTTCAGAGATAGGAAAGTCACCTCTTTTAAAGCCTATTTTTTTATAAAAAGGATGCATATGTATAGGTATGTAGTGAACATTTACACCGTAACCATTATTTTTTAAATCTTTGTAAATAACATCTCTAATATTTTTACCTTTGCTCTTTTTTTTATCAAAATTTACAACATATAAATGCCAGGATGATTTATTTGCTTTATCTGTAAAAGGTAAGGTCGCAGGTAATTCTGAAAGCAAAGAGTTATACAGAGAGACAATATTTCTTCTAGATTTAAGAAAAAAATTTAATTTCTTTAACTGACTTAGACCCAGAGCAGCAGCTATATCGGTCATTCTGTAATTAAAGCCTAGATCGATTTGTTTATAAAACCAATCTCCATATCTTCTTTTATCAAAATCTCTTGTAACTCCGTGAGATCTTAATAAATTTAGCTTTTTGTATAAGTCTAGATTATTGCATGTAGCCATACCACCTTCACCTGTAGTAATTATTTTTACAGGGTGGAAGCTAAAAATTGTTATATCTGACCACTTACAACTACCCACCATCTCTTTGTTTCTTGATGCTCCAATGGCGTGAGAAGCATCTTCAATAATTTTAAAACCATATATTCTTGAGAGTTTCTTTATTTCTTCTTGAATTGTTGGTTCTCCTGAAAAATGAACAGGAATGAGGATTTTAGGAAGTTTATTTATTTTTTTTGCAATCTTCAGTTTCTCTTTAAGTTTTTCTATAGAAATATTTTTGGATTTAAAATCAATATCTACAAAATCAACTTCGGCACCGGTGAGCAGTATACAATTTGCGCTAGCCACAAAACTATTCGGTACAGTCCAAGCTATATCTCCTTTGGTCAGGCCGAGAGCCAAACAAGATGAATGGAGTGCACTTGTAGCACTATTAAAAGAAACCGAATATTTTGAACCAGTGATTTTAGAAACTGATTTTTCAAATTTAGGTACAACCGAGCCTTGTGTTATGAGAGGTGACCTTAAAACATCAACAACTGACTTAATGTCTTCGTCATCAATATTTTGTTTTCCGTATGGGATCATTAATACCCTTCTGCCTTATTCATCTTTCTAATCTCATCTACTGTTAAGAATACTGGATTATTTCCTGAATTATATTCGAAACCTCTAGAGACAAGAGCACCTTCTTCACCTAAAGAGTTCTTAGTAAATGTATTGGTCCTGTCAACAAAATCAATAGATGGGGCAATCACAAAATGGTCTTCAAATTCTATAGTTAAATGTGAATCATCTGAAGGGCACATTATTTCATGAATTTTCTCTCCCGGTCTAAGGCCTATTAATGTGGTTTCCAAATCTGGAGCCATAGCCAGTGCAAGATCAACAATTTTTATGGAGGGTATTTTTGGAATGAATATTTCTCCACCTTGCATTCTACTAAGATTTTTGATGACGAAATCTATACCCTGATCAAGAGTTATCCAGAATCTTGTCATTGCATCGTCTGTAATGGGTAAACTTTTAGCTTTGTTGGAAATTAGATTTGAAAAAAAAGGGACTACTGAACCTCTAGAACCAAGAACATTTCCGTATCGAACAACTGAAAACTGAATTTCTTTTTTGCCTGTCATGTTATTGGCAGCTACAAACAACTTATCTGAGGCCAGTTTAGAAGCTCCATATAGATTTATTGGATTAGCTGCCTTGTCAGTTGATAGGGCAATTACTCTCTCTACATTGTTTTTGATGCAAGCTTGAATAACGTTTTCGGCACCATGAATATTTGTTTTAATGCACTCCATAGGATTATATTCAGCGGCCGGAACCTGTTTAAGAGCTGCTGCATGAACAACTATATCAACTCCTTGCATTGCCATTTCAAGTCTTGGGAGATCTCTTACATCTCCAAGAAAAAATCTAAGGAAAGGAAAATCTTGCTCTGGAAAATTCTGTTGCATATTGAATTGTTTCAATTCGTCTCGCGAAAAAATTATAATTTTCTTGGGCTTATAATCTTTAACAATTTTTTTTAAAAATCTATTCCCAAATGAACCTGTACCGCCAGTTATCAGTACTGTTTTATTATCAAACATTTATCAACCTACTATATTAATCTTGTCTTAAATCTAATTTTCTGGAAAGTATAAAAAAACTTATCCTCGCAAGAGGGTATGTTATAGGTAACGAGAGAAAAAAAATAACCTTATTTAATGTGTTTGTTGAATTGTTCTGTTTCAAAAACCATTTAAAATTGGGTATTTCTCCCATTAAAGGTAAACAAAATAGAAGCCTCGAGAGCAAGAAAGAAGGACTCTTACCATGCCTAAAATCGTATCCATATTTTTCTATCTCTTTTCTAAATTCATACTCGACTAACGTAACATCTCTATTTGGTAATCTTTCTTTCCATCTTTGTGTTACAAATTTATTTGGGCCAGCTAACTTGCCTATTAGGGCAGAAGGATCACTCTCTAAAATATTTGGTTTTGAATAATTTGGATTATATGCTCCTGTCCCAGTCCAAGGCATTGAAAGCATTGTTGGAGTAAAATCTTTGTCTTTATCCCATAAATCAAGATAGCTAACACCCAAATCTGTAGCTAATCCTCTGAGAGTATCTTTGAAATTAAGATTTATATCTTCGTTCTTAATTTCAATGAAATCTGCAATTGCTTCACTTTTCTTTCTCTCTATGCTCAAAAAAGTTTCTTTAAAGTATAAAATCCAAAATCCATAGACAAATACACTATCCCAGTCAAAATCTAAAAGAATCATTCTTTTTATTCTGCTGAGGATATTATCTATCTTTAAGCCATACATATTACCTAGTTGGTTTACGAATTGATGCACCGATGATGTAAATCCAGCTCTAGGATCACGAAGCAAATGGATAACAATTAACTTTTCAAAATCCTTCACTGCAGAATCAATTATTTTTCCACTGTAACCTGAATGGAGTGATTCAGATCTCAATGAGATAGAGTCAGCAGTTAAGATATATTTTACTCTACTAATGTCTAGAGCCCTTCCTTTCATGAAAGAAAAATAAATCATAAGAATTAGATCTTTGCGAGAAATAAGCTCTGAACCATCGATCAACTGTAAAAAAGTCTCCTTTACCTTGTTTCTATCGATTGAAGCATTTATGTTGCCACCCATCTTTAAAATAAATTCTCTATTTTTTTCATTCAAGTCTGAAAAAATTGTTTGAAGGTAAGGATTTGAGTGAATGTAATCCAGAACTTCTTTATGGTTATATTCAGCTTTGTTTCCAAGGGAGTCTGTCAAACTTGAATAGATATAGTGAACCCATGGACAGGTTATTACTTCAGGATGACTATCAAAAATTGTTTGAAAAAATCCATTGCCTGCTCTTCCTGCATGGTCGATAAGAAGCAACAGATTAGTATTATCGGAAAATTTAGAGAATTCTTTTTTAGTATGAATCAATATAAATTTATAATTTTTTAGCGGCGATCATCATATGGGAAGATAATAAATTTTTACTTAGAAATTCTTGAAAGTTATTCATTTTATCTTCATCTGCATCGTTAAATATATGATCCAGGAATCCATTCTTTCTAAAACTTACTTTATTGGACTGAAAACTCTTCATAACAATATCTACATCAAGTTTACCCGGTGTAGAAATCTCTATGACGGAAAACCCTAAATTTTCAACTAATAAAGCTAAAGATTTTGGATTGAACATATTAATATGTTCTGCGTCTAAACTATCAGAGTCCTCTCCCAAACATAAAATATCAAAACCTAAATAGTTTGGGCAAGTAAGAATCATTAAGCCCTCACGCTTAAGTATCTTATGAGCAGAAAGTATGAAATCTCTAGGTGAGGATATGTGTTCAATAGTCTCGAAGCTTACAATAACATCTGCAACTTCATTTAAATTTTTAACATTCTCTATTGATGATTCTATTACTTCAAGACCAAGATCTCGGCAAGTTGTTGCCTGCGCGGCACTTGGTTCTATTCCGAGAACTCTCTTGAAATATTTAGACTTTAACGCTTCTTCGCAAAACATTCCTGAAGCAGAGCCTATCTCTACGATTAAGTCTTTTGGGATTTCTTCTTTGTCACATAAGTCACTTATGTATTGAACTCTTGGCTTGAATATATTTTCCATTCTTGATTCTCTGGAAGCAGGGAAGATATATTTGTCCCAATAAGCATAAAGTTTTGAATTAGAATAAAACTCATCTAGGATTTCTGGTGTGGCTCTGGGATTCATAAAAACAGTTTGGCAGTTCTTACATCTTTCAAATTTGAATCCATATTTCTTAAATTCAAAAGATGAATCATTAGAAAAGCATGCTGGACAATTAACTTCTACAAATTTATCTTGTTTTGAATACAGTCTCTCAAGGTCTTCTTTTAAGGCTTTAAGCTTTCCTTCATCAAGATCTGAAGGCCGGATATCATTTTCTTTTAAGCTCATGACCTGTCTGTTTTATACCACTCTGGAAATCCTTTAACCTCTCCATAATTTTGCTTCTTGCCATTTATATCTTTTTTGACCCAGCAATTATTTTCTATGGCCCATACCCTTTCGTCTCTAAAAGTATCTGCAATCCTATCGAAATCCTCCTCGCGCATATCAACATATTCTAACCATCTCTTCAAATCACTAGGTTTAACATGATCATACTTTAAGACCATTTCTATCCCCTCTTCCCTGGTCATTTTTCCATTCCTGATGTCATAATTAGAGTGATCTGTACCTCTACCATATCCAAACTTTATAAATTTTAGATAGTCGTGGATGCCATTCTCATGCATGTCATCTAAATTCGAAGATTTTCGGAAAGTTCTGTCAAAATCGCCTGAATAAGTCTCCCAATTATAGTGTTTTTCAGCTATTTCAGCGTGATAGTCGCCGTTATATTTAAAATAATTAGATAAAAAGATTCCTCTTAAA
>MDTE01203673.1_pt1 | contig 12678 bp, 14 predicted proteins | sample 811231 | NCBI WGS metagenome assembly MDTE01 (sample SAMN05326651, study PRJNA326480) | marine metagenome | isolation source: seawater | place: Indian Ocean: Red Sea | collected 2010
ACCTAAAATTACAGCTTCACCGTGATTAAGTTTCTTTGAAAAATTTAAGGATGCTTCAAATGCATGAGCAAATGTATGACCAAAGTTTAATATTTTTCTATAACTATTTTCATTCTCGTCTTTTTCAACAACATTTTTTTTAATTACACAACTTTGAAATATGGCTTTTTCAATATGTGGGGATTTTAGTTTTAAAATTTTAGTTAAGTTTATATCTAAAAATTTGAAGAAAATTTTACTACTTATTAAAGAATGCTTTAATATTTCAGCATATCCACAGATCACCTCTCTTTTTTGAAGAGTTTTTAAAAAATTTATATCGCTAATAACTAATTTTGGCTGATAAAAAGTTCCAATTAAATTTTTTCCTTGTTTTGTATTAATCCCTGTTTTGCCACCGATAGAGGAATCTACTTGAGATAATAATGTCGTTGGAATATTTACAAAGTTTAAACCTCTTTTATAAAGACTCGCTGCAAAACTACTTACGTCTCCAGTAATACCTCCACCGACTGCAATTAAGCAGTCTTGTCTTGAAAAATTTTCTTTAAACAAGAAAAGTAGAATTTTATTAACGCTTTTCATATTTTTATTTAACTCGTTAGCTTTAAAATAATGAAAATAAACTTTTTTATTTTTAAAAGATTTTTTAATCTTTAGAATCATCTTTTTTGGCACTTTTTTATCAACTACAAATAAACATTTATTAAATTTTATAGAATTAGTTTTTAGGAGTCCTGGTAATTTAGAAATTAAATTTGTACCAATTAATATTGGATATTTTTGACTTGATGTATTAATTATTATCTTTTTTAGTTTCATAAATTTTCAAAACCTGATTCATAATTTGTGTTTTGGTTAAATTTTCACAATTAATCTTATACCTTGCTTTTGAGTAAATGTTAGAACGTTTTTTTATAAGATCGTTAAGCTCTTCTTTAGAGGAATTAATAGCAATAGGTCTTTTATAACTTTTATTAATTCTTTTTATCAAAGTTTCACTATCCCATCTTAACCAAATAGACATATGGTTTGTAAGAATTTCTTTTTGGATTTTTTTGTTGATAAAAGCTCCACCACCTAAAGAAATTACTGCATTACTTTTTTTTAAAATTTTTAAAGTTATTTTTTCCTCACAATTTCTGAAGAATTTTTCTCCCTTAGTCTCAAATATTCTTGAAATTTTCATCCCTGTCTCTTTTTCAATATTTTGATCAGTATCAAAAAAATTTAGATTTAATCTTTTGGAAATTAATAGCCCCATAGATGTCTTTCCTGAGCCCATCATTCCTAAAAAAACAATATTTTCATTTGATTTCATAAGTTTCTATGTTGAAAAAACACAAATATGTCTTAATTTGAAATTATCTAAAACTATATGCAATTTATAAAAAAAACAAGTTCAAGAACTAACATAATTGGCATTCTTATCAAAGTGAGTTTATCTGTCTTAGTAATTTTTGGAGTCGTTTTTCTTTTGAACAAAATCGATTTTCCGTCTCCAAAAAAATCAATTGAAAAATTAATTTCTAATGAAAATTTTAAGATTGTTAAATAAAAAAACATTAATTTTTTGCTTAACAATAATTACCAATGTAAATGTTATAGCAGATGACAAACCGGTTGACATTTGGAATATAGACAAAGAGGAAATCTCGCAAAGTAATGAGATTACAAAAGAAACTTCAACTGAGAATGATGATATTATTGATGGCACCAAGACGGATATCTACAGTTTGCAAACAAAAAAAAAAAATAACGAGATTCAACTTGAGCAGACAATAGAGTCAAAAAAAATAAAAATTAATGGTTTGTATGATCCTGAAGATTATGGATTAAGTATTGATATGTGGTCAAATTCAGATGGCGATCAACTTAAAGTTATTTTTAGAAATTTAGAAAAATTAAATCTTTCAGATGATGCTAGAGAAATAATGAATATATCAATTTTAACTAATGCTCACTATCCAAACAGAAATATATCTGAAAAAGAATTTTTAAGTTTTAAATCAAAATGGTTAATTAAAAATGCAGATTTAGATCTAATCGAGGAATATCTTGTTAAAAATCAAATTTTTAATTTACACCCAGAATTAAGTAAACATTTAGTTGATCAATATTTATCGCAATATAAATTGAAAAAAGCTTGCCAAATTTTATCTAAAAGTACAAATCCATTCAGTGACGAATATCTTTCAAGATTTCAAATTTATTGTTTAGCTACTGAAGGCAAAATCAATGAGGCGCAATTAATTCTAGATTTAAAAAAAGAACTGGGTTTTCAAAACAATTACTTTGAAAATAAATTAAATTTTTTATTTGGTTATGATATAAAATTAGATAAGAAAATTTCTGAAAAATCTATACTTGATTTTCATTTAGCACATGCAACTGACACTAATTTTTCATTCGAGCCTAGTAATAAAACTGATAAAATAATTTGGAAGTATCTATCTTCAGCTAACTTATTGTATAATATTGAAGAAATTGAGATTACTGAATTTGAAAAAATTTCAATTATAGAAAAAGCGACACACAATAAAAACTATCCGGAAAAAGATTTATATAAGCTGTACAAAAGGTTTCAATTTAATATAAATCAGCTTTTAAATGCAAAAGATTTTTACAAATCTTTAACAAATATAGAAGCTAGAGCATTAATTTACCAAAAGGTGCTTTTAGAGTCTGAAAAAAATGAGAAATTAAAATTACTCAAAATTTTAAAAGAGTTGTTTAAAAAAGATAATTTAGCCAATGCATTTGATGAAGAATTAAAAAATTTTTTAAACGACATAGATCCAGCAGAAGTTCCTGATAATTTGACGAGTTTTTATTATACAAATATTGAGATTGAAAAAAACTTAGAAAAAAAAATAAAGTTTAATAATAATATTATACATCAATCAAAGTTATTAAATTATTTTAATGGTGATTATTCAAAATCGAAAATTGCAAAAGATCTGAATAATATTTTAAAAAAAGTGAAAAAAGATAAAGATTATTTTCTCTCAAAAAAAGATATTATTTTTTTAGAGTCACTCAAGTCAGATGGGGTCGAGATTTCAAAAAAATATGAGGATTTATATAAAATAAACGACTCAGAAATACCATCAGACATTCAAGTTATGATAAATAATAATGAGTCAGGAGCGGCATTAATGAGAATTGTTGAGGTTATAGGTCAAGATGAATTAACTAGAATTGACGAAGATACTATTTACTTTATTATAAGCACTCTAAATCAATTAAACATTGATCAAATAAGAAATAAAATTTTACTCAAAGTTCTTCCTTTAAAAGTCTAAAAATTATATTAAAATATTTAAAATGACTGTTAAAACAATACTTACAGAGCCCAATAAATTGCTTAGACAGATTTCCAAAACTGTTGATAAAGTTGGTATTGAAGAACAGCAACTAATGGATGATATGCTAGAAACAATGTATGCAGCAAATGGTATCGGCTTAGCTGCAATTCAAATTGGTGTCCCAAAAAGAATTATAGTGATGGATATTAGTAAAGACGAAAACAAAAAAGAACCAAGATATTTTGTGAATCCTGTAATTAAGAATATAGATACATTGAAATCTACTTATGAGGAGGGATGTTTATCAGTCCCCAATCAATTCGCTGAAATAGATAGACCAAAAAATTGTGATGTAGAATATCTTGATTATAACGGAGAAAAAAAATTCTTAAAAGCAGAGGGTCTTTTAGCAACATGTATTCAGCATGAGATGGATCATTTAGAGGGTATTCTTTTTATCGATTATTTATCTAAACTCAAAAAATCTATGATTATTAAAAAACTATCAAAGAATAAATCTAATCGAATAGTTGTTTAGTGGATGTCTAAAAAGATAATTTTTATGGGGACGCCAATGTTTGCCGTCCCAATATTAAAGTCATTGTATCAAAATGGTTATCCTATATCAGTTGTTTATACTCAACCTCCAAAAAAATCTCATAGAGGACAAAAAATTAATAAGTCTCCCATTCAGGGCATTTCTGAAACATTAAATATAGATTTTAGAGCTCCTAAAATTTTAAGAAATAATCAAGAAGAATATGAATTTTTAAAAGATCTAAATGCTGATCTTGCAATCGTTGTTGCGTATGGTCAAATAATTCCAAAAAATTTTTTAAATTTAACAAAAAAAGGTTTTATAAATATTCATGGTTCAATACTTCCTTACTGGCGTGGAGCTGCGCCAATACAAAGATCAATAATGAATTTAGATAATGAAACTGGAATTAGTATTATGAAAATTGAGGAAGAATTAGATAGTGGACCAGTTAGTAATATCTATAAAATTAAGATAGATAAAAACGATAATACGCAGGAAATTTCAGAAAAATTATCATTTTTAGCAGCTGAAAAAATTTTGGACAATATAGATGATATACTTGAGGATAAGGCCAAGTTTGTTGAGCAAGATCATTCAAAAGCAACTTACGCTAAGAAAATTGACAAGAACGAGTCACAAATTGATTGGAACAGCGATGCCTCTAAAATTGTTGGAAAAATAAATGGTCTAATGCCAGTTCCCGGAGCTTTTTTTAGTTTTAATGGTGAAAGATATAAAATTTTGAAAGCTGAAATTGCTAGTGGTATAGGTAAAGTTGGTGAAGTGATTTCAAATCAGCTAGAAATTGCGTGTAAAAATAATCAATCTATTAAGATTCTTGAAATTCAAAGACAAGGAAAAAAACCTCAAAAAACAAGTGAATTTATGCTTGGTTCTCAAATTAGAAAAGGTTCAAGATTATCTTATGTTTAGATACCAAATATTAATTGAGTATGTGGGTACCAATTTTAGAGGCTGGCAGGTTCAAAAAAAAGGAAAAACTATTCAGGGACTAATACAAGAAAAAATTTCAAATCTATTAAAAGAAAGAATAATATTACTTGGTTCTGGAAGAACAGATACAGGTGTACATGCAATCGAGCAATCTGCACATTTTGATTGTAAAAATGAGGTAAAATATTTTGATAAATTTTTAAAGTCCGTAAATCATTTTTTGAATAAGGATGGAGTTACAATTCTTAAAATAAGAAAAAGAACCAGTAAATTTCATGCAAGATTTTCAGCCAAAATGAGAATTTACAAATATATAATTATAAATCGTATAAGTAGACCAGTTCTAGAAAATAATAGAGGCTGGCATGTAATGAAGAAACTAGATTTAATAGAGATGAAAAAAGGTGCTAAAAAGTTAATTGGAACAAAGGATTTTTCAACTTTTAGAGCTTCAAGCTGTAGAGCAAAAAGCCCAATTAAAACTATGAAACTAGTAAAGATTAAATCTTCAAGAAATATAATAGAAATAGAATTTAGATCTCAGTCTTTTTTACAACAACAAGTGCGGTCAATGGTGGGTTGTTTAAAATATCTTGGTGAAAAGAAATGGACATTAAAAAAATTTGAAAGTGTGATGAAGTCTAAAAACAGACTTTTATGTGCAACACCTGCACCACCAGAGGGACTTTATTTAGCAAGAATTATTTATTAATTTTTTTTTATTGCTCATAGCAAATTTTTTATTAATTCGCCACCTAGATTCTGCTCTCACAATATAACCACAACAATTTTTAGAACCACATTTACAAGGAAATTGTTTATAATCTGCATCATAACCAAAACCATAATCACAAGTAATCTCCTCTCCTTTTTTTATATCTTTTATAGATGTTATCCAAACTTTGAAACCTTTTCCGTTATAATCACAATTATTATCACATGAATGATTTATTAAACCTGCAGTGTTCCAGGCAAAATCACCATCTAGAGTGTATTTTTTGTTGAGTGTGAATAAGTAAATAGGTTTTTTATTGTCAAACTTTTCCGAATTTTCAACTTCTTTATTTGTAATTATTTTTCCAATATAATCTATTATTTTAGTACCTTCTTTAATATCTTGTTTGGCGTATAGACCACGACCTTTATTATCTATTTTAGATTTTTTTACTTTGTATAATCTCATGAGGAGTTATTTATAATTTATTATTTTGATATCAATTGAATTCTAATAATGCATCAACATGTCTCTTGGAGCTGTCAGCAAGTGCTTGTAAATCATACCCACCTTCTAAGATTGAAACAACTTTGCCATTACAGAATTTTTTTGAAGTTTCTAAAATTCTTTTTGTAATAATATAATAATCCTCTGTTTGGAGCTTGAATTGCGCCAGCGGATCAGCAATATGTGCATCAAAACCTGCACTTATAAGAATAAATTCGGGCATAAATTGTCTTAATTTTTTTAATGCAAATTCAAAAGCGTTCAAATATTCCTGAGAATTCGTACCAGCAGGTAATGGTATGTTAAAAATATTATTAAATTTACCTTTTTCTTTTTCAGATCCTGTTCCTGGATAATAAGGATATTGATGTGTTGAAATAAATAAAACATTTTCATTTTCATGAAACATGTCCTGAGTGCCATTTCCGTGATGAACATCAAAATCTATTATAGCAATTTTTTTATATTTATATTTATTTATCAAGTATTTTGCACCAATTCCTACATTGTTTAAAATGCAGAAACCCGCCGAACTATTTTGCGAACTGTGATGTCCTGGCGGTCTAACATTACAAAATGCATTTTTAAATTCTTTGTTTTGAACTCCATCTATAGCTGCAATTATTGAACCAGCTGCATCAAAAGTAGCTTCTTTGCTCCCTGGCGAAATAATTGTATCACTATCTAATTTAGAAAAACCTTGAGTGGGAAAGGAATTTTTAATCAAATCAACATAATTAGCGTCATGTGCATCTTTAATAATTTCATCTGAAATAAATGAAGGTTTTTTCCAAAATATACTTTTATTTTTAAATTTTTTAAAATTATCGTTAATAACAGTTATCCTTGCTATTTGTTCAGGATGACCAGGACCAGTGTCATGATTTTCAAAGGAATCTGAGGTAATTAGACCAGTTGTCACTTAAAATAATTTTGTAAAATATTTAAATAAATCTTAGTTAAATTTCTTAGATCTTTTAATGATACCGCTTCATCAACTTTGTGCATTGTTTTTCCTACTAACCCAAATTCAAGACCAGGCGATATATCCTTAATAAATCTTAGGTCCGAGGTTCCTCCTGTGGTAGATAATTTTGGTTTTATTTTAGTAATTTTTTTTATGATATTTTGAATCATATACGTAGTTTTATTTGGTTTAGTCAAAAAGGCTTCTCCAGAAACTCGATAATTAATTTTGAATTTTGTTTTATTTTTTTTATTTATTTTAACAAATATCTTATTAAGTCTTCTTTTAATAGAATTTGATGAATGTTTGTTATTAAACCTTATGTTAAATGTTGCTTCAGCTAATGATGGAATAACATTATCTGCGGTATTATTAATATTTATTTTTGTAATCTCTAAGTTTGTAGGTTGAAAATCTTTTGTGCCTTTATCAAATCTTATATCTTTTAATTCTTTTAAAATTTTTACAATGGTGGTTGAAGGATTATTTGCTCTATGCGGGTATGCAACATGACCTTGCAAACCATATATAGTTAATTTGCCAGTTAAACTTCCTCTACGTCCAATTTTTATCATTTCTCCTAATTTATTTGGATTTGTCGGCTCACCCACTAAACAGAAATTAATTTTTTCTTTCTTTTTTTTTAGATGTTCCACTACTTTTCTCGTTCCATTCACTGCATCACCTTCTTCATCTCCAGTAATCAATAAACTTATTGATCCATTAAATTTTTTATTTATCAATAAAAAAGTATTTACAGCAGATACAAAAGCTGCAATTGAACTTTTCATGTCATTAGCACCTCTACCAATTAAATGGCCTTTTTTGATTGATGGTTGAAATGGATTTATTGTCCAATCTTTCATATTGCCTGGTGGCACAACATCCAAGTGACCTGCATAACATAAATTTGGTTGCTTAGTACCCAATTTTGCATATAAATTTTTAACTGGTTTAAAACCTTTTTCCTTAAATTCTAGTATTTTTGTTTTGAAACCAATTTTTTTCAATTTTTTTTCTAAAAATTTCATTACTCCTGCATCGATTGGAGTGATAGATGGAAATTTAATTAGCTCTTTAGCTAATTGCAATTCATTGAACTTTTGCATATTTATTCTCTTAAAAGATCATTAATTGATGTCTTTGATCTAGTTTTAGAGTCTACAGTTTTAATTATATGGACAGCATAAAGATCTTTATGTGTACCTGGTACAACTACCGAGTAGGGAGGTATACGGCCCTTTGTAATTTCTCCATTAGATCTATTAATAATTTTTGTGCTTTGGCCTATATAACATCCCATTGAAAGAACACTTCCCTCTTCAACAATTACCCCTTCAACAACTTCAGACATTGCGCCAATAAAAACATTGTCTTCAATTATTGTTGGAAGTGCTTGAGCGGGCTCTAGAACACCTCCAATACCAGAGCCAGCTGAAATATGACAATTCTCTCCAATTTGACAGCAACTCCCTGCTCGACTAAATGTATCCATCATAGTTCCAGCTCCTATATATGCACCTATGTTCACGTAACATGGCATAAGAACAGCGTTTTTTCCAATAAATGAACCAGGTCGAACTGGACTATTTGGTGTCATACGAAACCCAGCTGCTTCATGTTGTTCCTTAGTCCAGCCTGCAGTTTTACCTTTTAATAAATGAGCTTTATCATACCAACTGCTGTACGGACCATTTAAATTTTCCATTGGATAAATTCTGAAACTTAACATTATTGCTTTTTTAAGATGTTGGTGAGTTTTCCAAACACCATTAATTTTTTCTGCAACCCTTGACTTTCCACTATCCAAGTCACTTATTACTTGGTTCACAGCATTCTTTAATGATGGATCTGAATTCTGATTAACCTGATCTTTTTTTTCCCAAGCTTCATTAATAATATTTTCTACAGTCATAAGTTTATTGACTTTTTAATAACCTTATTTCTTTAAGAAATAAAGACAGATTTTCAATTTTATGTGAAATAAAATCTTTATCAGCATCCATCTTTCCAAAATGCTCGTCATTAATTAACCAAACAGTTGTACAGCCTCGTTTATGCCCGATACTCAGATTTTTAGCTATGTCTTCTATATAAATCGTTTCTTTTGGGTTTATACCAAATTTTTTAACCATTAAGTCAAAAGTTTCTGCCTCAGGTTTGGGTACATAACCAGCATCTTTAATATCAAATACTTTTTCACGTCCAAATAGATCATAAACACCCAGATGGGTTAAGATATTTTTAGCGTGTTCAGCACTTCCATTGGTGAAAATAAATTTTTCCATGTTTAATTGTTCTAATTCATTTCTCATAATCTTGTCTTCTTTCATAAATGACAAATCTATATCATGGACATACGATAAGAATTCATCAGGTGATATGCCTTCGTTTATCATTAATCCTCGTAATGAAGTATTATACTTATAAAAGTAATTGGTTTGTAATTCTTTAGCTTTATTTTCATCTAATTTAAGTTTTTCAGAAATAAATTTTGTCATCAATTTACTCACTTGTCCAAATACACGTTCTAGTGAGTAATTATTATGTTTCCCATAACAAACTCCATCCAGATCTAATAAAAGATATTTTTTGTCTTTTAAATTCATTTTCTTATCAAAGTACCCGAGCCCTTATCTGAAAATAACTCAAATAATATTGAGTGTTTTGGTCGGGCATCAATTATTCCTACTGCTGTAACACCATTATTTACAGCATCCAAGCATGTGTTTATTTTAGGTATCATACCACCAGTAATAGTTTCATCTTTGATCATTTCTAATATTTTTGTAGAAGAAATTTCTTCTATTAATTTTTTATTTTTATCTAAAACACCCTCTACGTTTGTCATCAAAAGTAGTCTTCTGCACTTTAAAGATTTTGCTATTGCACCTGCAGCTGTGTCTCCATTAATATTGAAAGCTTGATTTTTTTGTAAACCTAGTGGAGAGATAATTGGAATTTTTTTTTCTTTTATCACATTTAGAATGACACTATTGTTAATTTTATTTGGTATCCCAACAAAACCTAATTCTTTTGCCTCAGGTATTACCTCAATTGCGTTATTACTTTTTGTGTGAATTGAAACTGCTTTCGACCCTGTTTTTTCTAATGAATTAACTATGTCATCATTAAAATCAATAAGAACATTTTCAACGATATTTATAATTTTTTCATCAGTAATTCTCAATCCTCTAATGAATTTAGATTGTATATTAGATTTTTCTAACTCTTTTTTTATTCTTGGGCCACCTCCATGAATTACAATTATTGAAAGGCCTAATTTATTAAGAACACTTAAGTCTTCGATAAAATTATTGAAAATTTCTCGATCTAAAAAAACGTTGCCACCGTATTTTAGACAAATCAAATCGTTTTTATATTTTTCAATGTATTTAATAACTTCATTTATTGGGGGTCCATTTTTAGGTAGTATTTTTTGTAGGTCCATTGATTTAATTTTGTTAAAGTTAAAAATATTAGGTTGTAGTTTTAACTGTTGTTCTTCTCATAATGAACACTTGTTGAGCCATTGTTAATATATTGTTTACTGTCCAATAAATTACCAGCCCACTTGGAAACGGAGCGAGAATTACAGTTAAAAAAAGAGGAAAAAAAGCAAATATTTTTGCCTGCATGGCATCAGTTGGAGCTGGATTAAGTTTTTGTTGGATCCACATAGAAACTCCCATAGCTACAGGCCATGCACCAATTACTAAAAAAGATGGTACGTCGTATGGTAATAATCCAAATAAGTTAAATAAACTTGTGGGATCACGTTCACTTAAATCGTGTATCCAACCATAAAAAGGCATTTGTCTCATTTCTATCGTAACAAATAAAACTTTGTATAATGCAAAAAAAACTGGAATTTGAACTAATATTGGTAAACAGCCTGACATTGGATTCACTTTTTCTTTCTTATAAAGAGCCATCATTTCTTGTTGTAATTTCATTTTGTCATTTTTATGAAGTTCTTTAAGTCTAACCATCTCTGGCTGGAGCGCCTTCATTTTCGCCATACTTCTAAATGAAAAATTTGCTAATGGAAAAAAAGCTAATCTAATGCAAATAGTAATTGCTATTATAGCCAGTCCATAATTTCCAAGTAATTTAAAGAAGTAATCAATCCCATAAAATAATGGTTTAGTTATGAAATATAAAAAACCCCAATCGATAACTAAATCAAATTTGTCTATACTAAGTTCTTCAGCATATCCATCTATAACATCTACTCTTTTGGCAGCTACAATAATTTGTAATTTTTCCTGGATTGAACTATTTTCATTTAGTGCAAGAGGCTCTGTTGCTATAAAATTCGCTCTAAACTTATTTTTATAATCAAAAGTTGTTTTAAACTCTTTATTTTTAGGAGGAATTAACGATGATATCCAATATTTATCTCCAATCCCTAACCATCCCTTTTGAGCTATTCTTGTGAATTTTTTTTCTTGTATGTCATCATAATCCTCTTCAATCAATTCATCATCTAAAGTTGCAATCAGACCCTCATGAAGAATATAAAAATCTGTGATGTCTGGAATTTGATTCCTAATAATTTGACCATAAGAGTAAAAATCATATTTTTTATCAGACTGATTTATTATTTTTTGATTAATCGTAAATAAATATTTATCGTCTAAAAAAAACTCTTTTTCAAAAATTATTCCCTGGTCGTTTGTCCAAGATAATTTTATTGGTGTCTTATCTGTAAGTTTATCATTTCCGGTTATTGACCACATAGTTTCTGAATTTGGGATATCAACATTTTTATCAGATGTTACAAAGCCGCTTTCAATTAGATAACCTTCGCTAATATTCCTTGGTCCTAATAATGTTACTCTTTTCTCATCGTTTAATTCGACTTTATAGTTTTTAAATGTTAAATCATCAATTGATGCCCCTTTAAGAGAAATTGAACCAGTAATATTTTCGTTTTCAAATTTTATTCTTTCATTTTGTTTTAATGCCTCTTCTCTAGTAATAGTCTCAAAATTTTCTTTTTGTTCCAAGGTTGGTGTGTCAGTATTTTGTTCTATCTTTTTTTTTTCAGCTAAATTTTGATTTTTTGAACTTTGTTCTGGAATAAAAAACAATGAATAGAGAACAATTACTGCAGATGATAGTGCAATAGCTGCTATAACATTTTTTGTATCCATTATTTCTTAACCTTCATTTTTTTTTCAATAGGATCAAACCCACCTTCTTTCCAAGGGTGACATGACAGGACTCTCTTTAAACTTAGATAAAGACCTTTAAAAAAACCAAAATTTTTAAGTGCTTCAATACTGTACTCAGAACATGTTGGTAAGTATCTGCAAGATTGTCCTAGCAAAGGACTTATCAAAAATTTATAAAATTTTATTATTTGGATTAGACTTTTGGTAAAAATATTCATTATTTTATTTTTTCAAATTCACAAAATAGGGTTTCTTTTATTTTATTAAATTCATTGTTTAACATAGTTGGCTTAGCAATAACAAGATATGAATAATTAAATTTTATTGATATTTTTTTTATCGCATCGATCATGATATTTCTTAACCTTCTTTTTATTTTATTTCTCTTTACCGCATTACCTATTTTCTTTTTGGTTACAAATGAGATATTTAACTTGTTATCATTCTTTTTATTTAAAGTGCCAAAGAATATGGTAACGTATTTATTAGAAATTTTTTTTTTTTTA
>MDTE01004631.1_pt1 | contig 12677 bp, 13 predicted proteins | sample 811231 | NCBI WGS metagenome assembly MDTE01 (sample SAMN05326651, study PRJNA326480) | marine metagenome | isolation source: seawater | place: Indian Ocean: Red Sea | collected 2010
CTGATGGATCAACTGCTAATGATTCTGCTTTAAGATTTGTAATGCTATATAACAACATAATTGGTCGTCCAGAAAAAAAACACATCATAACAAGAGATCGTGCATATCACGGAAGCACCTATTTAACTGGCTCAATAACAGGTAAAGACAGAGAAAAAAATTTTTTTGATTTCGAAAAAAACTTCATTCATCACTTAAGTAATCCTAACCCATATAGAAAAAAAGAAGGTCAAAGCATTGAAGATTTCTGTAATGAAAAAATTAATGAATTTGAAGAAAAAATTTTGGAAATAGGTCCTGATAAAGTTGCTGCATTCATTGCAGAGCCAATTATGGCTTCAGGTGGATGCATTGTCCCTCCTGAAAATTACTTGAAAGAATTTTGGAGAATATGTAAAAAATATGACATTCTTTTTATTGCAGATGAAGTTGTAACTGCATTTGGCAGATTGGGTCACTTCTTTTCTATAGAAAAAATATTTGGGATTATTCCTGATATTATTACAACTGCGAAAGGTATTACCTCTGGTTACATGCCTTTAGGAGCAGTAATAATTTCAGACAGATTAATGGAAAGTGTTAAAAAAGAATCTACATTCCTGTTCCATGGTTTTACTTATTCAGGTCATCCCGCATGTTGTGCTGCTGCAATAAAAAATATTGAAATACTAAAAAGAGATAAAATACTTGAAAACGTTAAATCACTATCAAAATATTTTATGAATCAGCTTGAAACACTTTATGATCTACCTATTGTTGGAGATGTTAGAGGAAAAGGATTGATGGCAGGAATAGAATGTGTGATTGATAAAAAAAGTAAAAATCCTCTAATTTTAGATAAAGCAATCGGATCAAGAATAGATGAAGAATCTCTAAAACTTGGATTAATTATTAGGCCTATATACCACATTTGTGTCCTTTCACCTGCTTTAATTATAACGAAATCTGAAATTGATGACTTGGTAGATAGATTAAAAAAATCTATCTCCAATGCAATGGATAAAGTTGAAGAAGAAGGGCTGTGGTCACGGTCTAATGCCAAATAATCTTTCTAAAATTTCAGGTTACATAAATTTAAAAAGTATAAATGTAAGCGTTAAATATCTATCAATTTCTGCTCTATTCACTGGAATTGGGTTAGGTTATTTTTTTACATTAATGGTAATGCTTTTAAAGCATAATGGCTACTCAGAGAGTATGATTGGTTTAATAGGCGCAAGTTTTTCATTTGGTTTGATGTCTGCGGGTTTAATTGTGACAAAAATTTTAAAACAAATAGGTCTTTATCAAACAATGTTACTTGCTATAAGTGTGCAAACTTTATTGGTAATATTAATGTTTGTTTTCTTCAACCCTATAGTAATCTCAATTTCTCATTTTATTATGGGATTACTTGGAGGAATGAATTGGATGACTATGGATACCTGGGTAAATGTAGTGTCCACAAATAAAAACAGGGGAAAGGCAATTGCTTTTTACAATCTGTCAATAACTTTAGGATTTGCTATAGGCCCACTATTAATTAGTTTGTTTGGAACTTATGGATCTGTTCCAATTTTTTTAGCTATATTTTTAATGATCATAAGAACTCCTGTCATAATATTGATAAAAAAATATGTTGAATCTGTAAAATTACCGACGAAAGACAGTAAATTGAATTTTTCACTCCTCAAATTTGCCCCTTTTATTTTTCTAGCAATATTTGTAAGTGGTATTGGCGATTCAAGTTTTGGTGTTTTATTCCCTGCTTATATGATTAATTTAGAATTTTCTGATCGATATATAGGGATATTGTTATTTGTTGCTCTTTTTTTTGGAATATTAAGCCAACCTTTTGTTGGAGCTTTAACTGATACAATAAATAAAAGAGTATTTATTTTTATTCTTTTATCATTTCATTTTGCTTGGCCATTAATATTACACAATTTTTATCAAATAAACTTGATTCTATTTTTTGCTGTTATAATTTGGGGCATAGCAGGTACTAGTCTTTATACAGTAGCTCTTGCATATCTGGGCGAAAGGTATAATTTTAAAGAAATTATTGCTGCCACATCTGTTTTCATAATTGTTTATGAAGCTGGAGAGTTTTTTGGCCCCTTGATATCAGGTTTTATGATGGATGTATTTGGCAATATAGGTTTTATTTATTCAGTAATAGTGCCAACAGTAATGGCATTTGCTATTGGATCAATAAGAACTTTTTATTTAAGAAAAAAGTGAAATGGACATTATAATTAAAAGAGCGTCAGAAAAAGATAGTCAAAATGTTGGTAAACTTTTTGACCTGTATAGACAATTTTATTCTTATGAATCTGATGTTAATCTCTCGATTGATTATATAAATGAAAGAATACAAAAGAATGAGTCTGTTATATTCTTTGCTCAAAATGATGAGAATCAAACAATGGGATTTGTACAATTATATGAAACTTTTGGCTCATTAGATTTAGGAAGGATAATAGTATTATATGATTTATATGTTGCTGAACAATTTAGAAAAAAAGGAGTGGGAAGAAAGTTAATGTTAGAATCACACAAGTATGCAAAATCAATCAATGCTAAGAGAGTTCAACTTTCAACAGCTATTGATAATTTTGCAGGTCAATCATTATACGAATCCCTGGGATATATAAAAGATAAAGATTTTTATACTTATGATTTAGAAATATGAAACAAGTAAAATTTACGCAAATGAAAGATGGAGATAAAGAAGACTATATTCTCTTAAAAAAATACGAAGATACCTTTAGTGCTGATACTTCAAAAAGAATTATGACTACTCTAAAAAATCTTGATAAATCATTAGGTGGATATCAAGTTTCGCGACTAGAGCATTCACTTCAAACCGCAACCAGAGCTTTTAATGATGGGGCCTCTGAAGAAATGGTTGTGGCATCACTTTTACATGATATTGGCGATGAACTTGCTCCACAAAATCATTCTGAATTTGCTGCCTCTATTATAAGACCTTATGTATCTGAAAAAACAACATGGATTGTTGAGAAGCATGGAATATTTCAGATGTATTATTATGCGCATCATTATGACCACAATAAAGACCAAAGAGATAAATATAGAGGACATAAATATTTCTCTGATTGTGCAAATTTTTGTGAAAAATGGGATCAGGCATCTTTTGACCCTTCATACAAAACAATTCCTCTAAAAGATTTTGAACCTATGGTTCATAGAATTTTTAATAGAGAGCCATTTAAATTCCTATAAAAATTTTATTTATTTTTTTAATTTTGAGATTAGCGTTAAAGATCCTGGATTAAATTCACTATTATTTACATCTATAAAATCTTTAATTAATAAAATTTTATTTTGTTCAAATTCAACTACTTTTCTAATTTCTAAATCTACATACACAGACAAAACTTCACTTGTAGCTGCAAGATAATTTTTTTCTTTATTAATCATTTCCAATTTATAGACGATTCTTTTTTTATCATGATCAAGAAATATCAGATTCATATCAACTTCTTCTCCGACTTTCACTTCTTGATTATACACGGTATGTGATTCTACTGCAAAAGTGGTTCTCTTTTCCACTTTAGCTGAATCTTCACCCATATTAAATCTTTGCAACATTGTTTCCCAGGCCAAGTCAAAAAGATGGATATAATAGGCAAGATTCATATGCCCGTTATAATCTGTCCATTCTGACTTAACTATCCCTGTTTTAAGATATATGCTCATGATATTTATATAAATTTAGACTTGTTTATGATCTTTTCTCATTTTAGTATATTACAATAATTATAGATAAAATGAATAACAAAGTAATAGTTTCTTGTCCTGTGACTGGCTCTGGTGATACTGCTAGTAAGCATCCAGATCTGCCAATTACACCGAAAGAAATAGCTCAAGCATCTATAGATGCAGCTAAAGCAGGTGCAGCTATTGCACACATTCATGTCAGAGAAACCGATGGCAAACCAAGTCGAAAATTGGAATTATATAAGGAAGTAGCGGATAGAATTCGGTCTAGTGATACTGATGTAATAATTAATTTTACCACTGGAATGGGAGGTGACCTTGAAATTGGAGAAGGAAAGGATCCTCTTAACCCCGTTGGGCCAAACACAGATATGATACATGCTTTAGACAGACTAGCGCATGTAGAAGAGTTGCTGCCTGAAATGTGCACATTGGATTGTGGAAGTTTAAATTTTGGAGATACAAATATGTTATTTGTGCATACTCCTATGCAATTAAGAAAAGCTGCAAAAATGATGCAAGATTTAAATGTAAAACCTGAAATGGAAGCTTTTGAAATGGGTCATTTGTGGTTTGCGAATCAACTGGTTAAAGAAGGTTTAATAAATGATCCTCCTTGGTATCAAATATGTCTTGGAATACCTTGGGGAGCCCCGGCAACGACAAGCGCTATGAAATCGATGGTAGATATGATTCCTACAAATGGAATGTGGGCTGGTTTTGGTATAGGTAGATTTGAGATGCCAATGGTTGCACAATCCGTACTTTTGGGCGGTAATGTTAGAGTAGGTTTGGAAGATAACCTTTACATAAAAAAAGGAGTTGTTGCCTCAAATGCCCAGTTAGTTGAAAAAGCTATTCGTATCATTAATGATTTAGGCGCAACAACACTTAGCCCAAAAGAAACAAGAGAAAAGTTAAAGTTGAAAAAACAAAGATAATTTCAATGACAAAAAAAATTCAAAAAATCGCAGTCATTGGAACTGGTGTTATTGGAACGGGATGGATAATTAGATTTCTTGCCCATGGAAAAAAAGTATATGCCTACGATGTAGATGCTGCAAATAAGACAAGACTTAAAAAAGAGATTAACAGAACTTGGCCTTATGTAAAAAAAATATTTAACAAAAAAAATAAAAATTATAAAAATTTAAAATTTGTAAATTCAATCAAAATGGCTGTAAAAGATGCTGATTTTATCCAAGAATGTGCGCCTGAAAATATAAAACTCAAAAAACAGATTGTAAATGAAATTAGCAAATTCGCTAAGATTGAATCAGTTATATCATCAAGTTCATCTGGTTTGCTTCCTTCGGAAATTCAAGAAAAGGGTATAAATCCCTCACGTATATTAATTGGACATCCATTTAATCCAGTCTATTTACTGCCTCTAGTAGAAATTGTTCCTGGAAATAAAACTACTATAAAATATATGAAAATAGCAAAAAATTTTTATTCTTCAATATCAATGGAGCCTTTAACAATAAAAAAGGAATTACCAGGATATTTGTCTGACAGATTGCAAGAAGCTTTATGGAGGGAATCATTGCATATAATTAACGAAGGATTTGCTGACACAAATGATTTGGATAAAGCCATAGTGAATGGACCTGGACTGAGATGGTCATTAATGGGGGTATTTTTAACTTTTCATCTTGCAGGTGGAAAAGGAGGCATGAAGCATATGTTAGAACAATTTGGACCAGCTCTAAAACTTCCTTGGACTAAATTAAAGGCACCAACATTATCCAAAAAACTTTCAAAAAAAATAATTGATGGAACAAAAAAACAATCAAGAGGGATATCAATATCAAAACTTAATAATATTAGAGATAGGTATTTAATTTCTTTACTTAAAATGAGAAAAAAGTATGAAAGAGAAATTAATGGAAATATTAAGTAAAAATATAGTATTAAAAGATTACATTCCTACGGGGACACCTTCAGCAAAAAATTTTAATGTTCGTGAAATTCCTGTAAAGATATCTAAAGATAAAGAAGTTTTAGTGAAAAACTTATGGATATCTGTTGATCCTTACATGCGCACAAGAATGACTGATAGAAAAAATTATATTTCACCTTTTACATTAAATGAACCAATGGACGGTTCTGCTATAGGCGAAGTAATAGAAACAAATTCAAGAATATTTTCTAAAGGTGATTTAGTTTATAGTTTTTGTGGTTGGAGGGATTATTTTGTTACAAATGAGGAAAAGCTTGAAAAAATAAAACCGATTGATGTTCCAGTTCAAACTTACTTAGGTCCACTTGGCTTTACAGGACACACGGCTTATGTTGGGTTGTTTAATATCGGTAGTTTACAACCTAAAAAAACTGTACTTGTATCATCAGCTGCAGGAGCTGTTGGCTCTATGGTCTGCCAATTTGCTAAAATAATGGGATGCAAAGTAATAGCTAGTACAGGATCTGATGAAAAAGTTGAATGGTTGAAAAATGAATTGTTAGTTGATCATGCTTTTAATTATAAAAAGATTGAAAATCTAGTTTTGTATTTCAAAGAGATATGTCCTGATGGTTTTGATTTTTATTTTGATAATGTTGGTGGTGATTTCTTGGAATCCGTTATTTATCGTATGAAAAACTTCGGTAAAATAGTTATATGTGGAAGGATTAGCCAAATGAATGCAGCGAGTCCAACTGGATTGAAGAATATGGCCCACGTACTAGTAAAACGTTTAACAATTAAGGGGTTTTTAATTTTTGACCATTTAAAAGACCGTGATAAATTTGAAGAAGATGTATGTAAATGGATAAAAGAAGGTAAACTTCAATGGAAAGAAACTGTTGTGCATGGTTTGGAAAATTCCCCTGAGGCGTTTGCTGATTTACTTGAAGGCAAAAATATTGGAAAAATGCTTATAAAAATCTAAAAAATTTAAATTAATTTTTTAAGATTTGGAGGCGAATAATTAGGCCCTTTCAAAACTTTACCATATTCATTATAAATTGGTTTACCCTCTTCTGATAATTTTGACATATTTGAACGATGAACTTCATTAAAACATTTATCAATTTTTAAACCCCAAGCTGCAGCAGCACCATAAGTAACTACAAGTATATCCGTTAAAGCATCAGCTACTTCAATAATATCTTTATTTTTAACAGCATCTTTTAATTCTTGCAATTCCTCTTCAATCAATTTTATTCTTAAATTAACAATATTGTCATCTGGAAATCCTGGCGTTTCTTTTACTTCTTGACCAAATGTAGTCATAAATTGTTTTACTTTTTCAAAATTAGTCATAGTAATAATCCTTTCATTTATTTAATTTCTTTAATTACTGTTGGGATCAATTTTATCAAATCACCAGCTATTAAACCAGCTCCAAGTTTTAAAGCACATTTGGAATGAATATAACAACCAATTTTTGCAGCTTTAAATGGATCTTTATAATTTGAAATAAGTCCTCCTATAATTCCAGCTAAAACATCTCCAGAACCAGCAGTAGCCAGATATGGAGAGGTTTCATAATTAATTATTACATCTCCTTTTGGAGATGCTATAACTGTATCATTACCCTTATAAACTACTACCGTATTAGTCATTCTTGAAGCCTTAAGTGCATCTTGAATTTTATTGTCTGAAATATTAAACATTTTTTTAAATTCTCCTTCGTGGGGAGTTAATATTGATTGCGCATTTCTATTTTTTAACAAATCAATGAAATAACTTTTATTTTGCATAACCATAGAAAATACTGAGGCATCTAAGACTAAATCTATCTCAGATTTTATTAAAAATTCCAATATCTCTATATTATTAGAATCATTCTCTATTCCGCATCCATAAATAATAGAATTAATTCTATAATTTAAAATATTTTCTTTTAATTCATCTAAATTATTATATTCTACAATCATTTCTTCTAAAATATGAGGTCTAAAAATATTTTTTTGAGACTCTTCAACAAATAAACTACACAATCCTGCCCCTGATCTCAAAGCTGACTGACTTGCAGCAAGAAAAGCGAGCTTAGAAGCGCCAACTAACTTCTTTCCTCCTATAATAACGCAGCTCCCTCTATCGAATTTGTGTTGACTGATCTTTGGTTCAGGTAAATTTTCAACGTAATTCAGCTGAATCTTACTTTCTGAATCTAAATCTTTTAAATCTATGTCCATTATAGTAATTTTTCCACAATATTTTTTACCAGGTAAGAGCCATTGACCAGGCTTGAATCGATGAAAGGTAAGAGTCTCGCTTGAACGCACAGCTGTTTTAAAAAATTTTCCAGTATTGATATTAATTCCAGATGGCATATCAATAGATATAACTATTTTATTTGAATAATTAATTGCATTTATAAGTTTACATAATGGATCACTAATTTTGTATTTCAATCCAGTGCCAAAAATCGCATCAATAATAATATCATAATTATCAAGATCAGGAATTTCATTAATAATTTTTTCATTATTTAATTCTGAAATAGCTCTAACTGAATCGGGGGTTTTTGGTTTAGATACTGGAAATGAAATTTCAACCCTATGACCTGCTTGTAATAAATATTTAGCAATTAAAATTCCATCACCACCATTATTACCCGGTCCACAAAATATAAGAAATTTTTTATTTGAAAACTTATTTTTAATATAATCATAACAAGCAAATGCTGCTTTTTTCATTACTTCATAACTTTCCGTTAACTTGAAAGTTTCGTGTTCAGCTTTTAAGATCAAGTCATAGGGATACAAATGCCTATTCATTTATTTACGACATTCTTTCGGTATTACCGTCTACAGGAAAAACTTGTCCTGTAATATTTTTAGATTCCTTTCCCATTAAAAAAACACACATATTGGCTATATCTGATTTTGTTACGAAACCTTTTATTGAAGTCATAGCCTCTAAATTCTTTCTTACAGTTTTTTTATTAATTTTTGTTGATTTAGCCATTGCATCTATAACTTTTTCCATCCTAGGGCCGGATACGGATCCTGGACATATTGCATTAACCCTTATATCAAATTTACCAAGTTCCATAGATACAGTCTTGGTCAATCCAATTATGGCCCACTTACTTGCCGCGTAAGGTGATCTTCTTGGAAAACCAAAAATTCCTGCGGTAGAAGATAAATTAATTATTGAACCACTTCTAGATTTTTTCATAAGTGGTATTGCCTGTTTAAGAAAGTAAAAATGACTCACAACATTGATATGGAGTGTATTTGACCATTCTTTGGAGTTCATTTTTTCAATTAATCCAGTAGGGCCAGCTATACCAACATTATTGACAAGACAGTCAATACTTTGAAATTTTTTTTTAATTTTTTTGAAAAATACAATTACCTCATTTTCATTTGCAACATTGATGTGCTCACAAAACAATTTTTTATTATATTGAGAATATTTTTGAATATTTTTAATATATTTTTTATCAATATCACAAATATATACGTATGCACCAAGGCTTAATAATTTTTTAGCAATCTCTAAACCTAACCCTGAAGCTCCGGCAGATATTACTACTTTTTTTCCTTTAAAAGTCTTTAAAATCATCGAGTTTAGGTTTTTGTAAGAGAAAACGCTAATTCTTTTTCAGTAATATATCCTTTTGTATTTCCTTGTTTATCAACTACAACTATCGTTGATCTATTTTCTAAAACTTCTGGTAAAAATTCCTCTATATAGATATCTTCATGAACTTTAAATGTATTGGATAGTGATTGATCTTTTCCATTAAATTTTTCTGAAGGTATCATTACAGTCTTAGCTCTTAAAACTTTTGAGCGATTTACATCTTTTACAAAAGCTCTAACATATTCATCTGCTGGATTTAAAATTATTTCTTCCGGTCTTCCAACTTGTACTAATTTTCCTGCGTTTAAAATTCCAATATGGTCTCCGATCTTTAGTGATTCATCTAAGTCATGTGTAATGAAAACAATAGTTTTTTTTAATTCAGATTGCAATTCTAATAGCTGCTTCTGCATATCACTTCTTATTAATGGATCTAATGCACTAAATGCTTCATCCATCAAAAGTATACCAGGATTAGGAGCTAAAGCCCTAGCAAGTCCAACTCTTTGTTGCATACCGCCTGATAACTGACTTGGATACTGATGTTCAAATCCTTGTAGTCCAACAGCTTGAATTTGAGCTTGGGCAATGTCATTTCTTTCATTTAATTCTTTGCCTTGAATTTCTAAACCATATGCTACATTTTGAATAACTGTTTTGTGAGGAAATAATCCAAAACGTTGAAATACCATACTCATTTTACTTTTTCTAAAATCAATTAATTCTTGTTCTTTCAGGTCCATTACATTTATACCGTCAACAAAGACTTCACCATATGTTGGATCTATCAATCTATTAATGTGTCTAATTAATGTGGATTTGCCAGAACCTGATAAACCCATACAAACAAATGTTTCCCCTTCTTCTATTTTGATTGAAACATTATCCAAACCAACTGTATGACCGGTTTCTTCTAAAACTTCCTCCTTCGTAGCACCATTTTGAACCATTGGAAGAACACTAGAGGGATCATTTCCAAAAATTTTATATATGTTGTTTATTTCAATTTTTGGCATAATTTTTCTTTTTCTTTTTTGGAGGCTGAGTTCTTTCTTGTATTTTTTCTCCATAAGCTTGAGTTATTCGATCTAATACAATTGCTAAAAGAACTATTGCTAAACCAGCTTCAATAGAAGAGCCAACATTCAACTGTTGTAAACCTAATAAAACTTCATCTCCTAGACCTCGGGTTCCTATCATTGACGCGATCACAACCATTGCCAATGCCATCATAGTACACTGGTTAATGCCTTGCATTATGTTTGGTAAAGCCAATGGCAATTGAACACCCCATAGTTTTTGTTTTTTATTTGCCCCAAACGATTCTGCAGCTTCGATAACTTCTTTATCAACAAGTCTTATACCCAAATCAGTTAAACGTATTAGCGGGGGACAAGAATATATGAAGATTCCTATAATTGCAGGGATAGCCCCAAGACCAAATAAAATTATTCCTGGTATAAGATAACAAAAACTTGGAATTACTTGCATTAAATCCAATATAGGTAAGATTGCATTTCTAACTTTTGCATTTCTAGCCATTGCAATTCCAATCGGGATACCAACTATCACACACAATGATATTCCTATTAAAACGATTGTAGTGGTTTCTATTGCCTTATCCCAGAAACGAGGATTTAAAAAACCTATACAAAAAAGACAAAAACCAACAAACATTGTTGTTCCAACTTTTCTTCCACTTGAAAAATATGTGATTGCAACTACTAAAAGAATAACTAAGGGCCAAGGCAAATCGACTAACAAATTTTTAATTATTGAATATGATCTTAATAATGCATATCCAATAGCATCAAAAATTAATCCATATTTAGCACTGAACCATCTCCAACCATCATTTATCCAAACCATAAAAGGAACATCTAACCATTTTGGAAAATTGTTTAACCAACTAAAATCTGTAAATAGTTCTTTGACGCTATCTGGTTTTCTTTTTGACGAGAGATAGCTAACTACTATCAAAATAATAAAAATTACGAAATAAAGATAATTAAGATATTTTGAATATTTTTTCATATTTGAAATTTTTAAAATTACCAGGGGCAAAATAATGCCCCTGGAAAAATCAGTATTAAATTATAGAGTTGCTCTTATTTTAGCAGCAACGTCAGAAGGTACCCAGTCTAACCACTCAGTATTATTTTCTAAATACCACATTGCAGTTGCTTCCATATCTCCACCTGAAACATCTACGTAATATGCAAGTAGATTATTAACTGTTCCAGTAGGTAAAGAATAAGCTGCTATAAATGCATCAACTTCTGGATTGGCAGCAGCCCAATCAGCTCTTACTGTTTTTGTTAAAGCCATATCTTTATATTCACAAGCACATGAAGGTTTGTATGCCTCTGTGCCATTAGCTTTAATGTCTTCAACAACAACTGACATATCTTGCCAACACTGCGCATCGTATGCAGGCTCTTCAAGTCTAACCATATCAATTTCTGGTTTACCCATTAAGCTTGTAGGTGTCCAATAATAAGAGAATACTGGTTTGCCTTTTGCAAAACCACCAGCAATTGCTGCATCTAATGCACCACCTGAACCTGGATCAAAGTTTGTATACATTTCATCCAAGCCATACTCTTTTAATTTAACATAGTTAATTGTGTAGCAAGTCCATCCTGAGATACAACTTGTCATTCTACCTTTACTTGGATCTTCAGGATCTTTAAATAGCTCCCAAACACCCGGTTTCTTCATATCCTCAACACTTTTTAAGCCGTGAGCTTCAGCAGTTGCTCTATCTACCCAAAAAGCTTGTTCAGACGCTGGTGTGTTAACACCTCTATGAAGAATACTTCCATCAGCAAAATGAGGCTTTAAAAGCTCCACTAAGTTGTCTTCCCATAACTCAGTAATAACCTGAATTTGACCGTCAAAAAAAGCAGCCATGATAGGAGTAGTACTTCCTTTTGATACTTGAACATCACAACCAAACCCCTTCTCAATTACATAAGAAGCAATAGCTGTATGAACATTTGCACTGTCCCAGTCAAAATCACCAAGATGTGCACTGCATTTTGCATTTGCACTTGTTGCATTTAAAGACAACCCAGCAGCAAATATAAGAGACGCAGATAAAATTTTTAGAAATTTCATGAAATTTCCTCCCAATTTAGTTTAAACTGTGCCTATTAAACAAAAATATAAGAATAAAACAACCCTTATTAATTAAAAATTTTAGAGTATTTCATCGATTATTAAGCTAAAAACAAAATAATATGCCCTTTTTAAGTAAATTTCCTAATTCTGCAGTTATATTTGCAGGCTTAATCTGGGGCACTTACTGGATTCCCTTGAGATATATTAATCAAAATGGGAATGAATCTGTTTGGCCTATATTTATCGCTTTTGGGTTATTATCACTGATTCTAATAAAAAAAATATA
>MDTE01075547.1_pt1 | contig 12675 bp, 12 predicted proteins | sample 811231 | NCBI WGS metagenome assembly MDTE01 (sample SAMN05326651, study PRJNA326480) | marine metagenome | isolation source: seawater | place: Indian Ocean: Red Sea | collected 2010
GGGATAATGCCAGGACATATTTATAAAGAAGGAAGAATTGGAATCATAAGTAGATCAGGAACATTAGGCTATGAAGCTGCTCAACAACTTAAAAATTTAAATATTGGAATTTCAACAAGTGTTGGAATAGGTGGAGACCCTATAAATGGAAGCTCATTTAGAGACATAATTGAAAAGTTTGAGACAGACGATGAGACTGATGCAATTTTAATGATTGGTGAGATTGGTGGTCCTCAAGAAGTAGCTGCAGGAGAGTTTGCGAAAGAAAATATGAAAAAACCTATTATAGCATACATAGCTGGATTGACTGCTCCTAAAGGAAGAGTAATGGGTCATGCTGGAGCAATAGTTTCAGCTTACGGAGAAAGCGCAATTGAAAAGGTTGAAATTTTAAAAGAGTGCGGAATTACAATTTCTAAAAATCCGTCTGTTATGGGAGATACAGTAAAATCAGTTTTAGAAAAAATGTAGTCATGAATTACGACGATAATAATATATTTGCTAAAATTTTAAGAAATGAAATACCTTGTAATAAAATTTATGAGGATGAATTTGTTTTAGCTTTCTATGATATAAATCCACAAAAAAAAATTCACGCATTGGTTATTCCAAAAGGTAAATATATTGACCTTGATGATTTTAGCCTAAATGCCTCCCCAGATGAAATGGTTGGACTACTGAAAGGAATTAATATTGTTGCAAAAAAATTAAATATATCTGTAAATACTGGTAAAGGGTATAGAGCATTAGCAAATATAGGTGAAGATGGTGGGCAAGAGGTTCCTCATTTACATTTCCATTTGTTTGGTGGAGAGAAAATTGGTAAAATGGTCTCGTGATAATAAACGTAGACAGAAGCTTCTTAGAAATAAATTCAATAAAAAAACTTAATATATCTAAAAGTCCAGGTCCAAACTTTAAAATTAGACAAGTAAATCCACCTGATTTCCAAATTAACAAATTTTTTTATAAGCAAATTGGAAGAAAACATAGATGGATAGATAGATTAGCATGGGGTGATAAAAAATGGATTGAATACGTTGAAAATTATAGGGTAAAAACCTTTGTTTTAAAGGATAATAATAACTTGGCAGGATTTTACGAAACTATTCGTGATATTGATAATGATTGCTCAGAAATAGCATATTTTGGGATATTAGAGGAATACTTTGGAAAAAAATGTGGAGGATATCTTTTGTCTGAGGCTATTAGAAAGTTATTTGAAGATGGAAACTCTAGAGTTTGGTTACACACTTGTTCATTAGATCATGAAAATGCAATTAAAAACTATCTAGCTAGAGGGATGCAAGTATTTAAATCTGAAAAAATAAATGTTGAGGTTAATTAGTATATTTTTGTATTGAAAATAATTTTTCTTCAACATTAATATTAATATTAACATCACTTAAAAAGGTTTGAATTAAGTTTTGGTATATATCTTTGGTTTCCCAACCAATCAAATCTAAACTTTCCTTATCAAAAAAAACTTTTATAAAGTTATTTTCATATTCAAAATTAAATGTATAATAAAAGGGATAATCTTTATCATCTCGTGCCTCCTTCATTTTTGAAATTAAAAACTTTTTATCAAGAATAAAATTTAACGGAGTATTCTCTAATGGATATCTATAATAGTTTTTGATTTTATCTGAATTGATAATTAGAGATTTACCATTCGAAACTAATACCTTATTGTATATGTCATAATATTCACAAAAAATTTTCTTCGGGTACAGAATTATACACTCTCCTTTTTCAGTATTATTATTATCTATTTTTTGAATAAATTTGAATTGTAAAGAATATATATTTTCTAAATGATTTATAATTTGTTGAGTTGAAGAACTTTGTGCATTGAAATTAAAAAAAAAAATTAAACAAAAAAATAAGTATTTTTTCATTTAAGCACTTCTCTTTTTCCTACATGATTTGCTGGACTAACTTCTCCATTTGCTTCCATTTGATCTACTATTCTGGCTGCTCTATTATAACCAATTTGTAATTTTCTTTGTAAAAAAGATGTTGATGCTTTCCTCTCGGATTTAACAATCTCTAATGCAGTATTATACAATTCATCAAGATTTTCATTATCACTTTTACCACTGGAACCTTCTTTTTCGTCAACAAAATTTAGGATTTCATCAACGTAATCCGGTTCAGCTTGGTTTCTAAGAAAATTATTTATTTTCTCAATTTCTCCTTCTGATACAAATGGTGCATGTATTCTTATTATTCTATTTGCTGAAGTCATATAGAGCATATCCCCTTTACCAAGTAGTTGTTCAGCACCTTGTTCACCAAGAATAGTTCTGCTATCTATTTTTGAAGTAACTTGGAAAGATATTCTCGTAGGAAAATTTGCTTTTATTGTACCTGTTATTACATCAACACTCGGTCTTTGCGTTGCCATTATAATATGAATTCCAGCAGCTCTTGCCATTTGAGAAAGTTTTTGAATGTAATTCTCTATATCTTTTCCAGCAACAAGCATTAAATCAGACATTTCATCAACGATTACAACGATATAAGGCATAGAAATCTTATGTTTTTCATTGTATCCATCTATATTTCTGACTCCTACTTTAGTCATAAGTTTGTATCGATTTTCCATTTCTTTTACTACCCAACCTAAGACTGATGCAGCTTTTTTTGCCTCAGTAATTACTGGGCATAACAAATGTGGAATTCCTTCATAAGTTGATAGCTCTAACATTTTTGGATCTATTAATATAAATTTACATTTTTCAGGAGAGTGTTTGTATAACAATGATAAAATAATTGTATTTATGCAAACTGATTTCCCTGAGCCTGTAGTACCAGCAATAAGCAAATGAGGCATTGCACTTAAATCACCAGTTATTGGTAATCCTGATATACTTTTACCAAGCGCTATTGGAAGTTTTACATCTTTCTTTTTAAAACCAGATTCTGAAATTATTTCACTTAAAAAAACATTCTCTCTTTGTGGTTTGGGTAATTCAATTCCTATAGTGTTACTTCCAGGTATAGTTGCAATCCTAGCAGATTCTGAACTAGTATTTCTTGCAATATCTTCAGATAGATTTATTATTTTTGATACTTTTACTCCAGGCGCAGGTTCAAATTCATATAAGGTTACAACAGGGCCTTGGCTTACTTTTTTTACTTCTCCTTCAACACCAAAATCAAGTAAAATTTTTTCTAATATTTTTTCATCTATTTTATTTTCTGAGAAATTTTTTTTTTTGGATGGAATTTTTAAAAAATCTATAGAAGGTAATTTATACTTTAAAATTTTTTTACCTGAAGATATTAAATCTCTATCAAATGAAAAGTTTTCTTGAACTCTTGTCTCATTGTTTGTGTAATCTTTTTCACTTTTAATAATTGCATCATTCGTATCAATAATATTTTTTGACACCTCTTTTTTTTGTTTTAAAAAAGTTGTAATTAATGATTTTAAAAATTTTAAATTAAATTTAATACTTAATAGAAAAAACAATATTATTAAACAAATCAAGATAATATAACTTATTTGTTGGTTTAATATAATTAAATTTATTAAAAAAGTTTCACGAAGTAAGTTACCTAAAAAACCATTGTTACCATTATTTATAAGCCAGTATGTTTCAGTATGGAAAATTGTAAAGAAAAATGCACCTGTGATAGAATATAAGATAATAAAAAATAAACTTTCAACAATATATAAAATTTTTTTATGAATTATCACTTGTAAAGATACAAAAAAAAATGAAAAAGGAATTAATAATGAAATTAAACCAACAGATTGATAAAGTATATCAGATACATAACTTCCTTTTACTCCCAGTAAATTCTTTATTTCAGCATTATCTGGAAAAATAAAGTTAGGGTCTTCTGGTGAATAACTAATTAATGATACTAGCAGCAATGTTGACAAAACTAGTAAAAATAGACCAATTAGCTCAGCAAGTCTTTTTAGAAGAAAACTTATAGATTTTTCAAAATAATTTTTAAATTTCATTTTGTTATTAGTGATTTGTCACTTTGTATCATTTAATTTTTATTGATAAAATTAAATAATATTATGAAAATCTGCCTTTTAGGAAACAATTTAACAAACCTTCTTTTAGCAAATATCTTAATTAAGAAAAATATAAAAGTTGATCTCTTCTATAGTCCAACTTCAATTGTATTAAATACAGCAAGAACAATTGCAATATCAAACGAAAATTATAAATTTTTAAAAAAAATATTAAAGGTATAAATTCATTAGGCTGGCCAACAAAACATATAAAAATCTATTCTGAAAAAGATAGTACTTCTGAATTATTCGAATTTAAAAATCATAATCAAAATAATTTTTACTTAGTTAAATACAGTTCATTTTTTAATGTATTAAAAAAAAATAAGCTTATTAATAAAATTGAAATTAAAAATTATGATTATCAAATGCTAAAAAAAAAAAATTATGATTTAATCATAAATTCAGTGGACAAAAATTCTATTTCAAAAAAGTATTTTCAAAGAAGAATCCAAAAAGATTACAAGAGTTTAGCCCACACCGCGATCATTAAACACAAAAAAGTTGAAAATAATACTGCAACTCAAATTTTTACAAAAAACGGACCATTAGCATTTTTACCATTGTCAGAAAATCAAACCTCTGTGGTTTTTTCAAATAATTCTACTAAAAAAATAGAGAAAAAAAAATTTTATGAAATAATTAAAAACTATAATCTTAAATATAAAATAAATTATATTAGTGAAATAGAGTACTTTAGTATTAAATTTTCTGTTTTAAGAAACTACAGTTTCAAAAATATTTTATCTTTTGGTGATTTATTACACAAAATACACCCTCTTGCTGGTCAGGGATTTAATATGACAATAAGAGATATAAAAATTTTATCTAAAATTATAGACGAGAATATTCTACTAGGAATTAGTGATGGTGAATTAATTGCTAAAAAATTTCAAAAAAACACTCAACATTTAAATTTTATTTATAGCGTAGGCATAGATCTTATTAATACTTTTTTTAAAACTGATAACAAAATTGATAACAAGTTATCTAGATCATTATTTAAATTTTTAAAAAATAATAAATATTTAAATAAGTATGCCACAACACTTTCAAATAAAGGGATATTTTAAATATTTATTGAATAGTTTTGTTGTTAAAGTTATCTAAAGTGTAGGTATTTAGAATCTCCTCTAATTTTTCTTTTCTATTACTCAAATCTCTGCTTTCTAGTAATACTTGTTTCTCCTCTAATGAAAAAGGAGAAGCCATTGATAAAGTGTTTATAGTTTGATCTAAACTTTGTTTTTCCACTTCTTTCCAATTAATTTCGTATCCTTCTTTTTTAAAAAGTCCTTTTAAATTTTGAAATATTAACTTCAAATCAGTATATTTTATTTCGCTGAGTTTTTCCTCTAGATCACTTGAATATTCATCATACTTAACTTTACATTCTCTAAATAGGTTACCATTATTTATTTCATCAATAATTTTAAATCTACATATCCCATTTAATACAATTAAATATCTGCCATCATCTGTTTCATTGAAACTTGTTATTTTTCCAGCACAACCAACTTTGTGTAAATCAGGTTTTTTTAATTCTCCAGTCTTCTTAGGCTGTATCATACCGATAATTCTATTACTTTTCATACTTTGATCTATCATTTTTAGGTATCTAGGCTCAAATATATTTAGAGGGACAGTGGTCCTTGGAAAAATGATAAAATTAGATAATGGAAAAACAGGCAATATACTTGGAAGATCTTCTTTTTTCATAATATTTAAAATATAACATATATCAAATGATTTCAAATAATTTACATAATAAAAAAACTAAAATTATAAAATTTTTCAAACAAAAAAATTTTGCAGAAGTCATTAAAACAGGATCTAAATTAAACAAATTAATTCCAAACGATGAACAATTAATATATTTATTAGGTCTAGCCTCAATTAATACACAAAATTTTTCACTAGCAGAAAAATATTTTGAAAAATTGATATTAATTAAAAAGAGCGCAGATATACACTACACTTTAGGGAACATTCAGAAAAAATTAAAAAAATTTAATAATGCAATAATCTCATTTGAAAATGCTATAAAAATAAATCCAAATTTTTCTGAAGCTTATAATAATTTAGGAAATACAAAAAAATTGATAGGTGAAAGAAATGAGGCAATTAAGAATTATGAAAAAGCGATTAATGTTAAAGAAGATAATATTGAGGCGCTTATAAATTTATCAATTATTTTTAAAGAAAATAAAAATTTTAAAGAATTGATCAAAATATATGAGAGAATTCTAGCTTTGGACGAAAATAATATTAAAACTCTATATAATCTTGGATCAGCATATCTTTTTTTAGGTGATTTTAACAAGGGTAGATACTACTTCGAGAGAGTAATTAATAAAGATGAAAATCATATTTCAAGTTTTAGAAATTATGTCTCCATAACAAATATTAATAAAAATAATCAAATCTTTAAAAAATTAGAAAATATTGATTTAGCTCTTTTAAATTATGAGGATAAAATTTTATTACTAAGTGCTCTTAGCAAAGGTAATTTTGATATGAAAAATATAGATCTTGGATTTGAGTATTTGAATAAATCAAATCTTTTAAAAAAAGAAAAATCAAAATTTTCTATTATAGAACAAGAAACTGAGTTTAATAATATAAAACAATCTTTTGGTGAAATGGAAAATTTAAATATAAAATTTCAAGATAATTTCAAAAGTAAGCCTATATTTATAGTTGGTATGCCTAGATCAGGAACTTCTTTGATCGAACAAATTTTATCATCACATTCAGATATACATGGTGCTGGAGAACTAAATTTTTTACAAAAATCTATAAAAAGACTGGGTCCTGAAAGCCCAAAAGATTATAAAGATTTTCTCACAAAAATAAGAAGATATTATTTTGAAAACTTATCAAAACTCTCGGAGAGTAAAATGATTATAGACAAATTACCTATTAATTTTAAATGGATAGGTTTTGTGATTAAAGCTTTTCCTGAGGCAAAAATAATTCATACTGAGAGAAATCCAATGGCAGTTTGTTGGTCAAATTATAAAACAAATTTTGTTGATAGTGGTATGGATTTTAATTTAACTCAAGAAGATGTTGCAAAATATTATAAATTATATTCAGATTTAATGTTATTTTGGAAAAGTAAATTTGGTAAAAGTATTTTTAATGTAAAATACGAAAGCTTTGTTGAGGATTTTGAAAAAAATACAAAAAAAATATTAGAATACCTAGGCCTAAAGTGGGAGAAACAAATGAAAAATTACCAAAAAAATACAAGAGTTGTTACAACAGCATCTTACCAACAAGTGAGAGAAAAAATTAAAAAAAATACATCTCAAGAGTGGAAAAAATATGGAGATTATCTTGGAAAAATGCAAGAAACATTAATCAGTGAGAAAATAAATTTTTAATTTTAAATAAATTTAAAATTCATTTTTATATTATTTTGCCTATTGCTTAATTTTCAAAAAACTAATACTTTCAACAATAATAGAACAAGCGGGCATAGCTCAGTGGTAGAGCGTCTCGTTGCCAACGAGAAGGTCGTGGGTTCGAGTCCCATTGCCCGCTCCAGATTAAGATAATAGAAACACTAATCATTATGATAATATGGATAGCCTCATACCCAAAAAGCGGAAACACATATTTAAGATCTTTCATAGCATCTTACTATTATTCAAAAAAAGGTAAATTTGATTTCAGTCTTTTGTTAAGAATACTTCAATTTCCATCAGTAAAATTTACAAAAAAAAATATTCATTCTATAAAAGAAGCAAGTCAAAGTTGGGTTTTTAATCAAAATGAATTTTTTTCTGGAGACAAAATTCACTTTTTAAAAACACATAATACTTTACAACAATATGAAGGAAATAATTTCACAACTAATAAAGAGACATTAGGTGCAATATATATTGTTAGAGACCCAAGAAATCTAATTACCTCATTAACACATCACTATTCATTAAGTTATGATGATGCATATTCAAAATTAGTTGATGAGAATGCTGAATTATTACAAAAATCTAGTGGTAACGATCACAGTAATTTTACTTTTTTAGGTTCATGGTCTAATCATTATAAATCTTGGAAAAGCTGCAAGGATTTTAAAATTCTTTTTATTAAATATGAAGATTTAGAACATAATAAATTTGAAACATTCAAAAAAATTGTTACATTTATAGAAAGTTTAAAACCAATTAAAAATCCGATTAATGAAAAAAAATTAATTAATTCAATTAATTCCACAAATTTTGTAAATCTAAAAAATAAGGAAAAAATGGAGGGATTTGAAGAAAGTATTACTCTTAATACTGGAGAAAAAAAATCTTTTTTTAATTTAGGTTTTAATAATAGATGGCAAAAAATTTTACCCAAAAAAATCTTGTTTAAATTAAATAATTCTTTTCAAAACGATTTAAATGATTTAGGTTATGCTATAAATGAATGATTTAGCGGATAAAAAATGTATTCCTTGCGAAGGTGGAATTCCAAGTTTCAATTTAGACGAAATTCACAAATATTTAAAGAAAGTTGATGGTTGGGATGTGAAGTCACAAGATAAAAAAGATTACTATATTATAAAAAGTTTCAAATTTAATAATTTTTTAGAAAGTCAATCTTTTGTGAATAAGGTAGGAGAAATATCTGAGCAAGAAGGTCATCATCCAGATATATGGTTTGGATGGGGATATGCAAAAATAAAAATACAAACACATGCAATTAATGGTTTACACGAAAGTGATTTTGTTCTTGCAGCAAAAATCGACAGGATTGTTTAAAATTAATGTTTAAAGTGCCTAGTATTTGAAAAAACTAATATAACTCCTAATTTATCGGCAAATTTAATAATTTCATTATCTCGTATAGAGCCTGAAGGTTGAATAACAGCACTTACTCCGTTTTGAACTAAGGTTTCAATACCATCCACAAAAGGAAAAAATGCATCTGATGCTCCTAAAATTATATCATTATCACTTAAAGTTTGGAATCTTTTCATTTTATCAATTGCTATTTTACAGCTATCCAATCTACTTGGTTGACCTGACCCAATCCCGATTGTTGAACCATTCTTTGTTAAAACAATTGCATTAGATTTTACATTTCTACAGACATTAAAAGCAAACAATAAATCATTGAAAATTTTTTTGGTTGGTTTAGCTTTTGAAACTACTTTAAAATCTTTTTTGGTAAAAATTTTGTTATCTGCGCTTTGAAATAATAAAGAGTCAAAGTTACTTATTACATTGCTCGAATTTTGCTCTTTTACTATTGAAGCATCAATTAACCTTAAATTTTTTTTCTTTTTTAATATTTTAAGAGACTCATTATCAAAGCCCATACCTATTACTACTTCTAAAAATTGTTTACTTAATTCTCTAGCCATTTTTTTTGTTACTCTAAAATTACATGAGACAATTCCTCCGAATGCACTTATTGGGTCACAAGCTAAAGCTTCCTTATAACTATTTATTTTATTTTTATTTATTGACACTCCGCAAGGATTTGAATGTTTTACAATTACGGTCCCAGTATTCTTTGGTAGAGTATGAGAAATATTAAGAGCTGCGTAAATATCGTTGTAATTATTGTAGCTTAATTTTTTGCCACCCAATTTTTTTATATTTAATTCTTTATTTTTACTATAAATTGCAGATTTTTGATGAGGATTCTCACCATAACGTAATGTTTCGACTAAATTTCCATACACAGTTTTTTTTTTTGGAAAATAATTATTATTATCATTATTTAAATATTCTGAAATAACCGAATCATAATAGGCGGTCAGATTGAATGCTTCTTGAGACATTTTTTTTCTAAATTCTAAGCTTGTTGAACCTTTATTTTTCTCTAAATTTGCAATAAATTCATCGTATTGATCTGGCGAAATTAAAATAGTTGTATCTTTGTAGTTTTTGGCTGTTGCTCTAACAAGAGTTGGGCCACCGATATCAATATTCTCGATTATTTTTTTATGTTTTTTTGTCAAAGTTAAAGTCTCTTCAAAAGGATAAAAATTAACTATAACTAGATCGATTTCATCATAATTTCTTATTTTCAAATCTATTTTATGCTTTTTATTATCTCTTTCACTTAAAATTCCAGCATATAACTTTGGATGAAGAGTTTTTACTCTACCATCCAAAATCTCATCTGAATTTGTATATTCTGACACCTCTTCACATTTATATCCAAGCTTTTTAATTTCTTTGGAAGTTCCACCTGAGCTAATAATTTTTATATTATATTTTTTAAGAGCTTTTAAAATTATTTTAATTTCTGATTTATCGGATAGGGATATAAGAGCTTTTTTAATTTTATTACTCATATTTTGCTTATTTGCCATTCAATTAATTGTTCTTCATTTCGTGTCACTCCTGAGATAAAAATATTTTGATTTTCTATATATCTGTTTTTATTGCCGAAATATAGTCCAGTTTCAACATCAATTAATCCATCTTTAGAAAAGAACCTCCAGCCAGAATTCTCTAACTCAATTAAAACTGATTTATTGTCAAGTAACTTTGTTAGCTTAATATTTGGTAATAAGTGAAATCTTATTTCAAAATTAGTAGTTTTAAAATTATTTTTTTTTATAAGTTTTTCTTTACCAATAAGAATATTTTTATCAGAATAAAATTCTAAATTTCTTTGATGAATTACCCCATATCTTGATAAATATCCATCATGGGAACTCTGGAGTTTCCAATAATTTTTTTCATAAACTATCCTATTATCAAAAGTTTTAAATCCTTTATTAACAATACTTGGTCCTTTATTATTTTTTTTATAACTACTCACAGATGTATTATCTAAAATCAAGGTTGAGTGAGTTGCAGTTGATTTTGAAATTCCATTAAGTTGATGGTTATGATTCTGAAAATAACCTGAGTTTGTTATTAGTTTTTCGTCTTTAAAAATAAATTCAAATGATAAAGGTCCACTTTGATAATTTTGAGAGAAATTTTTATCAGGATTACGTCCTGTATCTACTGCAAGAATGGTATTTTTATTTTTAAGAATTGTGTATCCAGATATTTCAAATTTATCATTTTTAAATTTATATCTAAAAAGATTTAAATATTTATCAAAGTCTTTATTATCAGAGTTATTATTCCCATTAAATAACAAGCTGTGTTTTAATGACCCCCAAAAAAAATCATATGACTTTCCAAGATAGAAAATAATTTCATCTAAGTATTCTGGTATTTCGTTTAAAGAATCTTTCAGAAGTTCTCTAATTAAAATAAAATATTTTAAGTAAAAAACCATCTGTCTTATATTTCTCGATTTTGGGAAGTAATTATTATCAAATGAAGTATTAATTATTTTTTTTAACAAATTTAAACCATAATCTAAGTATTTGTTGTTTTTATAGGCTATGCCAGTCATTGTTATAGCTGTACAACCAATCATTTTGTCGCTAAAATTAAGGGATCTGTCGATTTCATTCATAAGATGATTAACTTGTTTACTGATAACTTCGTTGAAATTTTTTTTATAGTTATCATTTGACTCTTCATAAGTTATCTTCGAATTCGATATCCAAGCTATTACTCTTTTAGAAAGAATATCTATTTCCCAACTTTTTTTCTCATAATTTTGATTTTTTTTTATCCAATTTTCAATAATTGTTTGGCTTACTTTATTTGATGATTTAAGATCTATTGAAAACAACCAATAAAAGCTATGAAGTTTTTTATAATCTATATAATTTAAATTTTTATTGTCCCATATTGATTGAACATTAAAGTTTTCAATTTTCTTCTTTTGTTTTTCGTATTTTATTAATGAACTAAGAATATTTAAACTTGGTTGATATAATAAAATATTTTTGTCAACTTTTGAAATTTTTTTATTATAAATAGATGAGCTTAAATAAATTTTTCGGATTTGGTTTTTAAAGATTAAATAAAATTCATTGATATAATTAAAAGAACCTTTTAAAAACATTTTACATTGATTTTAGTTTTTCAATATTAGTTTTTATGTTACCACCATTTTCCTTGAACACTGTGGTACCAGATACCAAAATATCAGCTCCAGCCTCTAAAACTATTTTTGAATTACTAAAATTAATTCCTCCATCAACTTCGATGTTAAATTTATAATTATTTTGATCCTTGATTTTTTTCAATTTTTTTATTTTGTCTAATACCTCTGGCATAAATTTTTGACCACCAAATCCAGGATTAACACTCATGACTAATATTAAGTCGATATTTTCAATTTCCTTAATTAAAGTTTCTATTTCTGTTTTTGGATTTAAAGATACACCAACCCTTTTGCCAAATTTTTTAATAAGATTTATCGATTCTTTCAAATTTTCAGTAGCTTCTGGATGGATAGTTATAATATCAGCTCCAGCCTCAGCATAATTTTCTATGTATTCATGAACTGGGGAGATCATCAAATGCACATCAAATGGAAGATTTGTATATTTTCTTAAGTTTTTTATTACTGGAGGCCCTATTGTTAAATTAGGAACAAAATGTCCGTCCATTACATCAACATGAATTAAATCAGCTCCACCCTCCTCAAGTCTTTTAATTTCATTTCCAAGCTGACTGAAATCCGCAGATAATATAGATGGAGAAATTTGAATTTTTTTCATTTGATACTAAAAATATTAGTATCAATTTTTAATTTTATTTGAA
>MDTE01116647.1_pt1 | contig 12675 bp, 10 predicted proteins | sample 811231 | NCBI WGS metagenome assembly MDTE01 (sample SAMN05326651, study PRJNA326480) | marine metagenome | isolation source: seawater | place: Indian Ocean: Red Sea | collected 2010
GTAATTTTTTCTTTTAAAATTTCATATTCGTAAAAAGGATCTAAATTTTTTTTAACAATATTAGAAATATCTTCGTTTACAAAATTAAAAAATATTTGATGTTTGCGAGAATAAAGATGTTTGGCCAAGGAACAAAAAAAGCCTATTTTTTGTGAACTTAAAGTAATTAAAAATTTCATTATATTTTATGAAACATGTGGCAATTTACTGATTTTTAACAATAATATAATTTTTAGTTAATAAACCATTTAATCCAGAATTATTTAGAACATATAAGGCATCATGTAACGTTCTTACTATTGGATAGCCGTGAAGATTAAAAGAGGTATTTAACAAGGCGCCCACATTCGTAATTTTATAAAACTCCATAATTAATTTGTAGTATTCGTAAGAACTATCTTTACTTACAATTTGAGCTCTTGTTGTATTATCAGAGGGATGACATCCGGCAGGGAATAATTTTTTTCCCTTGTCTGTAGTTTCGTATGCAATTGTCATATGGTAAGAAGTAGTTTTATTATAATTTTTTATATATTTTGTTGCAAACTCCTCCGCTATTGAAGGTGCAAATGGCATCCAAAAATCCCTATTTTTAACCATATCATTTATTTTCTTTACTACTTCAAAATTTCGAGGATCTGCAAGTATTGATCTGTTACCTAAGGCTCTCGCTCCAAATTCCATCTTCCCTACACATCTTCCCAAAACGTTGCCTTGGGATATTAGATCTGCGGCATGTTTATCGTTATAAGGATATATTTTAAATAATTTATCTTTTTTAAGATTGTTAATGAATTTTTCTTCATCAAGATCGGCGTCATAACCAAAAAATAAAGATTTTAATTCTGGATGTTTTTTGTTTTTTGAATCATAAAAGTGACTTAACGCGGCTCCAACACAAAGGGACTCATCGTTACTTGCACCTGGCACCCACAATCTATTTAGATCTGGATTTTTCAATAAATTCCCCATTGCCTTAACATTCATTGATACTCCTCCAACCATTATCACATCTTTAATTTTGGTTTCTTTAATGGCATTATTGACCCACCTATAAATAATATCTTCTGTCCATTTTTGTAAACCTGCCGCCAGTACATCAAAACGAACACCTTCAAATTTATTTTTAAAATAAAAATAAAAATCCCTAGGCTTATTTTTTAAAATAAACTTGTATCCATCTAAATCTAAACAATCCGAAAAAGTTTTATAAATTAAGCTAAAATCTTTTTTCATGCCATATGGTGCTAGACCCATCACTTTGTATTCGTGTTCTAATCTTTTCATTCCCATAATTAAAGTTGTAAAACTATAAATTCTTCCAACTATGCAGTCTTTTGATTGGTAAATTCGTTTAATTTTTCCTTTTTCGGCAATAGAGATGGTGGCATTTATTTCTGAATCACCACCACCATCAATTGCGAAAACTAAAACTGGTGTATCAAAAAATTTTGAAGAATAATAGCCATAGCTTGTATGACAGAGATGGTGTTCCACTTTAACAATTTTTTCTTTTTCTACGTTTAAAAAATTTGAAACAATTTCTGTTCGATCTTCTGTAAAACTCTCAATTTTTCTTTTATCTACTTTTTTCCAATAATCAGTTGGGTATTGATCCAAAACCTGTAAATGTTTTGTTGCTTCTATAAAATCAACATTTTGATTTTGGTAAAACAAAGGATAGTAGTAATAATGTTGCATTTTAATCATTTCATCAACGGAAATGGAGTACATGTTTATTAATTTAGTAAGATAATCTGAACGAAGAGATTCTAATGCAACAACATCTATGTTTTCACAAAATGACTTACAAAATTCGATTGATTTGATGGGGAAACACATATCATTTTTTCTTCTTGAATATCTTTCTTCACTTGACGCAGCAACCAACTTTCCATTTTTAACAAGACATGCTGATGCAGTGTCTCCCCATTGTATTCCTAAAATGTTCATTTTTTTATTTTAAATTTTTTGAATATTTTTCAGCCAATAACCAATCTTGTTTTGTATCAATATCTAAACTTTCTATTTTAGATGTGATATTTATTGTCCTTGAGCCTTTTGAAAAGAATTTTTTATCTCTTTTTAATTTGTTTACGGATAATAAATAAAAATTACCATTTGGCGAGTAAATATTTTTTTTATTTTTTTCCACACTTTTTAGACTGGTAAATTTCACTTTGTTATTAACAACAAAAAAAAAATCTTTCTGGTTTCCTTTGTATTTTGAAATACTTAAAATTGATTCTATTTTTTTTTTAATAAACAAATCAATTGCCATATTTATACGTTTTATATTTCTAAATGGAGATGTGGGTTGTAACAAAAGCAATCCATCTATTCTACCTATTTTATTTTCATACCATTTGATCGCGTGTAGGGCTACTTTTGAAGAACTTGTCTTATCAGAAGAAATATTTTTAGGTCTAAGCCAAGGAACAAGAGCTCCATTTTTTTTTGAATAAATGGCAATTTCATTATCATCTGTCGATACCAATATATCGCAAATATTTTTAATTTTTTTAGCAATTTTCAAAGTCCAAAAAATCAAAGGTTTTTTTCCCAGTAATTTTTTATTCTTCTTTGCTATTCTTTTTGATCCAGCTCTAGCGGTTATAAGTATTAAAATTTTCATTTTTATAATGAAGTTTATTTTTTGATTATTTTTCTATCTTTAACCACGTAAATATTATCACAGCCTGCAATAGTGCTTTGGCGATGAGCAATAATAATAAGAGTTTTGTTTTGTTTTAAATTATATACAGAATCCATAAATTTTTTTTCTGTATCCATGTCCAAAGAACTTGTGGCTTCATCCAATACAATAATTTGAGGTTGTTTATACAATGCTCTGGCTATTCCTATTCTTTGTCTTTCTCCTCCCGAAAGTTTTATTCCTCTTTCTCCAATAATTGTATTTTCTCCATTTGACAACCTAACAACAAGATCTTTGAGTTGTGATATTTCTATAACTGATGCAATTAAAGTATCGTCTATTTCGTTATCTTTTTTTCCAAGAGCTATGTTTTTCCTTAAAGTATCATCGGTTAAATAAATATTTTGTGGCACATAGCCAATTAAATTTTGCCAGGCATCCAAATTATTTAAAATATTAACATCATCAGCTAAGATTTGACCTTTTTGAGGCCTTAATAGACCTAGCAAAATATCAACTAAGGTTGTTTTTCCACTGCCCGATATTCCAGTAATACCCACTGAACTTCCTACTGGAATTTGAACATTAATATCCTCTATTACGTGTTTTGTATTTTTATCATAAGAAAATGAAATATTTTCTAAAGTTATTGTCTTTGATATCTTTAAAGGATAGACATTCTTTTTTAATGAAATTTCTTCATTCTCTTCTATATTTTTTATTTCTTCGTAGTATAAATTAATTCCGGGAACTGAATATTTTAGAGATTGAAACAGAAATAAAATTCTACTTGCGGAAGGCATTATTTTTATTGCTGCTGCTCCAAAAACAGCAACAATCCATAATACATTTTCTCTATCAATGGTATTATAAAACATTAGTAAAAAAATAAAAAAAATCGCAACAATAGCAAGTAGTTCTAAAACATATCTGGGTAGACTTTGATAAAAAGTTCTTAGTCTGCTCATATTAGCTTGACCAAAATTATGTGTATTAAACATTTCTATAAAACTGTTTTCAATACCCAGTAACTTTATTTCTTTAATTCCACCGACGGCTTCTTGAACAAATTTAATTTTTAAAGCCTCATGATAAAGAGCTTTTTTTCCCCAAAGAACAAATTTTTTCTTATTAAAGATGTAAAAAAAATAACAACAAAAAGCCATTAGTATAATCAAACATGCGGCTCCGATAGGTTCGACTATTAGTAAGAGTATACAAATACCAATTATTATTAATATTTCCAACATTAAATAAAGAGAAGTTGTAACTGCAGAAGTAAAAATTACAACAGTTGTTGTGCAATTTCTTAATAGGTCCGCTGTATTTCTATTTACAAAAAAAATATATTTTTTTGAAAGATATGATGAAAATAATTTGTTTGCATATTTACTTATTAACTTCAGGCCAAATGTTTGTGTAATCCAAAGAACGCCTACTAAAAAAATATTTTTGAACAAAAACACGAATAAAAAAATAAGCATGCCATATACTAAAAGTTTTTCGGCAGTGGGATTATCCACCATATTAATAAATGGCTCCAAAACAGGATATTCGCTGATGAAATCGCTTGATGTGAGAAGTTGTGTAAAAGGTATAACTAAACCAACACCAATAATTTCTAATAACATACTTATTAATGAAAGAATAAAAATATAAAATATTGCTATTTTATCCTTTTTATCTAACAGATAAAAAATTTTTTTAAATATATTCATTTTTGAAAAATAAATTATTTGATTTAAATTGAATTATTTTCGGTAAAACTCTTTGTACCACTTAACAAAAAGTTTTACGCCATCTTCGATATTGGTTTTCGGCTTGTACTTATAATTTTTTTTAATTTTTTGTGTATTGGAAAATGTATCTTCAATATCTCCGGGTTGGAGTGGTAAATTTTTGATAATAGCTTTTTTAGAGGTAAATTTTTCAATAGCTTTTATAAATTGCAAAAGTTTTACTGGTTTTCCATTTCCAATATTGAGTATTTGAAATGGAACTTTGCTTGATCCAAGTTTGGGTTGTTTGTTATTCCAATTTTTATTAGCTTTGCAAATTTTATCTGAAGCTTTAATGGTGCCTTCCACAATATCGTCAATGAATGTAAAATCTCTTGAATGCTTTCCATAATTATATATGTCTATTGATCTTCCGCTTAAAATCTTTTTAACAAAATTAAATAACGCCATATCAGGCCTTCCCCATGGACCATACACTGTGAAAAATCTTAATCCTGTGGTTGGTAAAAAGTAAAGACTGCTATAAGCGTGAGCCATTAATTCGTTTGTTTTTTTTGTAACAGCATAGATTTGAATTGGATGATCGGTAGTATGAGTTTCTTTGAAAGGCAAAGTTTTATTTGCTCCGTAAATACTGCTGGTGCTTGCATACACAAAATGAGGAACATTATTATTTTTAGATTCATCAAGTATGTTGAAAAAACCTTTTATATTGGTGTCAATATATCTTCTTGGGTTAATTAAAGAATATCTAACTCCAGCTTGCGCGGCCAGATGAATAACTCTATCGAATTTATGTTTCTGAAAACATTTTTTAACTGCTTGTCGATTATTAATATCTTTTTTCAAAAATAGAAAGCTACCCTTTGAAATTTTGGAAGTTTTTATTAAGAATTTCAGTCTAGCCTTTTTTAATTTGACACTATAATAACTATTTAAATTATCTATACCAACAACTTTGTCTCCTCTTTCTAAAAGTTTTTTAGCTACATGAAATCCTATAAACCCTGCCACTCCTGTGATTAATATTTTCATTTAAATAAAATTTATTTCCTGCTTAGTTTATTATATTTAAAAAGTATTTTGGCAATTTTTAAATCAACCGGTTCATTGATATCAATAGATCTTAGCCTAGTTAATTTATAATAGGAAGTTTTTGGTCCTACAAGATTTCTGTTTTTTAAAAAATTTTTTGTTTTGAATATATAAAATGTACCAGAATCATGAACTAATTTTTGCAAATTAGATGACATTTTAGATGCATTTTTTGGCCAAAAAAATTTGATAGTGTTTTTTTTAGTAATGCGTAAAGCTCTCAACGGATGAGAATCATAATCAGAAACAGCTATCAAATTATTTGATTTATTTTTTTTATATATTTTATAGGCATTTCTTAAATCATTCTTTAATATTAGTGGTGATGTTGGATAAATACAAAAATGATCAGTATTCTTGATAGAATTTATTTTTTTTATACAGTCTAACAAAACTTTAGCCGTACTAACATTACTAGCTGAAAGTTTTTTGCTTCTAGTAAAAGGTGTTTCTGCACCAAATTTTTTTGCGATTTTAATTATTTTTTTACTATCTGTGGTTACTATAATTTTTTGAAAAAGGTTAGATTTCTTTGCTAATTCAATTGCATGTCCAATCAATGGTTTGCCAAAGAAGTTGGCAATGTTTTTATTTTTTATTCTCCTGCTATTTTCCCTTGCAGGTATTATACAGATTGGTTTATTTTTCATAAAAATTAAATGAGATAATTTTCGACATAAGAATAATCTATATTTTTATTTTGTGTCTTTTTTAATTCACTTCGAAGCTTCTCTTGTGAAAAAGAAAATCCATTACTAAATGAAACATCAATTACCGTACATCTCTTTTTAAGATGCTCAAAATTTTTTTTATTCCAAAACGGTTTTTCTGTATCTAATAAAATTATTTTTCTGTTTGTTGTAAGTGCATGACCAAAAGTTGTGGTACTTGTGTATGTAAAAAGTATTAAATCTGCCTGTTTCCATGTTAATTCAAAATTACCCTTGACTATTTCTACGTCTAAAGATTTTATTATTTTTGATATGCCTTGTGTCCGTGAAGGATGAATTTTATAAAGCACTTTATAGCCTAAAGTTTTAAGATACTTTAAAATATTTACCTCTAGTAAAACTTTGTAAAAAAAAAAATTTCCATCACTTTCCCCATGCCATCTTCTAGAATTCATTGGCCAACCTACTAGCATAACTGTATTGATTTTCTCGGGTAATTTTTTATTTTTACATGATTGAAAATTCTTGTATAAGCTTTTGTCTTTTGCACTTTCAAATTTTAAATTTTTAAAAAAAGATTTATATTTAAAAGTATCAAGATTTTCTTTTAAAGAGACTGTTGACTGTGAGCCATAAGTAACAATTTTATTATAATTCAAAGGCTGAATATGATATGTAAATACATTTCTGTTATTCGAAGTATTGCCATGATCAAAGGCTACAGAGTTTTTTCCAAGCATCTTAAATGCCGATCCTAGCAATCTGTGTAGCGGCTGCATTGTTTGATTTACTAATAAAAAATTTGGGAGAGTGTCTTTTTTTTCCATAAATTTCAATAAAAGCCCTTTTAAGTAGGCAAGTCTTTTTTCCCAACACGGAATTATTTCATTTGTGTTTAAATTATAATCAAATTTTTTCTTTATTGTTAAAGAACTGTTGTTAACAAATTTTTTAATCATACTTGAAATTTCTTCATCAATTGAAAAACTATTTTCTGAAGCAGTCAAAAGATTTGAAGCGTATCTAAAGTCGATAAATAATTTATGTTTTTTTGCATAGTCTTCAATTAAGTCTGAATTAACACCTACGCAAATTGCATGCTCGAAATTTATTGGTTTAGAAAATCTATTCAAAATATTAATATGCTTATTAAACAAAATATTTTTTATATTTTCCTTAACTTTAAACAAAAAAGGGAATTTTTTATTTGTTTGATATTGTTTTGTAAGATTTGAAAGATCGCTCCAATCTGGAAAAAAGTATTGTTTTGAGTAAGATCCAAAAGATAAATTTAACCCCCTTTTTTTTATTCTTTCTCTAAAAATTTCTGCATGTAAAATCTGAATAAAATTAGTGAAAAATTTAATATCCGCAAAAAAAACTTCTCTATTGATTTGATTATTTTCTGATAAAGTTTGAAACATTTCTTGATTTAACAATTCAGCTAAGTATTTAAATTGGTCTTCAGGAACAATCCAGTCGAAATTGAAATCTTCTGGGTTTTTTATTAACTTTGAGTACGATATAATATCTGTAGGTACATTGTTCATTAAATATTAAATATTTTTATTTAAAATTTTAAGGTCTGCTATGGTGAGAAAATTTTTATTAGTTCCTGAACTATATTCAAAACCGAATTTAACCTTTTTTCCTTTTTCTTTTAATTTGTTAATTTCATAATTTTTTTTAATATCATTAAAAATAATAGTTGGTTTCATCAAATAATGATCTTTAAACTCAACTGTTAAATGCGAATCATCAGTAGGACACATTGTTTCATGTATTTTTTCTCCTGGTCTTAAACCAACTATTTTGATTTTAATATTCTGAGAAAGCGATTTAGCCAAATCAGTGATCCTTACTGATGGTATTTTAGGAACAAATATTTCACCACCGCTCATTCTGTAGAAGCTTTTAATAACAAAATTTACTCCTTGATCAAGTGTTATCCAAAATCTGGTCATGTCTTTGTGTGTGACAGGTAAATATTTTGTATTTTCTTTAATTAATTTTTTAAAAAAAGGTACAACCGATCCTCTTGAACCGACTACATTTCCATACCTTACTACCGAAAATTCAATATCTTTTGAACCTGCAAGATTATTTCCAGCAACAAATAACTTATCTGATGCTAATTTTGTTGCGCCATATAAGTTTATTGGGTTTGCTGCTTTGTCGGTTGAAAGTGCAATAACTTTTTTTACACCACAAGTAAGAGCTGCATAAATTACATTTTCTGCTCCATAAATATTTGTTTTAATACACTCGATTGGATTGTATTCAGCCGTTGGTACTTGTTTTAAAGCAGCGGCATGAATGACATAATCTACATTGTTAAATGCCATAATAAGCCTGTCTTTATCTCTAATATCACCAATAAAATAACGCATCTTTTTATATTTGCTTGCATTAAATTTTTGTGCCATTACGCTTTGCTTAAGTTCATCCCTCGAATAAATGATTACTTTCTTGGGAGAATATTTTTTAAATAGAATTTCTACAAACTTTTGACCAAAGGATCCGGTTCCGCCAGTTATAAGAATTGATTTGTTATTAAACATAAAGCTTTTATAAGTTATTATCTAATTTAATTTTATGCAATCTATTGTTAACAATTTGGAAATGTTCATTTCTTAAATCCTTAAAAAGATTGGTTTTGCTCAGATTCTTAAGTTCCCATCTATCATTATGCAGATCATATACTTCTCTTTCGGAAATTTTAAAATTTTTAATTTCATAAACTGTTTTTAATTCTGTGCCTCTAACACAAATAAAAATATTTTTATTTTTAACATCACAAATACCGTTTCCTGTATTTTCCGCAATAACAAAATTGTTTTTTTTTCCTGAATTAGTGTAAATAGATTTTCCCTGAAATAATGTTGACGATTTAACCCCAATTATATCAAATAATGTCGGCGCTAAATCAATATGACTACACATTTCGGCTGTTTCTCCTGGTTTAATATTTTTTCCGTAAAATATTAAAGGAACAGATATATTTTCCTCAAAAAACATTTTGGATAAATCTGTTGCTCCTTTTTTTTGATTCCTGTCTGGTTTTCCTGCTAAAAAACCATGATCACCAGTAATAACTATCATGGTGTTGTCTTTTAAATTATTTTTTTCAAGTAAATGCAATAGTTTTCCTATTTCTTTATCTACAATTGAAGCCGCAATATCATAAAAAAGACCACCTGATTTTAAATTTCTTTTTTTTAGGCATGTAATGAGTGAAGTTAAAATATTCCAAAAATTACTAAATGAAAAATTAGACAACAACATTTTTGCTTCATGAATATCAAAATAATGCATATAAGCAAAAAAAGGTTTTGAACTTTCTCGATTTAAAATAAATTTTTTAAACCTCTTATTAACAAAATTCGCAGGAAATGCTTTTCTTTCAGAAAACAGTGTAATTTTTTTATTTAAAAAATTTTTTATCTTATTTTTAATTTTTATTTTTGTTTGTGTTTGTTCATTTATAGTTTCTAACCCAATAACACTTCTAAAATCTTGATCATATTTCAAGATTTTGTTACAAACTATCTCTGGTTTTTCTGTTAATAATTTTTTTTCCTGCTCAACCTGTAATCTTAATTTTTTTCTATTCCAACCGTTTGCGGGTAAATTTAAATTTTCCATCTCATTAAGGTAGTTTAAAGTACTGTCCAAATATTTGGTATATCTTATTTTTATTTGCTCAATTAATTCGGATTTCTGTAATTTGTTATTTTTAAATTTGTCCAAAAATTCCCTTAACTCAACAAAAAACATTCTTCTAAACCACTGATATAAACAAATTAAATTTTCAAATTTTTCAAAACCACGATCATAACCAAAATGTGAACAGCACGGATGACCTGTCACCGCTCCCCAAGTTTGATAATTTTCTGATTTTAATATTTCTGGAAATGAGACTGGCCTATTATGAATTCCATCCTTATAACCTCCAAAGTCTAGTGGAAGCGAAGATGTAAAAATTGAAGGAAAAGAATTTTCTGTAACACACCCTGGGGTGAAATATTTGGTTGCTCTAAACCCTTCTAGATACAATTTATTTAAATTAGGAGTTGCGTCAGGTCTATAACCTGTGGCTCCGATTCTGTCTTGTCTTAAAGCATCAATTATTAAGAAAATTATATTCGGTTTATTTTTTTTGTAATTTTCAATATCTTGTGGCATTTAAAGTGTGTTTTATTAAATTGATTTTATTTACTAACTGGTTTCTTAAAATTTGAAAAAATCTTAAATGTGTTTGTTCAGCTCTGTATGGATCCAAGTGTTCAAGATCAGAAACCAATGTTGGATCTTGAAACGAATGTTTAAAATTAAACATGCCAACTCTGTTGCTTGCCAATAATTGGATATGTCCTTTCCATTCATCCTCGTCATCATTTAGAATACATTTTAAGTCTAAATCTGTTGCATGCTTAGGATTGATAATTAAAGGTTTAATCTCTCTATTATCTGATGTTTTAAACCTAACCAAAATTTTCTTATCGTAAGGATTTGTAAATAATAAAGACTCTCCTAAATCTCTTTCTTTATTGATATGAAATACCGAGTAAGTTTCAACATACTTTTTAAAATGCGCCATTCCAAAAATAATACTTGGGCTTCCATATTTGTAGGAGGTATCAGAAAAAAAGGTTTTTTTATTTTTGTCGTGACAAAATGGATAATAACTGATCGTTTTTCTTTCTGAAAAAATTGCAATTTTTTCTGGACTATGAATATATAATTCACAATAACAATGACAATTAAAATTGTTTTTATTGATAGTAGTTTTAAAATGAATATTGGGGCATTCTTCATTTTTTGAGAGTGTTTTTAATATATTTTGTTCATCAATTAATTTTCCGTTACCATAAACTTTAAAATTAAAATTTATTTTACATTTCTCTTCTTGTAAAAGTAAATTTGTAACTTGTTTTGTTGGAATGATTGCGGAACATTCATAACCTCTAGGTATGGGAATTATTGTGGGTAGCAAATAACTAAACATTTTTTTTCTTTGATTTATGCATGCTCAATTGAAATCCTGTCAAAATTTTTTGAACAGACAAGTAAATGGGCTTTTAAAACTCCATTGGCAAACCAATCTATATTGAAATACCCGCCCGATTTTACTGATTTTATATTTTCTGCACGAGTTACGTTATGCAGATACGTTCCGAATGGAGGAATGTGTACTTTTTTTTGTATTTCTATATTGGTACAATTATCAAGTGGATCACTTGGGCAATTTATAGTTAAATCAGTTTTGGCATTTGAAGGATTTATGAAAGATAGAAAGTGATCTTCTATTTCAGGTTGATATATTGAAATTATTCCACCTTTATTTTTAAATTTATTAGCGGCTTGGCCATGCACTGCTGAACTTGATGTTGAAGTCAAAATTTGCACCTGGGGCCTTGTTGTTCCTCTAATCCCAAAATTTTTTGCCTTAATTGATACCACCAACAAACCTAGTTGTAATTCGTATTTTGATTTATCTTCTTCTTTAAGTAAATGAGTGGGAACTTCTTGCTGCCAACTGTGACTCGATTTTAAATCTTTAACAATGCTCCAAATTTCTTTTCCAAATTTATTATAAAATTTCATTTTTACAACAAAATCTATTTCTGGATATTGTTTTTCAAAAAAATTAGGATAATTTGAAAACCAAATAATTTCTTTTAAACTTTCTCTATAAAACACAGGAAAAACATTGGTTCTATTTTCTGCGATTAATGGAGAGAAGGCATCAATAAATTTGTAAAGTTTTTTCTTTAAATTTCCAAAAACCCTTAAATTATTTTTAAATGAAAAATTTTTATGATTGTTATAAAGCTGACCACTATTTTTAATATAAAAATTTTCCAAATCTGGTATACAAGCAGTACATTTGGTTCCTGCGCTGGTTTTGTTTAAAAAATTTTCAAAAGAATCTGATTCGGCATTTAAAGCATTTAGCAAGTCTTTTTTTCTTAACTCCATACAATAGCATATTATTTGATCGCCGTCTTTATGTTGATTGTTATGCTGATTCATTTTTTATATTTTTTTAAATAAACAGGCCCAATAATATGTTTTTTTCTTTTTAATTATATCATCTACAAAAAATTTAGAATAATTAGAGTAAGGATACATTAAATCAATTACAGGAAGCTCACTAAAAATATATTCTAACCTAAACCCTGTTTTTTTTGCTAATAACTCTAAACTGTCTCTTGAAAAAAAACTGATATGTTCGGTAGGACACAAAGTGGGAGTATTTACGCCCATCATTTCATATGCCTTACTTTTTAAATTCGGAATAAGAACAAAACAATAACCATTTTTTTTAATAATTTTATTTAATGCCTTAAAATCTCTAATGGGACTAGAAAGATGCTCTAGAACCCCCCATAAAGTTATCATGTCAAATTTTTCTAGGTTTAATCTTGGAAGTTTGGCGATTGGAACTCGAAAAATATAATTTTTTTTAGATATTATTTTTATAGAATCTTCCTTTGATTTTGCAGAAAAA
>MDTE01001336.1_pt1 | contig 12674 bp, 11 predicted proteins | sample 811231 | NCBI WGS metagenome assembly MDTE01 (sample SAMN05326651, study PRJNA326480) | marine metagenome | isolation source: seawater | place: Indian Ocean: Red Sea | collected 2010
CAGTTTTTAATGTCTTGAATCCTAAATTTGTCGATCGTTGCCCAATAACCCTAGAAGAGCCGATTGAGATGGTCTTAACGGATGGTGGCGTGAGTGGCCTGACGGTTACTCCTTTTTCGGTTCCTGGTAAGGTTGCTCTGTGGCTGGAAGACGAGAAGGAAAAATTGGACCTTGCTGCAGTCGGCGAGGACACCATTGCCTTAGAGGTGAGTTCGCAGGAAGGTGGAAGGTTTTTCTATATCCCAGCCTGTGCAAGGATGACAACAGAGCTATCAGAAAGGATTCAGGGTGCTGACCTTGTTTTTTTTGATGGGACCCTATGGCGTGATGATGAGATGATCCGGGATAATGTAGGCATCAAAACCGGGAAGAGGATGGGCCATATGAGCATTTCTGGGGAAGAAGGTTCTGTTGCGGCCCTGAGGTCGTTAGGAATCAAAAGAAAAGTATTTATACATATTAACACCACCAATCCCGTGTTACTTGACGATAGCTCCGAGAGAGATTTAGTTACTAAGGAGGGGTGGGAGGTGTCATTTGATGGTATGGAGATTAAATTATGACCCTAGCGAAGCCACCAAGTGGAGCCATTCAGGCTACGCAGTGGTATGATATTGAAGTCGAGGATCATAGTGTTTTAAGCACGAGTCAATTTAGAGCTGCGCTAGAGAAGGTGGGTCAGGAGCGCTATCATAGCCTCCACCCTTTCCATGAATTATTACACTCTGGGCAATTGAATCATGGACAGGTGCAAGCATGGGCTTTGAACCGGTATTACTATCAGGCTAGCATTCCTCGAAAGGACTTGACCCTTATGGCCAGGCTGACGTCGCCAGATCTTAGGTGCGCTTGGCGAAGCCGGGTACTGGATCACGATGGCTATGAGGTTGAGGATGGCGGTATCGCTCGCTATCTTCAACTCACGGATGCTCTAGGTCTGGACAGAGAGTATGTAGTATCCACAGTAGGGATTTTGCCGGCAACGCGTTTCGCGGTGGACGCCTATGTGAATTTTGTATCTACTCGATCAGAGCTGGAAATGATTGCATCTTCACTGACCGAGTTGTTTGCTCCAGCTATCCACAAGGCAAGGATATCAGGTCTGAGTAAGCATTATGACTGGGCCGACGAGAATGCGCTGGCCTACTTCAGGAAAAGACTATCCGAGGCCCCAAAAGATGCGCAGTTTGGTCGTGATTTTGTAATACGGGAGGCGAAAACACGAGCTCTGCAAGAGTCCGTCCTCAACGCTGTAAGGTTTAAGACGGACGTGTTGTGGGCCCAATTGGATGCTTTATTTGGGGCTTATGTGGAGCCTGCCAACATACCCCCTGGGGCATTTATTCCCACTTAGTGAGTGAAACTGATGACTGAGAGAACCATTGTCTCGAGCGAGATTATTTTGAAACTACCTCGGCACGCGAAACTCCGTTTTGATAAGGATCGTGACAAATGGATTATTTTGGCACCGGAGCGCGTATTTGAGCTGGATGAGATTGCTTATGAAGTTATCTCTCGTTGTGATGGCGAGAGAACGGTGACGGATGTAGTAAATGAATTGTGTCTTAAATTTGAGCAAGTAGAACGGGAAGTAATCATGAACGATGTGGTTGGGATGCTGCAAAATTTGGCAGATAAAGGCTTTGTCGTTTCATGAGTGAGGGGAAAAATATGGATGAAGTTAATGGAGGGAACAAGTCTGTTGACCGTGTAGTCCCCTATGCTGTTTTGGCAGAGTTATCGCATCGTTGTCCACTTCAGTGTCCGTATTGCTCAAACCCATTGGCGTTAGAAAAAGCCAGCAATGAATTAAGTACCGAAGATTGGACCCGAGTGATAGAACAGGCCGCCGATATGGGGATCCTGCACGTACATTTTTCTGGTGGGGAGCCAACCGTCCGGAAGGATCTGGAGATTTTGGTGGAGAAGGCGGCAGAGGTGGGTCTGTATAGTAACTTAATAACCTCTGCCGTGCTGCTAGATCGGGATCGGCTTGAGGGTCTGCGGGATTTAGGGTTGGATCATGTGCAAATTAGTTTTCAAGGTACGACGCCTGAGATTGCCGACCGAGTGGCTGGTTTCAAGGGGCATGAGAAAAAGCGTGTCGTGGCCCACTGGGTTAGGGAATTAGAAATGCCCCTCACTGTAAATGCCGTAATGCATCGGCAGAACTTGCACCAGTTGCCTGATATGATCGAGATGGCCGTCGACCTAGGGGCGGAACGCCTTGAGGTGGCACAAGTTCAATACTATGGTTGGGCGCTTAAGAATAGAGCGGCTTTTCTTCCGACCAGAAACCAGCTTGATGTGGCAACGGCCGAGGTTGAAGCGGCACGTGTTCGCTTAAAGGGAATACTAGCCATTGATTATGTGGTTCCAGATTACTACGCACGAAGACCTAAGTCCTGTATGGGTGGGTGGGGACGGCAATTCTTAAATATATCTCCAGCAGGTAAGGTCCTTCCTTGCCATGCAGCGGAGTCCATTGATGGGCTAACATTTGATTCTGTTAAGGAGAAAGACCTTGCCTGGATTTGGGAAAAGTCAGAGGCATTTAATTTATATAGAGGAACCAGTTGGATGCCTGAACCATGCCAATCCTGCGAGCGACGGGAGATTGATTGGGGTGGCTGCCGTTGTCAGGCGTTTGCCCTTACTGGGGACGCTGCAAACACAGACCCTGCCTGCCAATTTTCGCCTCATCGCGATGTATTAGAGATGCCCGTACAGGAGGCAGAGAATGAGGCTCCCGAGTTTATTTATCGTCGTATCGGTGGCTGATCCTGAGAGACCTGCTGCTGTTGAGTGTGCTTGTAACCTGGTTCCACTAGCCTTACCCTTCCCCCGGGACGATAAAAATCTGTCCAGGATAAATTAGGGCTGGATCTCTGATTTGGTCTTGGTTTGCCACAAAAATTGTTGTGTAGCGAATTCCCTGGCCATAAAGGCGCCGCGCTATGCGCCATAAACTGTTTCCAGGTTGGACCACTACCAGTCCCTCTCCTTCGCTTGGTTTTTCGAAGGAAGCCATAGAAAAAGGGCTTTCTAAACGGGATATAACGTTGCCTGCAAGGTCAACTTGGTCGATCCGAAGATTATATAAGCCGGCCTCTATTTGATCTTCAGGGGTGAGTTGCCAAGTGCCGTCTGGATTGACTTTTGCTATACCAATTAGTTGATTATTAATGTAGGCACGAATTTCTCTATCGGGCAACCCCTGACCTGAGAAATCAATTTGACCCCTTGCGTCGTAGTTAAGGATGTCTAGTGTCAACGCTCGTTCCGCTGTTAGTCCCTCAGCTATTTTCTTGCCCTGAAGAATTTGGTCGAGGCCTTGTCCATCACGGGCCATCAGAACAGCTACCGGAGTGGCTGCTTCATTTTCTGCACTGTCTTCAGCTAATGTAACTTTTTCAGGAACAATTGCTACTATTACCTTCGTAGAATGAACATCTTCTCCCGATGAGGTTTCGGCTACGAGATCAATTTCTTGCACCCCCTCAGCAAGACTGTCTTCGGGTACGAAGACCCATTCGCCATTTGCGTCAGCAGTCGTCGTGCCAATTATTTTTCCGTTTACCCTGATCTTTACTGTAGCTCCTGGCTCTGCCTGGCCGGCAAGAACGGCTTGGCCATTAGGATTGATAGTTACAACATCGAAGCTGGGTATGGTCGTTTCGTCATTGAGCTCCTCGGCTCGTTCTATCACTGCCACGCTGCTATCTTGTGTCTCGCTCTGGCTCAGTCGCGTGGTAGTTGTTGAGTCTTCTTGATTTCGTTCAGTGGGCGAAATATCAGATTCCACCGGTCTGTTTGGCGGAATTGCTGCTCTTTCTTCCGATGTGGGTTCAATTGGCGTTGGCCGATTATGAAGAAAGAGCCATCCAGCTCCTAACAGCAGCAACAAGCCTACCGCTATTCCCTTTTGGATAGCGGTTATACCTTGGGGGCCTGGCCCCCCGGTACTTTCCGGTAGTTTAGTTTCTGAATCTGACACGGCTACTAATTTATCCTGAGTTGAAGGAAGGTGCAATCGGCGTTGTTGAGCCTTAGTAATAAGGATCTTGAAGTTGACCTAATAGGAATGACAATAAATAGCATAGGATCAGATTCCCTAAACATATAACTAGAAGTATTATCCTATAAGTATTTGTTTTTAGGTAATTATTTCCCAATAATTTGGAGAACAGGTTGTCTGCAAATAGAATCGCAAATGCCGGTAATACCGAGAATCGCCAGGTGGCTTCATATAGTAATATTTGGCTCACAAGTAGTAATATTGGCCCGAAAAAGACGTAAAGTAATATCCAGGTTGGGCGAATTTGTCCCAGCACACCTGAGTAAATCAAAAGTGCTGCTGCGCAAGACCCGATTGCCAGCGATTGTTGGGCAATAGAAAGCGATCCGTTGGTGCCAGCCAATAGTGATACGGTCATGGCGATAAAAACACAGTACCACAAGCCAGATTTTTGCTCGTACGCTAGGTGTGCCAGCTTGGACGTGGCTATGTGCCAGAGTAGAAATACGCCGAGGGTCATTGGTATGAGAGTGATGGGTTCTTTTAGGACTCCTGGCATAGCGAGCAGGCATACACTTACTGTCCCAACTAGTTGGAATAGAGGCTTCGCTGATTTAAGGGGTAGGGAATCGCCGATGATGCCAGCTATTGTAAACGCTATGACTAGGAAAAAGAATTTTTGGTTGCTCGTCCTGGGGGGGAAGGGCGGAAAGTCGAATGTTAATAGGTAACTTCCTAGGATTCCTAATCCTACGACGACCGCGATATTGGCATTTCTCCAAGTTTGGTTGGGTAGTTTTAGGGCGAGAGGTGCCATCAATAATATGCCTAGAAAGGGAAGTGCTACGCTTTGTGCGAGGGGATGATAAAGTGCTGTCAACATGTTTCAGCCATTATAACAATGTTTTGTTGTCAATGAATGCGGTACCTTCCTCTATAGAAATTCAACCCTTGCTGAGACTAACTGTACTATAAAATGTATAGGTTACCATTAGATCATACCCACTAAAAACTTTTGGGAGGACCTTGTTGAAAAGGCTTGGAGTGTTTTGTGGTTCGCGTGACGGCGGCAGGGAATCCTATGGCTCCCTTGCCAGAGAACTAGGAAAGTCTCTGGCGTGCCGTGGGGTGGGCTTGGTCTATGGAGGCGGACGTGTGGGGTTAATGGGGATCTTGGCCAATAGTGTCCTTGAGAACAACGGGGATGTATTGGGGGTTATCCCGAACTTTCTCTGTCGTCCAGAGGTAGTTCATAAGGGGTTGACGAACCTCACCATTGTAAAAGATATGCACGAGCGGAAGAAGTTAATGTATGATTCAGCAGATGCCTTTGCTGTGTTACCGGGGGGCTTGGGAACTTTAGATGAGGCTGTGGAGATAATAAATTGGGCTCATCTTGGCCTTCATCAAAAACCTATTTGTTTGCTGGACGCTGATGGGTATTGGTCATCATTTTGCGAGTTTCTCTCAAACACTAGTAGAGAAGGATTTTCCGATCTGGAGTGCAAAGATCTATACTCAGTTGCGGAGGATCCTGGCCAAATGCTAGATTTGTTGTTATGAGAATTTGTGTTTAGGGATAATCAGGTACCCTATGTTGCTGGTGAGATGTTGGCAATGGCGTCAGGGACATAGGAGAAGCTCCTCTAAAAGCTATAGTGGGAATTTTTCTCGACCTGCCGCGGCGGATTGAGTTTGGTTGTAAGGAGAAGTGTGACACATGCAGAAAATTAAAGTGCTTAATCCAGTCGTTGAAGTGGATGGCGATGAGATGACGCGCGTAATTTGGAAGTTTATTAAGGAGAAGTTAATTCTTCCATATTTAGATATTGATATTAAGTATTTTGATCTTGGTATTGGTGAGAGAGATGCGACAGATGACCAGGTTACTGTAGCTGCGGCAAAGGCAATTAAGGAGCATCGGGTAGGGATTAAATGTGCCACTATTACGCCGGATGAGGTTCGGGTTGAGGAGTTTGGCTTAAAGCGTATGTATCGATCCCCAAATGGTACCATACGAAATATTCTTGGAGGGACGGTATTTAGACAGCCAATACTGTGTTCTAATATTCCTCGTCTTGTTCCCGGTTGGAAGAAACCTATCGTTATCGGTCGTCACGCCTTTGGCGATCAGTATAGGGCAACTGATATCCCTATTCCCGGGCCTGGTAAAGTGGTTATGCGATATGAGCCAGCCGATGGAGGCGAAGTAATGGAGCATGAGGTCTTTGATTTTGAGGGAAAAGGTATTGCTATGGCGATGTACAACCTAGACGAGTCCATCCGAGGGTTTGCCCGTGCCTCTCTGAATTATGGCCTTGAGTTAGGGTGGCCCGTATACATGTCCACGAAAAACACAATTCTTAAGGTGTATGATGGGCGATTCAGAGACATCTTTGAACAAGTCTATGAGGAAGAATTTAAAGACCATTTTGATGAACAAGGTCTCACTTATGAGCATAGGTTGATAGATGATATGGTAGCCGCTGCCCTCAAGTGGGAGGGAGGTTTTGTCTGGGCTTGCAAAAATTATGATGGCGATGTGCAGTCGGATACTGTAGCCCAGGGGTTCGGATCACTGGGACTAATGACTTCTGTGTTAATGACACCAGACGGAAATATTATAGAGGCGGAGGCGGCTCATGGGACTGTAACCCGACATTTTAGAGAACACCAAGCGGGTAGAGAGACTTCTACCAATCCAATTGCGTCTATTTTTGCCTGGACGAGAGGACTCTATCACAGGGGTCGATTTGATGAAACGCCACCAGTTCAGCATTTTGCAAATACACTAGAGGAGGTCTGTGTGCAAACTGTAGAATCAGGCTTAATGACAAAGGATTTAGCCTTACTTGTTGGACCTAGCCAGGAGTGGCTATCTACAAGTCAATTTTTGGATGCCTTAGACGATAGACTTCGGAATAAATTGACTTAGCGAAGATAGTGGAATTTCTGCCAATTCGTTTAGAGAGTTTTTAGCAGATCTTCCAGGGCTTCCAGTGTCTTGCCAGTTGCGTCGACATTGGGCCCCCCCGCCTGAGCTAAATCTCGCCTCCCACCACCCCCTTTACCTCCAAGAATGGCAGCGCCCTTGCGAACAAACTCTACCGCATCGTAACGTGCTGTAAGATCTTCTGTGACACCGATAACTAGCCCAACTTTTCCATCAGTGACAGATAAAAGGACGACTATGCCCGACCCTATTCTTTTCTTCATCTGATCTGCAAGTCCTCGTAGCTCTTTCGGAGGAATTCCGTCAATTTGTTGTGCTAAAAAATCAGTGTCACCGATCCGTTTGGGCTTACTTTCTGAATTGCGTCCAGACCCACTTCCCAGGCCAGCTTGCCTGGCGACGGCTAAGTTTTTCTCTAGTTTTCGTTTTTCGTCGAGTAATGTGTGGACCCGTTCATCAATATCAGCCGTGCCGACACGCAGTGCGTCAGCGGTGCGCCGCAGTAGTGCGTCTTTTTGTTGAAACAGCTCTATAGCCTCTAGCCCCGTAACGGCTTCGATTCTTCGTATGCCGGATCCCACAGCTGTTTCATTAAAAATAAACAGGGATCCAATATCGCCTGTACGTTCAACGTGGGTCCCGCCACAAAGCTCTCTTGAATAATGGTCCTCGTCCTCGTGCCCAATTGTTACTACTCTAACTTCTGCACCGTATTTTTCACCAAATAGGGCCAAGGCACCGCCAGAAATTGCTTGGGTAGGTGTCATCAAAAGTGTCTGAATAGGACTATTTCGCAGAATCTCGGTATTGATCTCTAGTTGTATTTCCTGCAACTCATCGGGGGTAATGGGTTTTGGGTGGCTAAGGTCAAATCTCAATCGTTCAGGACTTACTAGTGAACCCTTTTGAGACACATGATCTCCAAGATGGTTTCTCAGAGCAGTGTGTAAAAGGTGTGTTGCCGAGTGATTCCGTCGAGCAGCATTTCTTTTTTCAGAGTTCACCTGCAGATCGATAATGTTGCCAGGAGCTAAAGTGCCTGTTTTGATAGTCCCTATATGTATTATTAGGTCGTCGGCCTTTCTCACGGTTTTAGTGACATCAATATGGAGTCCGTATTGGTCTGATATGGTTCCTATATCTCCAACCTGTCCACCAGATTCCCCATAGAAAGGTGTTTGATTGACCAAAACCATGGCGGGCGCTCCGGCTTTTGCTGCTTCGACAATATTTTGGTTTGAAATTACGGCAAGTACAGTCGCTTCTGCCGAAGTAGTTGTATAGCCCAGAAATTCAGTGGCTCCATGCGCCTGTTTCAAGTCAAACCACATTTGCTCCGTTGCTTGGTCACCGGATCCTGACCAATTGCTTTTGGCAAGTGCGCGTTGTTGGTCCATTGCCTTATCAAACTCTACGCGATCGACTGTGCGGCCCTGTTGCCGAAGGACATCCTCCGTTAAATCTAAAGGGAAACCATAGGTATCGTAAAGTTGGAAAGCAACTTCGCCCGGAAGTTCTTGGTCGGAACGGAGTTTGCTTGTTGCTTCTTCCAGTAGGCGCATACCTTTTCCTAAAGTCTCTCTGAAACGGGTTTCTTCAAGCTTAAGTGTCTCTGAAATGAGCGACTGGGCCCGAAGAAGTTCTGGAAACGCCTCCGACATTTCTTGAACAAGGGTGGGCACTAATTTCCACATGAGCGGTTCAGGTACGTCCATTAGGTGGGCGTGCCGCATTGCTCTCCGCATTATTCGCCTCAGCACATATCCCCTTCCTTCATTAGACGGCATGACACCATCTGCTATGAGAAAGCTCGCAGCCCGGAGGTGGTCTGCAATTATCCTATGGGATGCAGAAAAGCTGTTCAGGCCCTGTGTTGAGCTTTTTTCCTTCGATTCATTAATCAAGCTCCGAAATAGGTCAGTTTCATAGTTATCGTGGACCCCTTGCAGTATGGCAGCTATTCTTTCCAGCCCCATACCAGTATCGATGGCAGGGTTTGGTAAATTAGTGCGTTTCCCATCGGACTTCTGATCAAATTGCATGAAAACTAGGTTCCAGATTTCTACGAACCTATCGCCATCTTGGTCGGGGCTTCCGGGAGGTCCCCCAGGTATATGATCACCATGATCATAAAAAATTTCCGAGCATGGGCCACATGGGCCAGTGTCTCCCATGGCCCAGAAATTGTCATTGGTATCTATTCGAATAATTCGTTCTGCGGGTAATCCTGAGATTGTTCTCCAGAGATTAAAGGCCTCATCATCTGTATGATAAATGGTAACTAGTAGGCGATCAGCCGGTAGTTCAAATATCCCGTTAACTAATTGCCAGGCGAGTAGGATAGCGTGCTCCTTAAAGTAATCCCCGAAAGAAAAATTACCCAGCATTTCAAAGAATGTATGGTGGCGTGCCGTGTAGCCGACATTATCTAAATCGTTATGCTTACCTCCTGCTCGGACACATTTTTGGCTGGTGGCGGCCCGGGATGTTATCCGCTCCTCGGTCCCTGTGAAGATATTTTTAAATTGAACCATTCCCGCATTAGTGAAGAGAAGTGTTGGATCATTGTGGGGGACTAAGGGGCTAGACGGGAGAATCGTATGGCCGTTTTCTTCAAAGAAATTCAAAAAAGTAGACCGTATATCTTTTGTACTTGGCATAATTTACACCCGCCTCCCGTCCGAATCTTGGTGGTTGGCCAGAGACGAACTTGGTGCCGTGCAGGCCTTTAATATAGCGTTCTATATGTCAACAGAGACTATATTTAACTGTTGAGAGGAGCGGTGTCTAGGCGAGGTGACGGGTGTCAGCTAATTTCAGTCTTAGATTATTTACAATTTACCCTTTGTTGAGGAGAAATGCTCCTCCAACATCCCAGTTATAAATTGATGGGTGAACGAGCTATTTTCCTGTTGTTCTGGCCCACATATATTCAACCTTTTGATGCTTTAGTTTCGATAGTTTTTTCATCCACTTCTTCGATTGCTACTCTACTATCTCCTAGGCCCGCACTAATACGGACGTTAGCTTCTATTTCGGCGGATACCTCAGGATGTTCCAATAGGTACTGCTTAGCATTTTCTCGGCCCTGTCCTATCCTCTGGTCTTTATAGGAGTACCATGATCCAGATTTTTCTATAGATCCATTCTTGGCGCCTATGTCTAAGAGTTCACCAACTTTTGAAATACCTTCGCCATACATGATATCAAATTCAACGGTCTTAAATGGTGGAGCTAACTTATTCTTGACAACTTTCACTCTTGTATGATTCCCAACAATTTCGTCTCTATCTTTTATGGCTCCGATTCTTCTTATGTCTAAACGAACAGACGAATAGAATTTAAGGGCATTGCCGCCTGTGGTGGTTTCTGGGTTGCCATACATCACCCCAATTTTCATGCGTATTTGGTTTATAAAAATAAGAGTGCAGCGGGATTTTGCTATTGAACCAGTCAGCTTACGCAGGGCCTGGCTCATTAGACGAGCTTGTAACCCCACATGATGATCACCCATCTCACCTTCTAATTCCGCTTTTGGAACTAGCGCAGCCACACTATCTACGACCAAAACATCTATGGCCCCTGATCTTACTAAAGTATCAGCGATTTCAAGTGCCTGTTCGCCGGCGTCAGGTTGGGATATCAGTAACTCATCTGTATCTACATTGAGCTTCCTGGCATAGACCGGGTCAAGTGCGTGTTCAGCGTCAACAAATGCACATGCCCCTCCTCTTTTCTGTGCTTCGGCTACTACATGGAGTGCCAGGGTAGTTTTCCCAGAGCTTTCTGGACCATAAATTTCAACAATCCGGCCACGAGGTAATCCTCCTATACCTAGTGCTATATCGAGTTCGATTGAGCCAGTCGGAATTACCTCAGTCTCAACCACCTGTTCATCTTGTCCGAGTTTCATGATTGAGCCTTTGCCAAACGCTCGCTCAATCTGGCTCAGGGCGGCATCAATTGCTTTTTCTTTATCCATTTTTTCTGGGTCAACAACGCGTAATGATGGATCAGACATCGGGTTAGTTTCCTTCTTATTTCATAGGCTCTGAGGCAATTCAATGGAAAGAAATGTACCCGTTTTGTTCTAATATGCAAGGTATTATTGTAAATATAAGGAAATAAAAAGAAATTAATGTATGTTCGTGATTTGTCTGCCAAATTTGGTCTATGGTATTAGTGAATGATAGGATAGGCATGAGGGCGGTCTAAGTCCCCGAAAGAATTTGTAGCATTGTGATTCTTCTATTGTGTTGCTGGAGAATTTCCGGCAATTAGCATGCTTCGGGTTGTTTTTTTTGAGAGCGATAGAAATGGCTACTGAGTGGAAGTACCAAATTCGGTTAAGTTTAACAGATAACGCTGCAAAAGAGATTAGAGAAGCTCCCACGGGTCCAAAATTTTCAGAGTTGAATTTTATCTTGGATAAACACGGAGCAACACTCAAATGCCAATTTGATGCGTTTTCTGAATATGTGTCTGAAGCTGAAAGAGAAGGGCGGGAAAATTATGCTCTATATCAGTGGACTAAAGATACCATCGAGGATGTTGAGAAAAAATCCAAGTATTTAAGGTCTTTTACAGTGTATGTTTTAGAGGAGCAGGTTTACTCAGCTGCTTTAGCTGAGCCTTTAGAACGCGACCTCAAGTCTCTTAAAAGCAGTGAATTCATTTTGGGGATATCAAAATACGATACAAATCCAGCAAAAAATCCACAAATGCCGGCCAAGTATAGAACTTAAGAGAGGGGTAATCTGGAAATGCATCCGGGTATGCGTAGGGCTAAAAAAGCAAAAGAGCACCAAAAGGAAAAGTTATTCTCTTTAGTTTGATAGGCCTGTGGTGCTGTGAGGTGTCATGGTTATGCGCACCAACGAGCCAGTGATAGCTCTCGCCTCAATTTCAATGGTGGCAGCCCGATCTCCGCGAGTAAATGTTAATACGCTGGTTTCTGATTGGACACTGGCTATCGGCTTCCAACCAAACTCTGGCATCTCGACGGTATAGACCGCAAATGCGTCCGCCGGGTTTTTAGAAAGCGTAACTATCAGTCTGCCCGTCCATCCTTCGCCACTTCCAAGAATAAGCGAGTTTTGAACATCAAAATTAGTTCCTACAGGTATGGGGATGTCTGTGAATAGTTGAAAAGCTGTTGTTGGAGTTTTTGAGCCTTTCTCATTCGACGAGTTTTGTGTCAGTAGTCCAGGACCACTTTGGCAGGCGCTTATGAGGATTAAAAGGCATAACCCAAACGTTAGCTTCATCTTCTTAAACCATAAGAGATGGAGCCGCCTATCCTGGTCAGCCATTCGTAATTTAGGCATTATTAAACCCGATTATCGGCCGTATATATATCGCTACTTATAAATTAAAAGAGCCCGGAGGTCCACTTTTCTTCTCAACCGCCTGTTTCCGGAGGGAGAAGTTAGGAAGTAGTGCTATTTCCTGGAATATGGTAGCGGAGAGTGGACTCGAACCACCGACCTCCGGATTATGATTCCGCTGCTCTAACCAACTGAGCTACTCCGCCACTGCCCCGCCTATAAAACTGACAGGTAGGGTTGTCAAGGTTACGCAGTCTTATCAAGCATCTCGGTTATTTTAAACCTCCAGTAAATCATACCAACAATCATTGGAAATGACGATGATTTATCCATATTTGCCAGTTTTTTGCACAAGTGTCCTGAGATTGTCCTGAAC
>MDTE01017454.1_pt1 | contig 12673 bp, 9 predicted proteins | sample 811231 | NCBI WGS metagenome assembly MDTE01 (sample SAMN05326651, study PRJNA326480) | marine metagenome | isolation source: seawater | place: Indian Ocean: Red Sea | collected 2010
AAAAATGGAAATATAATTTTTGATACTAATACACCCCAAGCTGATTTACTAAATAATATTTCAAAAAAAAGAAATTTAAGAAAATATAGTTTTGGTGATAAAAAGTCTTTATTTAAAATTAAAAATATTCAAACAATAAATAACAATAACCAAAAAAAAGTAGATATCTTAATTTATGACAAAATTTACTCATTTAAAACATCATTAATAGGGAGAATTCAAATTAAAAATTTAGTCTGCGCGATAATTGCAGCACATTTATCAAATATTAAAATTAGTAATATTTTAAAATCTATAAAAAAAATCAAACCAATAAATGGTAGATTAGAAAAGATTGGTAAACTTATGAATAATTCGAATGTTATTCTCGATTATGCGCATACACCCGAAGCACTTAAAACTGTAATTTTAAATTGCAGAGAGGATTATCCTCTTAGTAAAATTTCATTAGTTTTTGGTTGCGGAGGAAATAGAGATAAAACCAAGAGATCAATGATGGGAGCCATAGCTAATAAATATTGCGATAAAATTTATCTTACTGATGATAACCCAAGACTTGAAAATCCTGCAGCAATAAGAAATCAAGTTAAAAAAGAGTTAAAAAAAAATAAATATACTGAAATTGGTTTGAGAGCTAAAGCTATTGCAACAGCTGTGAAGGAATTAAAATCAGGTGATATATTAATTGTAGCAGGAAAAGGACATGAAAATTATCAAGAACACAAAAAAAAATTATTTTTTTCAGACAAACTTGAGATTCTAAAAGCAATATCTAAAAAAAATTTAACTTTATCGAAATCACTTAAGACAAATATAATTAAAGAAAATTTAAATAATAAATTTCTAAATAAAGATATACCTATTAATTATGCATCAATTAACTCAAAAAAGATTAATAAAAGATCAATTTTTATTGGACTAAAGGGAAAAAAATTTGATGGGAACTTATATGGAAAAGAAGCAATCAAAAATAAAGCAATTATAGCAATTACAAATATAAAGTCTAAAAATCGAAAAATAATATTTCAAAAAAATACATTTGATTTTTTTAATAAAATTAGCGCTAGTTATAGAAAAACATTAAATTCAAATTATATAGCCATTACCGGCTCCGCAGGTAAAACATCAGTTAAAGAGTTAACAGGATTTTGCTTAAATAAAATAGAAAAGACTTACTTTTCAAAAAAATCATTTAATAATAAGTATGGTGTTCCGTTAAGTATTTTTAATTCACCTAAATCTTCAAAATTCATAGTACTGGAAGTAGGTATGGATAAAAAAGGAGAGATAGATTATTTATCAAAATTGATTAGACCAAATATAGCTTTAATTACTAATATATCATATGCACATATTGAAAATTTTGAAAATTTAGATCAGATAGCAAAAGCAAAAAGTGAGATAATAGACAACATAATTCCCGGTGGAACAATGATAATTAATAAAGATGACAAATATTATAATTATTTTTTTAAAAAAGCAAAAAATAGAAATTTAAAAATTATATCATTTAGCAAAAAAGACAGAAATGCTGATATTGTTTATTTAAATCAAAAACAATATAAAAAGAAATACATAATAAATTTTAAAGTTTATAATAAAAAAAAATCCTTTTTAATTTCAAAAAATTTATTAAATTACAAAGAAAATATTTTAGCTTCATTGAGCATTATTGTTAGCTATTTTGAGATTGAAAACCTTAATAAAAATTTATTTTTAAACTTTAGTATTCCTAAAAGTAGAGGATCTATAATTTTACATAACAAAACATCAAACAAATTAACTATTATTTATGAAAGTTATAACTCAAACCCACTTTCTTTAAAGTTTGCGTTAGAAAAATTTGATCATGAATTTAAAAGTAATAAGAAATTTTTGTTAATTGGAAATATGCTAGAATTAGGAAAATATTCTAAAAAACTTCATATAAAGATCGCAAAATATATCAATAAATCGAAAGTCAATAAAGTATATGTTTATGGGAATCAAGTAAAACATACATATAACAAATTAAAACCACAAATTAGAGGTAAAATATTAAATAATTATATGGATATTTTAAATTTAATTAATAAAGAATTGCCAAATAATAGTTTTTTAATGGTAAAAGGATCTAACTCAACTGGTTTAAACAAAATAGTTCAAAATTTATAAAACTAATGCTTTATAATTTACTCACTAATTATTCAGACACTTATTCATTCTTAAATTTTTTTAACTTTTTAACTGTTAGAACCGGTTTAGCAGTTATTACCTCAATGATAATTGTTTTTTTAATTGGTGAAAAATTTATAAATTTTTTTTCTACGAGAAAAATTACCAATCCAATTAGATCAGATGGACCTGAGGATCATTTAATTAAAAAAATAGGCACACCAACAATGGGAGGTGTTTTAATATTAATTGGATTATTTACAGGAGTTTTTCTTTGGGCAGATCTTTATAATCCTTATAATTGGTTGTTAATTTTTATAACCTTTTCATTTGGTTTGTTAGGTGCCTTAGACGATTATAAAAAAATAAAAAATAAGAACTCCAAAGGTATCTCTTCAAAACTTAAATTTATTATTCAAATTATTCTTGGTTTAATTTCATTATCTATTTTATTCAATTTTATTGACTCAGATCTTACAACAAATCTTTATTTTCCTTTTTTTAAGAACTTGGTCATTAATTTAGGATGGTTCTTCATTCCATTTTATTTATTTGTTATTGTTGGTTCATCTAATTCAGTAAATTTGACAGATGGTCTTGACGGCTTAGCGACTGTTCCGGTGATATTAGTTGCAGGATGCTTTGCTTTTATAAGCTATGTTTCTGGAAATATAATTTTTGCTGAATATTTATTAATACCTTACATAGCAGGGGTAGGTGAAGTTGCGGTATTTTGTGGTGCTATTATTGGAGCTTCTATAGGATTTCTCTGGTTTAATGCTCCTCCAGCAAAAATATTTATGGGCGATACAGGCTCTTTAGCTTTAGGTGGATCTTTAGGGGCAGTTGGAGTTGTAACTAAACATGAAATCGTATTAGCAATAACAGGAGGTCTTTTTGTTTTAGAAGCTGTATCAGTTATTGTGCAAGTGGTCTCATTCAAATTAACAGGCAAAAGGATTTTTATGATGGCGCCAATACACCATCATTTTGAAAAAAAAGGTTGGGCTGAATCTACTGTAGTAATTAGATTTTGGATTATTTCTCTAATTTTAGCAATGATTGGACTTGCGACATTAAAATTAAGATAATGTTTGGCAAAAAAAATTTTGAAAATAAAAAAATATTAATTTATGGTCTAGGCTTATCAGGAAAGTCTTGTTTTAAATATCTTTCAAAAAAAAATATAATTACAATTTTTGATGATAATAAATCCTTAAAAAATAGTCAAAATCAAAATCTTTTTTTAAATATAAAGAAAATTAATGATTATAAATTTGATTATATTGTTTTAAGTCCAGGTATAGATTTAAAAAAGTGTAAACTAAACAAATATTTAATAAAAAATAAACAAAAAATAATTACCGAAATTGATATTTTTTACTTAAATTTTCCAAAAAATATTAAAATTACAATTACAGGCACAAATGGAAAGTCTACTACATGTCAAATTTTATATAATATATTTAAATCAAATAAAATAGATGTAAGGTTAGTTGGCAATATAGGAAAACCACCGCTTCTTGAAAAAAAAATTAAAAATAAAACGATATTTATAATTGAAGCATCTTCTTATCAAATAGCTTATAGTAAGTTTTTTAAAACAGATTATGCAGCTATTTTGAATTTAAGCCCTGATCACCTTGAAAGACATGGTAATATTAATCAATATGCCAATGCTAAGCTTAAATTAATTTACGAACAAGATAGAAATAAACTAGCTTATATTGAAAAAAAAAATACCATTATAAATAAACATATCGTAAAAAAAAAAATAAGATCAAAATTATATAAATTAAATTATAACAAAGAGCCTTTTTTTAAGAAAAATATTAAAAATTTATATTTACTTGATAAAAATAATTTAAATAACATTCATTTTGCCTATTCTATTTGTAAAAAATTTAAAATATCTGATAAAAAAATTTTTAATTCATTAAATAAATTTAAAGGATTAAAATTTAGAAATCAGATTATCTATAAAAAAAATAATTTGCAAATAATTAATGATTCTAAATCGACAACTTTTTCATCTACCGTAGGTCTTTTATATTCTTACTCAAATATTTTTTGGATAGTTGGAGGTAAGTATAAAAAAGGAGATAAACTTAATTTGAAAAGAAAATACCCAAAAAATATTAAAGCATATATAATTGGAACTAATAAAAAATTTTTTACAAATCAACTTAAACACAAAATTGAATCACGATATTTTGGAAGTTTAAATAAAGCAATTTTAATAATAAAAAAAGAAATTAAAAATGATTTTAGTAAAAAAACAATTTTATTTAGTCCCTCAGCTGCCTCATTTGATCAATTTAAAAACTTTGAAGAAAGAGGAAGATATTTCAACAAATTAGTAAAAAAAATTTTTAAAGGTTAATAATGATAAATAAAATAAATATATATGATAATTATTATAGTTGGTGGAAAAATATCGATAAAACAATTTTAATTTTGATTATTTCATTTTTTATTGCTGGTTTATTTTTTTCACTAGTCTCAACATCTTTAATAGCCTCGGATAAATTAAATACGAATTCTTACCATTTTTTTATAAAACATTTATCGTTTGTTTTGTTAGGCCTATCTATTATGTTTGTATTTTCATCGGTAAAAGAAGATTATTTAATAAAAATATCAATCGTATTATTTTTCTTATGCTTCTTTTTGTTATTTCTAGTTCCATTTATTGGCGCAGAAGTAAAAGGATCAAAAAGATGGTTAAGTCTCCCTTTTTTGCCAAGATTTCAACCTGTGGAATTAATCAAACCATTTTATATTGTCATTCTTGCATCTTTATTAAATTATCAAAAGTACAATTTATACTTTAAGTACTCTTTAACTTTTTTTTTAATAACACCTATCATTTTATTATTAATCTCACAACCTGACATAGGACAATCAATATTAATTGTTTTTGTATGGTTGGTTTTGATCTTTGTTTCTGGAGTTAATTTAATTATTTTTTTTGGAATATTTAGTATTTTTATTTCTTTCCTCTCTTACCTAATTTTTTTTGTAGAAAAATTCAATTATATAAAAATAAGAATATTTTCTTTTTTTGATAGTTCCTCCAGTAATAATTTTCAATCCGAAAAATCAACTGAGGCAATAATTGATGGGGGATTTTTTGGAAAAGGTATAGGAGAGGGAACTTTGAATTCTAAAATCCCTGAAGCACATACTGATTATATAGTTTCAGTAATATCGGAAGAATTTGGAATAATTGTAATTTTTTTAATAATGTTATCCTTAATATTTTTTGCATTTAATATTTTTAATAAAATTAGATATTTAAAAGACGATTTATTTAAATTGATTTTAATAGGCTTGATATCCTTGCTTATGATGCAAGCCTTTGTTCATATCGGTGTTAATTTAAGAGTTTTACCTACCACTGGTATGACGCTTCCTTTTTTAAGTTATGGAGGGTCATCTATAATAAGTATTTCAATAATATCTGGAATTATTTTAAATTTAACTAAGAGAAGAATTTATTAAATGAAAAAAATATTAATAACAACAGGGGGTTCAGGCGGCCATGTAATTCCAGCAATGAATTTATATTATCATTTAATTAAAGATTTTGATGTCAAGCTCTATAGTGATGCAAGAGGAGTTAAATATATAAACAAAGATATAAACAAATATATTTTAGATGTAAAGCGGGTTCCTGAAAAGATTTATTTTTTTCCATTAAAAATATTCTTTTTATTTTATGCTTTTATAAAATCGATAATAAATTTAAGGAGAAATAAATTTGATATTATAATTAGCACAGGTGGATATATGTCTCTGCCTCTAGTTTTAGCTGCTAAACTTTTTAATATGAAAATTTTTTTATTCGAACCCAATTCTATACTTGGAAGGTCAAATAAAATTCTATTGAATTTTTCAAGTAAAATTTTTTGTTATGATAAAAACCTTAAGGGTTTAAATGAAAAATACTTTAATAAAATTTTTGAAATACCTCCAATTCTAAGCAAATGTTATTACAATAATCGTACTGAAAACAATATTAATACAGATATTCTAAGAATTTTAATAATAGGGGGCAGTCAAGCATCATTATTTTTTAGTAATAATTTAAAAAATGAAATAATTGAATTATCATCGAAATATAAAATAGAAGTAACCCAGCAGCTACCTCGGGGATTAGATATAGATAATTACAAAAAAGACTATGATGAAAATAAAATAAAGAATAATTTATTTTTTTTTAAATATAATTTTTTGTGCAAAAATAATTCTTTTGATATCGCAATCACCAGATCTGGGGCATCCTCGTTAGCAGAACTATCTCATTTAAATATACCTTTTGTTGCAATTCCATTTCCTCATGCTACTGATAACCATCAGTATCTAAATGCAAAAAAATATCATGATTTAAATTGTTGCTGGATATTAGAAGAAAAAAACTTTAATTCTGGAGATATGGCTAAATTAATTAATAAAATTTTTATAAACAAAAATGATTATTTAAAAAAGAAAAGTAATTTAAAGAAACTTAAAGATAAAAATAAGTGGGAAAATATAAACAACGAATTCAAAAAAATATTAAATGACAATTAGTCTGGGTAAAAAAGAAATTATTCATTTCATTGGTATTGGCGGTATAGGTATGAGTGGACTTGCGCTTATAATGAAAGATCTGGGATTTAATGTAAAGGGATCTGATCAACAAAATAGTAAAAATATAGATAGATTAAAAAAAAACAAAATAAAAATTCAAATTGGACATAAAAGAAAAAATTTATCTAATGCAACTATTCTAGTTATATCTTCAGCGATAAAAAAAAATAATCCTGAATATTTAGAGGCTAAAAAAAAGAAAATACCAATTTATAAAAGAGGGGAAATGTTGGCTAACGTAGTCTCACTTTACAAAAATATTGTAGTGGCCGGATCACATGGAAAAACAACAACTACCTCATTAGTATCAACAATTTTTTCTAAATCTAATTTGGATCCTACCACAATTAATGGTGGAGTGATTAATTCAATAGGAAACTCAGCTAAACTTGGAAAAGGGGAATGGTGTATTTTAGAATCTGATGAATCAGATGGAAGTTTTTTACATCTTCCTTATACGTATTCAATAATAACAAACATTGATGATGAACATCTAGAACATTATGGTTCTTTGGAAAATTTAAAAAAAAATTTTATTAAATTTATTGAAAAAACACCTACATTTGGAAAAACATTTATATGTTTAGATGACAAAAATAACAGATCAATTTTAAGTAAAATTCATAATCAAAATATTATTACTTATGGTTTAAATGAAAAATCGAATTTTAGAGTAAAAAATATTAATCTTCATAAAAGTTTTTCAAAATTTGATTTAGAAATTAATCTACCAAACCAGAAAAAAAAATTAATTAAATCATTTAAACTACCTTTAATCGGAATACATAATATAAAAAATTGTTGCGCATCTATATCATTGGCGATTACTATGGGTATATCAATTAATTTAATTAAGAAAGCAATTTTGGAATTTAAAGGTGTTCAAAGAAGATTTAATTTTATTTTTGAATACAATAAAAGTATTTATTATGATGATTATGCACATCATCCAACAGAAATTGACGAATTACTTAAATCTACTCGAGAAGTTTATAAATCAAAAAAAATAATATCTATTTTCCAGCCTCATAGAATTTCAAGATTAAATTCTTTAAAAAAAAGATTTACTAAATGTTTTAGGTTTGCAGATCAGGTTATACTTTGCCCTATATATAAAGCAGGTGAAAATATTAAATTAAAATTTAAATACGTAAATTTTGCAAAAGAAATAATTAAAAATTCAAAAGTGGATTTAATAATGATTAATGGAGAAAAACAATTAATACAATATGTTAAAAAAAATATTTATGGTGAAAAAATTGTAATTGGTATGGGTGCTGGAACTATATCTAGCTGGATAAGAAATTTACCTAAAATAACTAAATGAATTTAAGTGATTTAGAAAAAATAGAATTTTCTGACAATTCTCGTTTAAATTTTGATTATGATTTATCTCGATTAAACTGGTTTAATATTGGAGGTAAATCTAAAATTTATTTCTATGTAAATTCTTTAAAAGATTTATCTTTATTTCTAAAAATTTATAAAAAAAGAGGGAAAGTTTTTATTTTAGGCGCGGGTTCAAATACTCTTTTTGACGATAACATTTATGATGGCGTTGTAATTAAACTTGGAAAAAATTTTAATAATATTTCAAAATTAAATGATGATACAATTATTTGTGGAAGCTCATGTTTAGATAAGAGAGTTTCAGATTTTGCAATGGAAAATGAAATTGAGGGTTTTGAATTTTTGTCTTGTATTCCAGGTTCAATTGGCGGAGGAATTAGAATGAATGCAGGTTGTTATGGCAACGAGTTTAAAGATATTATCGTTTCAGTTCAAGCTATAGATTTAAATGGTTTAGTTTCTACTATATATTCATCTGAAATAGTTTTTAAGTACAGATCATCTAGTCTACCCAAAAATTTAATTTATTTAAGTGGTACATTTAAAGGGAATTTATCTAAAAAGGAAAAAATAAAAATAAAGATGGATGAACTTAAAAATAAAAAAGAACTCTCTCAACCGCTCCGAGTAAAAACAGGAGGAAGCACCTTTAAGAACCCGATAGATCAAACTGATAAAAAAGTCTGGGAATTAATTAAAGAATCAGTTGACATTAATAAAATAAACAAAATGTTTGGAGACGCAAAACTTTCCGAAAAACATTACAATTTTATAATTAATCAAGAGAAAGCCACCTCTAAAGATATGAAAAATCTTATAAATTTTGTAAAAGAAAATGTATATAAGAAAACAGGAGTTAATCTAGAGCTAGAAATAATATTAGCTTCATAAAAATGAAGAAAAAAATTTTGATATTAGCTGGAGGATATTCAAAAGAAAGAGAGATAAGTATTAAAACAGCGAGAGCCGTTCAGAAGCAGATAAATAAAGATTTTACATGCAAAGTACTTGATCCAAAAAATGGATTTATAAAAGAAATAAGAAAATTTAAGCCTCACGTAGTATTTAATGCATTACATGGAAGGTATGGAGAAGATGGTTATATTCAATTAATTCTTGAAAACGAAAAAATTAATTATACTCACTCAGGTGTTAAAGCATCATCTATTTGTATAAATAAACTAATTTCAAAAAAAATTTTTGCAAAAAATAAAATTTTAACACCTAAATATTTAGTAATTAAAGGAAATACAGATAAAAAATTTAATGCAATTCTTCATAAAGTTAGAAAAAATTTAGAATTTCCAGTAGTTATCAAGCCAACTAATGAAGGATCAAGTGTAGGGGTATATATTTGCAATAAAAGAAATTTTAAAAAAAATCTTAATAAATTAAAAAATGAAAGAGAGATTTTAGTTGAAAGTTACATTCCAGGAAGAGAAATTCAGGTAGCAATTATGGGAAGTAATAAACTAGGAGCGATTGAACTTGTACCTCGACGAAAATTTTATGATTATAGGGCTAAATATGATAAAAAAGCTAAAACACAACATATTCTCCCAGTAAAGTTACCTTCACAAAAAATTAAAGAGGTTGAAAATATTGCTTTCAAGGCCCACAAGATTACTGGATGTAGAGGTGTAACCAGAAGTGATTTTAGATACCATAAAAACAAGTTTTATTTACTAGAAATCAATACTCAGCCTGGAATGACTGAGCTTTCTCTAGTACCTGAAATAGCCAAATTTAAGGGAATTAATTTTTATAATTTAATCAAGTGGATAATTAGTGATGCTTCAATTAATAGGTAGAGAAAAATTTTATCTCTATTTTTTTTTCATATTAACTTTATTAAGTTTCCACAATATTTCTTTATCTACTTACTTTAATGATTTTTTTAAAATTAAAAAAATAGTTGTAATTAATAATTTTGAAAAAGAAGTAAGTGAACGAATATCTGAATCTGTAAATAAATTTAATGGTGTAAATATTTTTTCAATAGAGGCAAATCAGATTTTTGAAGTGCTTAATAACTTTAATCTAATAAGTGAATTAAAGATTAATAAGGAATATCCTTCAACTTTAAAAATAGAATTAAAAGAAGCTAAAATTTTTGCATACTTTATTGAAAATAACAGAAAGTATTTTCTAGGCGATAATGGAAAAAAAATTCAAAAAAATTTAAATTATGAAAATATTCCTCTGATTGTAGGAAATATTGAAATCAAAAGTTTTTTAGATTTAAGAAAAAAATTAGTATTGAATGATTTTAACGTTGAAGATTTTACAAAATTTTATTCATATAGATCAAATCGATGGGATCTGGTTTATAAAAACAAAGTAACATTTAAATTGCCAATTGATGATCTAGATAGCTCTCTTGTTTTATTAAAAGAAATAATTAATAATTTGAATTTAGAAAAAGTTAACATTATTGATCTAAGGATTAAGAATAATGTAATATTATCATGAATAAAATTGAGTCACCAATTTCAGTTTTAGATTTTGGATCTTATAGTTTAGGTTTAGCAATATATGATAAGATAATATTAAGCCAAAATTTGTATTACGAAGAAAAAATCAATTTTAAAAAAAAAAATCAAGATTCAAACTTAAGTTTAATTTCTAATATTATTGATAAGGCCGAAAAAACTCTAGGACAACATCTAAAGGAAATATTGTTATTAATTGATTCATCAAGCACTTTTACAATTGATCTATCTATACAAAAAAATTATGAAAAAAAAAACTATGCAAGGAGGATATTGATTATTTAGTAACTGAATGTGAAAATATTATAAAAGCAAATTATGAAAATAATTATATTTTGCACATTATAAAATCTAATATTTTTATTGATAATAAAAGTGTCAATGATTTAGAAAACTTTAATCAAGAAACTAATAAAGTAAGTGTTGATTTAAAATTTATAATGATTAATAAAAAAAGTTGCGAGGAAATAAGTAAAATATTATATAAAAAGCATATTTCAATCAAAAAAATTTTTTCCACAAGTTATTTAAAATCTTTAGGATTAATTAAAAAATTTGGAATATCTGGTTATAGTTCATTTATAGATATTGGTTACAAAAAAAGCAGTCTTTCGATATATCAAAATAATATACTTTTATTTTCAAGTAATACACATATTGGCGGAGATCACGTAACAAAAGATATAAGTAAAATATTAAAATTAAGTTATAGAATAGCTGAAGCAAAAAAAATCAAATTTTCAAAAAAAAATGAAATTAATCATCAAGATCAAAATGAATTACTTTTAAATAAAATTATAAATGCTCGTTTAGAAGAAATAGTTGAATTATTGTTTATAAATTGCCCAATAATTGAAAATATTTTTAAAGATTCTAAAACAAAGCTTTTTTTTACAGGAAATGGATCAAAAGTTTTGAATAAAAATTTTTTATCATTTGGACCAGAGTTTAATTTTATCAGCGAAATGTCTATAATTGAAGAGCTTAGAAGAGATGTGCTTGATGCTGCTATTGATTTCCATGCTGAATATCAAAAAATACAACCAAAAAAATCAACTATAAAACTTGAAAATAAAGGTTTTTTTGAAAAATTATTTGATTATCTAAGTCTTGGTAAATAGCAATTTTTTGTAACATTTGTTGTTTTTCTAATAAAATTTAAATTTTATATATATTCCTGATGTCAATTTTAAATCAAAAAACCATTAAAGAAAAAATATCTTTAAAGGGAGTAGGTTTGCATTCAGGAAAAAATGTTGAGATAAATCTCCTACCCTCTGAGCCAAATTCAGGAATAATTTTTAAAAGAACTGATTTAACTAGAAATAACATAATTATCCCAATGTTCAATAATGTAGTTGATACTACTTTATGCACAACACTTTCTAACCAGCATGGAGTTAAGGTATCTACAATAGAACATCTAATGGGAGCCCTATATGGTTTGGGTATAGATAATTTATTAGTGGAAATAAATTCTCAAGAGTTGCCAATTTTAGATGGATCTGCAAAAATTTTTGTAGAAAAAATTTTATCTTCAGGAATTAAATCATCAACAACACCTATAAAACTAATAAAAATAAATAAAAAAGTCACATATCAAGAAGGTGAAAAAAAAATATCATTAGATAAATCAAAAGTTGCCTCAGAAATTGATTTTGAAATTAACTTTCAAAATCAAATTATTGGAAAACAAAGAAATAAGTTAAATATATTTAACGATGAATTAGAATCAATTTTTGAGTCCAGAACCTTCTGCCTTTATGAAGATGTTGAAAAATTAAAAAAAGCTGGCTTAGCTAAAGGTGGAAGTTTAGAAAATGCAGTAGTAGTTGGTGAAAATAAAATTCTAAATGATGGAGGTTTGAGGAATACTTGTGAATTTGTTAATCATAAAATATTAGACTGTATGGGAGATTTATACCTTTCAGGTTATAGAATAGTTGGATCTTTGATAACTTCTCAGGGTGGACATGGACTTACAAATAAGATTCTAAGGAAACTTTTCTCTGATAATTCAAACTTTACAGTAATAGAAATCA
>MDTE01007078.1_pt1 | contig 12671 bp, 7 predicted proteins | sample 811231 | NCBI WGS metagenome assembly MDTE01 (sample SAMN05326651, study PRJNA326480) | marine metagenome | isolation source: seawater | place: Indian Ocean: Red Sea | collected 2010
GACGGCAGTAACCGCATACTCGTGAACGTTTTGGTGATTATAAAGGTTTAGTACTTGAACGTACCAACTCAGTGATAGTTTCTGATTACTTTTTGTTCTGGTTAAACGTAGATCCAAACTATGATAATTCGGCAATCTACTAGCATTGATAGGCCCATGAAACATAGACTCACAGTCTTTGAGTTGGCCGTTTAGCCAAATCGGCTCAGCTCTCAACTCGGTATAAGGCCTACCTGTATGAAATGACCAAGTCGTATGCAAACACCAACCGTCGGAAAACAGCCAGCCTAAATTTGCTAAAACTGAGTGTCGTTGGTCATAGTCGCGAAAGTAACTAGTATCAGTATTAGCTAAACTGGCTTGAGCTTTCCCATAGGAATAGCCCAGACTAACTTTCAGCCTTTTGGCAACCAGACTAGAAAACAATACGTCGCCACCGATAGCTAACCCCCGATTCGGGTATCGTAGGTTTTGGCTTTTTCGGCCTAAATCTTCAACTTCTCCTACTAAATTATCGTATTTTTTCCTGTACAATTCACCAGTAACTAAAAACTTGTCATATACGCCAACTAGATCACCACTTAATTCTACACCAGCTATATAATGGCTCGCTACTTCTGAAGGATTCACTAGTCTAGAATAACGAGCGATAGGAATAGAAGTTAGACTAACCGGCTGATGGTACTTCCCCCAAGCCAATCGAATTACCATGCCCCGATATGGTCGTAGGGCTAAACCTAATCTTGGTGACAGATCAAAACCTAATGGATTTGGTTCATTACTTTTCGTTTGATATTTCCGATATAGTCCCCGAGCACCTGTATTAAGTGCTACGTAGGGTGATATTTGCCACTCATGCTGAAGATATGCCTTGAAATCCCAACCTTCAGCATTTATCTGCTGAATAGACTGTCTTAGTCGGTAATCGTATATACTTTCTGTCCAACGCCACTCTAGGCCAGCATCAAGTTGATGGTTAATCGCTGAGTCTTTGGCTTGAAGATAAGTCGACTCTATTTTACCTCCAACAAAGGTAAATTCTCGTTCATCATAACGGTTGTAATCGTATCGTCGATCATGGGTTTGGAACCCGGAAAACATATAAGCTTGAGTCCAGAATTTCGAGCTATGTGTCCTTCGAAATTGTCCCCAAAATAGATTATTAGTATATTCTGAAGTCAATTTCGAATTCATTTCTTCCGGTATCATCTGGTTATTATCTAGAGCAAAAATTGCATTTAATGTTATTTGATTTTCATCACTTAGCTCCCAATAGAGCTTACCAAATAAGTCGGCATAGGTTGGCCGCGGTACATCCTCGGCTTCAATCAAATCAAGTAAAAGATCAAAATAACCACGACGAGCCGACAGTAACCAACTACCAGTATGACCACCAATTGGTCCTTCCAATTGAGCTGTAGCATTCAGTAAATCCAGACTAATCAACCCTACACTCTTTTCCGGAATAGATCTATCGGTTTTAATTTCAACCACGCTTGACATTGTATCGCCATATTTAGCGGGGAAACCGCCCATCATCAAATCAAACTGCTGAATCAGGTTGAGATCAATAATCGAAATTGCACCACCGAAATCCCGTAAATGGAAAGGTTCTCGTAGTTCCATACCGTCCAAACGTACTAAAACTTCGTCCCGTTCGCCACCTCGAACATTGAACCTAGCACTATAATCGTGAGAGACTACACCAGGAAAGACCTGTGCTGCTCGCAGGATATCGTTATCGACCAAGGGAAATGACTGAATCTCGGTTTTTGATAGTCGTTGATTAAGGATTGTTCCTGATTGTATAGTAAACTGGCTAGGTGTAACAGTGATAGGTGGTAATCCGATTGGTATATCTGAGGCCCAAGGCTGTAAGCCCAAACAAGCACACATAAAGTAACTCAATATTTGGGCGACAAATTTCATTGACAACTAATCAAGTTTTTTTGGCAGAACAATTAAAAATCGGGAATTCGTATTGTTAAGTTATCCGTCTACATAATACCCAAGCGTCGCTTGATATCCTGACATCATCATTTGATCCTAGTGGCTTCCTCAGATGGCAGTTTATACAGCTGTGTTAACACCGCATAAAAGGAATTTTTACAAGTTTTCATCAAAACTAAGACTACTCAGTACTCATTATCACTTCTAAAGCTAGAATTGCATATGCCGTCGTCAGTACTGTATCCCGTTCCATCCAAAAACTGTTTTGGTTACGCCAGTAGGCCAAATCGACTCTATCACCAACATAAAAAATGGACTCGTTTGAGTTAGCAGGATCAGGAATATTCTGATTTGCAACTACCGAATTAACAATTTTTCTTTTGATCAAAGCTTCTGCTAGTTCCTGAAACCAAAAAGTTTTGGGCTGCCCCTGTCCAAATACAATTTGACCTTTTTTTATCGTTCGTATTTCTTCGTAGGCAGCCAAGGCCAAGGCCAAATTATAGTAATAGTAGTATAGTCCTTTTGTTGCTTGATTTTTACTCATACCCGGATTTTTGTCTAATCGCCAGTTATTGCAAATCCATTCAAAAGCATCTCTTACACGCCCATTCTTAGTACCCACATGCATAAGACTAAGTAGACCCGCGGCTGTCATACTACCGTAAGGTTTGCCGGTGATCATTGTTTTACTCTCACCATTTGGTGAATAAACAAACCCTCCATAATGATTCGAACCAAGATTGGTTCCCCAAAAGCCTTCGTTAACTTCATTGGACTGGCAATTAAATATAAATTCTTTTGCATTACTCAAAAATGAGCTGTCATCAGGCAATGTTTGTTCCATTACTTTTGTCATGTAGTTACGTGTTTCACTCAGTCCGAGTAAAGCTAAGCTCAAGTTAGATAAGTCATAATTCGCCTCTTGATCAATACCATAATTAATTCCACCGAAATATCGACTATTATCTTCATCTTTTCTATCGATCCGTACCATTTGCAAACTTTTGAGAAAAGTTCGACCATCTCGAATTTGCTGATAATAATTACGGCTATTGGTAGCTGCCAGTGCTAAAAGACAAACACTCGTCGTATAACTGGGATGAGCCATCTGTAGTAAGCTCGTGTCACAGATACTACCATCTAAATTTGAATAGTTTGTTAGTGCGCTGACTGACCTCTGCAAAAATGGGTGCGTACGCAGGTTGTATTTTTGTTCTGGGTGTTTTAAGAAGGCTGCTACGACCAAGGCAGTAATACCTACCTGTCCGTGAAACAATCCATCTGGACCTTGTTGAATTTCTAACCACCGCAAACCTTGGTCAATACTGTCAATAATTAACGGGCTTAGGCTTCTCCTGACTTCGTAGTAATCGAACGCATCAGTCAGGCTTGTATTTGAAACTTCACCTCGAACTGCTATTGTTATTAATAGCGTGAAACAAACTAGAATTGTTCTGAACCATCTGGTCCACATCATATGAAGAGAAAGACCCTTATTTCTTATTCTATACTTAAACCAACTTCAAGAGCTAAAATCGCGTAAGCTGTTACTAAGAGTGGGTCCCTTTCCATCCACCGACTTTCTTCATTTTTCCAGTAGGACAATTTTACTAACTCACCTTTTTTGGCCAAAAGTTGGCCGGGGTTCGTGACATCTATAATATCTTCTTTAGCAACGAGTTCATCTTCGATTTTTCGATTCATTAGTTCTTCTGCTAGATCTTTAAACCAGAAGTGGGTCTGTCCTTGTACATCGGTCAAAAAACCACCTTTGGTTTTTTCATAGACAGTCAAAGCTTTAGCCATTGTATGATAGTGATAAAAGATACCCTGTTGGCCCATTCCTGGATTTTCGTCAATTCGATAGTTATTTCGAATCCATTCAAAAGCATCCTCAACGCGTGGATCTGTAGCATCAACTTTTGCATGAATAAAACTAAGCAACCCAGCATAAGTCATACTACCATAAGATTTGGTATCACCAGCCTTGCTTTCACCACTTGGGGCATATACAAATCCACCATCATCGCCAGCCCAAGCCAAATCATTACTTTCACTTCTATTTTGACAGCGTTCCAAAAATTTAACTGCTTTACTCCACACCTCAGCATCATCTTCATCACTATCCTTCAAGGCTTGAATAGCATATGTCAAATTAGACAAATCGTAGACATCGCTACGACTACCATAACCAATACCACCGTAGTATGGACTTTTTTCGTCTATTTGCTGGTTTCCTTTAATGTACTGCTGTGCCCGACTAATTGCTTCTTCGTATGCATTATTTTTGGCTGCAGAGAGTGCCATCAAGGCAACACTAGTATTATAGTTAGGTAATGCTGGTTGCTTATTAACATCGTAAATGCCCCCGTTTTCTTGCTGCATTTCTAAAAGGGCTGACAGCGATTTTTTGATAAATGGATGAGATGATTCTGAATATACATCTTTTGGATGTCTGAGGAAAGCCGTAATCACCAAACCTGTAATCCCAGGATGGTTGTGAAATAACCCATCGGTACTTTGTTGTAGCTCTAACCACCTTAAACCCTGATTAATAGTTTCTAGGACACGAGAGTTTAACTCTCGGCGCATTTGGTATTGATCGAAAGTAGTATCTAAATCGGTATTACTTAGGTCATTTGGATTTGGTGAAAGTTGTGCTGATGAAAGAAAAGTACAGGTTAAAACAAAAACGAGTACCCATGCAATTTGGTTCACGTTGTAGCTCCAAAAATATATCAGTTTAGCAAGCGAAACATTAAGCAACGACTGTGCCAATGGCTCCCGCCAAGTCAAGTTCTACACTATTCGCCTTTATTAGGTATTCATCTAATGAAGGTTGTTCAAAAAGAGAACGAAACTGTTCATAGTTCGTTTACGGCTTTGACTTGTATTTATTACTTCATAAAGAGATAACCTGACCACTTTCTGAAGATTTCATGGCAGCATCATAGACTTTCATGACTTCAAGAATTTGGTCTGGACGCACGACTAGTTCGGAACCGTGATTTAGCACATCAGCAATATTTTGGTAATAGGATTTCCAAGAACCGCGCGAAGGCTCAATAGTCAGTTCTTCTGTTTTACCACTAGCGACAGTTGTTACCTGAGCAAAATTTTCTCGTACTTGCTCAGCAGCGTCAATATTACCTGCAATCATCGCTGGTTCCTGCGGATCTAGCCCGAATTTAACGAGTCCTCCCAAATTTCCTTCTATATACCATCTTGGTTTCGGTCCATGAGCAAGATTGCTAATCTCAATCTGGTATCGAGCACCATTTTCATACTTCAAAATAAGATTGGCGTAATTACCAATATCAACATTCCAATGATGGTTATAATGTATATCACAAAAAACACTTACAACTGATGAGTCAACCAATTGTAAGGCTTGGTCAACAAAGTGAGCTGGCCAATCAAAAAGAATACCGCCGCTTTGTTCTTTCGAACCACGCCAACCACCTGGTGCACCATACCTCATAATACCGACCTGATAGAGATACGGTTCGCCCAATAAACCATCGGCGATAGCTTTTTTGACTGTCAGGTAATCCCAATCCCACCGGCGGTTATGAAAAACACTGAGCAGCACATCGTTTTCTTTACTTGCGGCGATCATCGCCTCAGCTTCACCAGCATTCATACACATGATCTTATCTGTTACCACGTGCTTTCCTGCTTTCATAGCCTGAATTGCCATTTCAGCATGGACGTGATGAGGAGTTGCTAATATTACCAAATCAACTGACTTATCATCCAATACTTGGTCTAAATGAGCGTATATCTTAGCCGCAGGATAATCTGTACTTGCCTGTTTCTGGCGACTTTGATCCCTCGTTGCAATGCCATAAATCGACATTCCTTCTGCCAAATTTGCTAGATAAGTATGGAAGCATCGTCCAGCAAATCCATACCCAACAACTACAACATTAACCATCTTATTCTCCTAAGAAATGTAAGTATAACTAAGTACGAAGCTTAGTGATCATATTGAAAAACTCAAGCACCACGCCCCTGCTATTTTGTCGACACCTTCTAACTTGAGAACTCAAGATCATTACCGCTGATCTTTGGCTGCTCCATGTTTATTTTCAAATAGATTCTCATTTCCAGATGTAGTGATTTTTGTACTAAGTACTAATCAGATTCACATAAATGGAAATAGGCTTTCGGTATATAATCGACGCAAGATTATTTTACCAAATAGATTCGATTCAGAAATCCAGACTCAATCGATCATGTATTAATTGGTTAAAACTTCGTGATTCACTAGTATACTCTACCTGTCTCAGTTTTGCCTAAAACATAGATGCAAAACAATCTAGTTCACAAAATAATAAATAACCAACAACTCAAAATTGGACCAACCAGAAATAACTATCTTCAGAAAATCATTAGTATTCCGCAATATTAGAAGCTTAGATTACTTATGCTCCATTTGAAAGATTCCATTCCAGTTATCAGGGGTGCCAGTTTGCAAATAATGCTGTGATCGGTGCAAATAGAGTTTAGCTACTGGGTCTTCAGGAAAAGTCGACAAGATATCTTTCATAACTTTCGTACTGGTACTAAAGTCGGCTTGGTAATAATGACTGATACCAACTTGCAGTTGGTTATTTGTTTTAGCTTTACTAGCTTTCAATTTTTCTGAATCCGCATCATATATCTCATAGACATTGACTACTCCTTGTCGACCTTTAACTTTTACACGTTCTACAAAACGGGATCGGTAATCATTATCTGAGATAAGTAGCTCAAGGGTCTCTTGGCTAACCAACATTTCACAGTCATATCGTTTCGTCAAACCTTCTAATCTAGCACTGATGTTGACCACGTCTGAGATAACTGTTCCCTCTATCCTTTCACTTTCACCGATAATACCGAGCATTAACTCTCCAGTATGAATACCAACTCCCATTTTAATAGGAGGCTTTCTTGATGATTGGCGCTGTTGATTAAATGCTTTTACGGTTTTTAGTATTTGTATACCAGCTCTGACAGCATCGTCAGCAGATTCGGGGAACAGTGCCATAATGGCATCTCCCATGTATTTATCAATAAAGCCATTTTCTTGACGAATAATAGGTCCAATCTCATTTAGTAAAACATTAATGAAATTAAAATTTTCGGATGGTGACATACCTTCGGATAAAGTTGTAAAATCTCTTACATCTGCAAATAAAACAGTCATATTGTGTTGTTTTTGGGCACTTAGGCTGAGAGAGACAATATCTTCTTCGCCAATATAGTACAACATTTTCCTTGGTACAAAACGAAAAATAGCCTCATTTATCTGGGTTAATTTTTTGTTGAGAGTATGTAACTGTCTGTTATTGATTGCTACTTCTCTTGCTAAAAAAATTGAGTAACAAACTAGGTTAAAAGCGTAACCAGTAGCTACTATCAATTGTGAGTATGACCGTTTGTTAAGTACTCCGAAGTCGATCAATACATTATAGAAAATGGTCAGCTCAAATGTAAGGATGCCAAGAATTAAAATCCCAGACCGCTCTTTTTTTTGTTGATAGAGGTTAGCCATTACCCGAAACATTTCAATCAACTGAGTAATCGCAGTTATGTGGTAAATACGTTGAAAGAGCTCGTAATTTTGTGGGGCAACTAAGTTAAGCTGTAAGGGAATTTTACTGATAAAAACTAGTACCCATAAAAAAAGAAATAGGTAAAATTGTCTAGGTAGTGAGCGTAGTGAAACTGAGTAGACAAATCGCAAGGCGGCTAGCCAAGAAATAGCAAAGGAAGCGTAAAATATTGTTACGGGATGGGTGAAGTATGGCTCAGCAGATGAGAACCAAAGAAAAAAAGTGAATCCACTGAACAATACATAAATAGCATAATACAGATTTTCGTGTTCTGAGCGATAAAATAAAAAAATAAAAAAGTGTAAAATACCTAAGGCTAATGAAAACCCTAGGACTGAAAACTGAAAGGTGGTCGTTTCTCGAACCAAGTTAGATCTCACTTTTGCTTGCATTAGAGGAGTACCTCCAATTTGAAAAGTAAAACCACCGTGGCCTTGTTCATGTGGTATGGAAATCAATATCCAATTCTCTCCAACAGGCAAGTTAACCCAATACTGATTAATCAAAAATTTCGGATTCTTCTGTTTATCAGTTGGTTCTAATACATGTCCATTCAACCAGAGTTTAGCTTCGTCAGTACTACCCAAAGAGACACAGATTTTTTTTTCTTCTTTATTGATTAAATTTTGGTAAGCGTAAGCTGTCAAGAGCTGATCTTCTGCCTGTTTTTTATGAATTTTTTTGCCGCCATGCCCCCCAAATAATCTGACAACTGAATCTGGAGATCTATAAAGGTGCCAATTTTTCTGGGTCTCTTTTGAGTCTAAATCAAGCGGGAAATCTTCTAGAATAGGAAGAGTTACCTGGCTAAGATGAACATCTTCTGGGAGGCGTCTATGAATTTTTTCCATAACCCACCAATCAGTAACAAAGTTACCGTTGAGTTCAACACTATTTAGTGCTTCCTGAGATGAATAGGAATAATCTATTGAGCAACACAATAGTAGTATTGTTATCAAAGAGAGTATTTCTATTTTTACGAGGTCAGTAGATCTAAGCTTTGACATTTTAAATCATCTTTAGCATAATTCAATGGGTTCATTTACAGTGAGAAATAATAATGAAGATCAAAATTAAACGTATTGATAAAACACTACCTTTACCCAAATATCAGACAGATGGAGCTGTAGGCTTCGACCTATTTTGTCGCCAAAAGACTCATATTGGGTCACAAACTATCGGATTGATTCCGGCGAATGTAATTATAGAAACACCACCCGGTTACATGCTAGTCATTGCTCTCAGAAGTAGTACCCCTAGAAAAAAAGGCTTATTAATTCCGCATGGCCTAGGTATTATAGACCAAGATTACTGTGGTCCATCAGACGAAATTTTGATTCAGGTTTTCAATTTTACTGACCAAGAAGTAATCATAGAGCCAGGTGAGCGGATTGCTCAAGGCATCTTTGTTAAAGTAGAAAATGCAAAAAGCGGTATAGGTTGGAGAGAAATAGATCAAATCGATCATAAGGTACGTGGCGGATTTGGTAGTACTGATTCTGAATAAGAGGAACCATTTCGACTAGACATTCAACTCCACATCGTCGGCACTAGAAACCAGTATGGTAGTTTGGAAGTCACCAGTCATATGCTCAATTCCTTGACGAAAATCTTTTTCATCGTCCTTTGTTGGTGGCTCAAATCCGAGAAAGACTACCGAAGAGTTGTTTGAAGTCTCACGGATTAAAGCTACCGGGTCATCTCCAACTAGAACAATAGGTTTGGCTTCAATTCGGGCTAACTCAATCAAACTGTAGAGATGGTTTGTAGCTTCATCCACCCCTGATTCTGATGTAATGACTCTGAGTAACCGAATTTCATGGCCTCGCCACTGTGGATTTTGACAGAGTAGATGTGCGAGTAAAACCATCTTTGCTCCATTTTTTGAACCATTCCACCATACGTCGATGGGAGAATTAGACGTAATTTCAGGGAAAGAGTCAGCATTCATCCAATCCATACTAGTTGTAAGTTCATTATCCGATTGTTGATTAGATAGTTCATTTCTTTTAAAAACAATTAGACTCCGATCAAATTCACCTAACTCCCGCAACAGTTGTAAAAAAGGTGCAAATTGTTCTAGGTCATGAGGCCAACCTAGCATAATAGTGTTAGCGCGGAGACCACCAATACCATGGCACTGAACTAGTGCTTTAACACCATCGGCGTACTCGTGAGAAACTATCACGGCTGGGAAAGCACCCAAGCCTGCATCATGGATTTGTCGACGCATGATTCGCTCTTGTCGTTCTTGCCGCTCTCTCAATTGATCCACATCTCCCGTGATAACATGAGCTAGTGTTAAAATCCCACGTCCAGCTTCCAACCAATGTCCGTAAACTACCAAATGCTTTCGGCTAGATACATTTCCACTAAAAGCTAAAATAGTGGGTCTCCAATTTTTGGGGTGATATCGTTCATCTTCTAAGCGGAGTAGGCTACTTCGAGCTTGCTCGAATGCAAACCCACTTCGGACATCACCCCACTTAGCTCTCAATTGACGACGGCTTACCCACCAGTAGACTAGCCCAAGTGTTGCTACAGAAATTACTGCTGCTAACCAGTTGAACAAGAACATGACTCCATAACAAGCTATTGTTCCCAGGCCTGCAGTACTCCAATGACTCCATCGAAACCGAGGTCGATAGCTCGGGTTCCTAGCCCATGACTCCAAGAATGTGGCAAGGTTGAGCGTTCCATAGGTGATCATAAAAAACATCGAAATAATCGGAGCGATCTTATTTAGGTCTCCGAGCCAAATACAAATTTGACTAATGAAAAAAGTCAAAATAATTGCCCTTCTAGGTTCATTATTTTGACCACTTCCAGTGGCGAACAAGCGGATTTGGTGAATAATTCCATCGCGTGCTAAGGCTTGCAAAATCCGAGGGGATCCCATCATACTAGATAGTGCGGAAGAGAGCGTGGCAGCAAACACACCTATTGTAATTAGTGGAGAATAAACTGAAACTTCTTTGATAATCAAGTTATTACGGATCAGTTCGGTTGATGGTCTAGATCCAGCAAAAATTATCACTTGACTTAGGTAGACTACCGCAGTGACGGCTACTGACCACAGTGTCCCCTTGGGAATGGAGCGGCCCGGTTCTTTAAGATCACCTGACATGTTTGCACCAGCCATAATACCAGTTACTGCCGGGAAGAATAAAGCAAACATGGGGAAAAATCCACTGTTTGGTTGGTAATTACTCGTCATATTATCCTGTAGCGTAGCCAAGTTGAAATTGAGCAGTCCACCAACGTAAAATGACACTAGGGAGGTCATTAGAATGCCCAAAATGCCGTATTGGAGTTTAATAGTCCAGCCAGCTCCGATCATCACACTAACAAACACCAGCAAATTGACGATCGTAGAAATAGTTCCAAGCGAAAAATTTAGATAATTACCAAATGCTCCCATGAGAGCCTCGGTAAACCCAAAAACGTACATAGCTACTGAAATAGCTTGGGCTAAAAAGAAAACAATACCGATGGCTGCACCGAATTCAACTCCTAGGCTTCGGCTAATTAGGAAATAAGCTCCGCCGCCTTTGACTTCAGTATTAGTCGCAATCGCTGAAAGAGACAAAGTCGTAAGTAGTGTGATAGCCTTAGACAAAACGACGATCATTACAGCTTGGATGATACCCGTCTGACCAACTACATGACCAAATCTTAGGAACATAATTACTCCTAGTATAGTCAGAGTACAAGGTGTAAATACTCCACCGAAGGTATTAAACTTTTGATTGTTTACTGGTTGTTTTTTCATCACTGATTATCGAACAATGGGTATCGCCTAAACTACACTATACTAAGTGTTTGATAGATTCGCAAGCACCAAACTTATAATAGGCCAATTCTTGTTAGACACGATTACAATCAAATCGCCAGATCCTGAAGATTTTGCTACGTTTAAATTCCTGAGAAACAACATAACAATTCATGATACAAAAATATAATTGTCTTCAATGAGGAAAAAATATGAAACACTTTTTTGTTTTGGGAGCAATTTTAGCCGGGTTATCGATTGTGGCAGGGGCGTTTGGAGCCCATGCCCTTAAAAATAGAATCGATCCGAATTTATTAACTATTTTTGAAACTGCTACTCGTTACCAGATTTACCATGCTTTGGGTCTGATTTTGATAGCCTTGATAAGAGAACCATCTACCTTGATTGGAGTGGCAGGTTGGCTATTTTTGGCTGGGATTTTAATTTTTTCTGGTAGCTTATACGTTTTGAGTCTTAGTGGTATTCGATGGCTAGGGGCAATCACACCAATTGGTGGATTAGCCTTTATCATTGGTTGGCTATGCTTAGCTATAGGTTTCAAAGGTTAAAATTTGCAAAAGGAACTTTGGGATATAAAAAAGGCAGCCGCTTAAACGACTGCCACTTGGATTTGGTCTAATAACCTGAGTCTAGAAAGTCATTATTGTTTCAACAGCTATCTCGGTTCCACCACCTTCTGATAAATGCTGTTTCACTTCCAATAACGCGCCCCAGTTATCATTGATTGCGTAGGAAGGACTGACAGTCACTGATGTCAGTGTGTCTTCATCATCCATTTGGATGCCACTAAAACGAGCTGTAACGGCAATCTCATCGGTCAAGCCGACATTGGCCATGCCTAAAAAGTGTAAACCGCCGTGGCCAGAAGCGCCCCAGTTGCTCAGAATATCAACTTCTCCAGCCACTGTGATAGAACCGGTGGTATACATTACCCAAGCATTAATCTCACTTTTCATAAATGTTTCACCTTCATCATGGTCATGATCATGGGCTTTACCTGCTTCCTCAGCATGTGCTTCTTCAATGATGTCTCCAGCAAAACCGACTTTAGCAGTTAAACCTTCGATTGGCATAATAGATACTTGAGCTTCAAAGCCCGGATTACTGAGATCGGTATCTGAACTATCCCAAACTCCAGACACTACAGAAGCATATACACCGATCATATCACTAGGACTGATGCTGAGAGCAACACCATTTTGGTAACCAGGATATGGAATCCCAGTCGAGTAGGAGTATTGAAACATGTCAGTCGGCTCCGCGGCTTCAAAACCGATACAGCTCAAAAAACGACCAGTCGTAATACTTACCATATCCGATAAGGC
>MDTE01195438.1_pt1 | contig 12671 bp, 8 predicted proteins | sample 811231 | NCBI WGS metagenome assembly MDTE01 (sample SAMN05326651, study PRJNA326480) | marine metagenome | isolation source: seawater | place: Indian Ocean: Red Sea | collected 2010
CCGGGCGACCGGGCATGACAACTGAGAGTAACGGAACGGAAGACGACCTCATGCAGGAAATCATTCGCCAGTTAGATGAGAAACGCGCGGCGGCTCGCCTTGGCGGCGGGCAACGCCGTGTCGATGCGCAGCACGCGAAGGGCAAGCTGACTGCACGCGAGCGCATCGAATTACTGTTTGACCCGGGTAGCTTCGAAGAGTGGGACCTGTTCGTAGAGCACCGATGTCAGGATTTCGGCATGGCCGAGCAAAAAATCCCCGGCGACGGTGTGGTTACTGGGTACGGTACCGTGAATGGACGTCAGGTGTTCGTGTTCAGTCAGGACTTCACGGTGTTTGGCGGGTCTTTGTCCGAGGCGCACGCGGAGAAAATATCCAAAGTGATGGATCAGGCCATCCGGGTCGGTGCACCGGTGATCGGATTGAATGACTCCGGTGGTGCACGAATTCAGGAAGGCGTCGCATCACTCGGAGGCTATGCAGACATCTTTCAGCGCAACGTGCTTGCTTCGGGGGTGGTGCCTCAGGTATCGGTGATCATGGGACCGTGCGCCGGCGGTGCTGTGTATTCGCCCGCCATGACTGATTTCATTTTCATGGTGCAGGACAGCTCCTACATGTTCGTGACTGGACCGGATGTGGTGAAGACCGTCACTCACGAGGAAGTCACCGCCGAAGAGCTTGGTGGCGCCAGTACCCACGGATCCCGATCTGGTGTCGCTGACAGAACTTTCGAGAACGACGTCGAGACGCTGCAGATGATTCGACACTTCATTGACTTTCTGCCGGCCAGCAATCGTGAGAAACCACCGGTGCGAGAGACTTTGGATCCGCCGGACCGAGTGGAGATGTCTTTGGACACCTTGGTACCCGATGACCCGGCCAAGCCTTACGACATCAAGGAACTGATCAGGAAGGTTGTCGACGAGGGCGACTTTTTCGAGCTGAAGCCTGATTACGCGGCAAACATTGTCGTCGGGTTCGCGCGCATGGAAGGCTCTACCGTTGGCGTGGTCGCTAATCAGCCCATGGTGCTCGCCGGTTGTCTGGACATCAATTCGTCCGTCAAAGCCGGTCGGTTTGTGCGCTTCTGCGACGCATTCAATATACCAATTGTGACATTCGTCGATGTGCCGGGGTTCCTGCCGGGAACGGCCCAGGAGTACGGCGGCATCATTCGTCAGGGTGCCAAGTTGCTCTACGCCTATGCGGAGGCAACTGTGCCAAAGGTTACGGTGATCACCCGCAAGGCCTATGGTGGTGCCTACGACGTGATGAGTTCCAAGCATTTACGCGGCGATGTGAATTTCGCCTGGCCGAGCGCGGAGATTGCAGTCATGGGACCGAAGGGTGCGGTCGAGATCATTTTTCGTAAAGACCTCGGTGACGAGCAGGCGATTGCAGAGCGAACTGAAGAATATCGACAGAAGTTTGCAAACCCATTTGTTGCCGGCAGTCGAGGATTCATTGATGACGTCATCATGCCGCATTCCACGCGCAAGCGAATTTGTCGCTCGCTGGCGATGCTGCGTAACAAGACCCTCGCTAACCCGTGGCGTAAGCACGGCAACATTCCTCTCTAAGGCCGGCAGATGTTCGACAAGATTCTGATCGCAAACCGGGGCGAAATTGCCTGCCGTGTTATTGCCACTGCGAGGAGAATGGGGATCGCCACTGTTGCGGTCTACTCCGACGCGGACCGTGATGCCCGTCATGTGAGCCTGGCCGATGAGGGCGTTCATATTGGCCCGGCGCCCGCTGCCGAAAGCTATCTGCGTGCCGATGTGCTGCTTGAGGCGTGTCGCCAGACCGGCGTGCAAGCGGTGCATCCCGGGTATGGTTTTCTGTCGGAGAACGCCCGGTTTGCCGAGCAATTGATGGATTCCGGTATTGCCTTTATCGGGCCGGGGCCAGGTGCGATACAGGCGATGGGTGACAAGATCACCTCCAAGAGCATCGCCGAGAAGGCGTCGGTCAAGACCATTCCCGGCTCCAACGAAGTGATCCGAGACGCCGAGCACGCCGTCGAGATAGCGGCTGACATCGGCTACCCCGTAATGCTCAAGGCGAGTGCTGGTGGTGGTGGCAAAGGCATGCGTGTTGCCACCAATGAGCAAGAATGCCGAGATGGCTTTGAACGCGCCAGCGGTGAGGCGAAAACCAGCTTTGGCGATGACCGGGTCTTCATCGAGAAATTCATCGTTGATCCTCGTCACATAGAGATTCAGATTCTTGTCGATACGTACGGCAACGCCGTTTATCTCGGTGAACGCGAGTGCTCCATGCAACGGCGACACCAAAAGGTGATTGAAGAGGCGCCGTCAAAGTTCATTGATGACGCCACACGCCGGGCGATGGGGGAGCAAGCGGTGCAACTCGCACGGGCCGTCGACTATGTATCGGCTGGCACCGTTGAATTCGTTGTCGATGCTGACCGCAAATTCTACTTCCTCGAGATGAACACCCGGCTGCAGGTCGAGCATCCAGTGACCGAGCAAGTCACCGGACTGGACCTGGTCGAACAAATGATTCGTATCGCGAATGGCGAGCAGCTGTCTTTTGCACAAGAAGATATCTCGGTATCCGGTTGGTCGGTCGAGGCCAGAATTTATGCAGAGGACCCGGCGCGTGGCTTCTTGCCCTCTGTTGGGCGGCTGACCCGGTATCAGACGCCAGAGTCCGATGACGCAGTACGTATCGATACTGGTGTGCGTGAAGGCGCCGAAGTCTCGATGTTCTACGATCCGATGATTGCCAAGGTCATTGGTACTGGCGCCGACCGTGATGAGGCGGCGGACAATCTCATGAGCGCTCTGGATCGGATTTGCATCGAGGGCTTGGCGCACAACACCACATTTTTGCACCACTTGCTGGGGCACGAAAGTTTCAGGGCCGGGGAGTTCACAACTGGCTTTATTGATGAGATGTTCCCGGACGGGTTCAAGGTCGATGCGCCCGCGCCGGACATGCTTGCACGCCTGGTCGCCATCGCCGCATTCGCTAACTACGGTCAGTGTCAACGTGCGGCCACGCTGTCCGGTCGAATGCCCGGTGCCTCGACGACCGTTGCCGAGGACTGGGTCGTGGTCGTCGAGCGAGTTGAGCACCCGGTCAAGATTCGCGCTGTCGACGGTGGTTGCGAGGTAGATCTGGAACAGCGGCTGTTTGCCATTCGGGGCGAGTGGCATCCTGGACAGCTGCTCGCGATGCTCCAGGTCAACGGTGAAGCGCTCTCCCCTCAGGTCAAACGTATTGGTGCCGGCTACCAGATCAGTCAAGGTGGTGCCTCCATACAGGCGCGTGTGGTGTCACCGCGAGCCGCGGAGCTCAACCGGCACATGCTTTTCAAGGAGCTGCCGGATCTGTCCCGCTTCGTGTTGTCACCGATGCCGGGGCTTTTGGTCAGCATCGCTGTATCGGAAGGACAGACGGTCAAGGCCGGAGAGGAGGTCGCCGTCGTCGAAGCCATGAAAATGGAGAACAGCCTGGTGGCCGTCAAAGACGGTTGCGTGGTCGAGGTGCTTGCGGCGGTTGGTGACAGCTTGGTGGTTGACCAGCCGATTCTCGAACTCGAATGATCAACCTTGGCGGCGAAGTCGGCAGGCAATTTGGTAGTCAGCAATTGCCGCGGCGTTCGTGTCGAGTCTGCCGTCGGCGGGCTACCATGGCTAGTCCTTACTGCGTCTCCGGACTCATTACATCGTGAGTACACACGTTGACACAGCATCACTGGCGCGCGAACTGCGTGCCGGAGAACGACGCGCCCTGGCACGGGCGATTACTTTGATCGAGTCAACCCGAGCCGACCATCGTGCCAGTGCGGTCGAGCTTCTGAATGAACTCGGCACTGATGCAGCACCGACCTTGCGGGTTGGAATTTCGGGTGTGCCGGGCGTTGGCAAGTCCACATTCATCGATGCGCTCGGTTGTCACGTCTGTGATGCAGGACATCGTGTCGCGGTGTTGACCATCGACCCATCATCCGCACGTAGTGGTGGTTCGATTCTGGGTGACAAGACCCGCATGCCACAGCTCGCCCTGCGTGACGAAGCCTTTATTCGTCCGTCGCCCACATCGGGCGCATTGGGCGGGGTGGGCCGACAGACTCGTGAAACGGTCTTGATCTGTGAGGCCGCCGGTTTCGATGTGGTTCTGGTCGAAACAGTTGGCGTTGGCCAGTCCGAAGTGTCGGTCGCGAACATGACCGATGTTTTTTTATTGTTGTTGCTGCCGGGTGGTGGTGATGAGCTTCAAGGCATAAAGCGCGGCATCATGGAACTCGCCGATGTCGTGATGATCAACAAGGCAGATGGAGATCTGGTTGATACTGCCCGTCAAACAGCCGCGGATTATGCCAACGCCATCCGGTTGTTGCAGCCCAAGTACGTGGGATGGCAGGTTCCCGTAGAAGCGGGGTCGGCGTTACACCATGAAGGTGTCGAGGCCGTCTGGTCTCACATCCGACGCTATGCGGTGCTGTTGCGTGAGTCGGGCCAGTTCGACCGCCAACGAACTGAGCAGGCTGTGGCCGGATTGTGGGACGGTGTACGAGACAGCTTGCGAGCCGCCATCGAGACTGATCATCGACTGAGTGACACCGTTGCGGACCTCGAGCACCGTGTCCGTGAGCGCAGCCTGCCCGCCACGGTGGCGGCTGAGCGCTTGGTCGCCGCATTTCTCTCGCAACGGAGTTCAAAATGATTGGCCGTCTGAATCATGTCGCAATTGTCGTGCCTGACCTGGCTGTTGCATGCCAGGTGTATCGCGAGTCACTCGGTGCAAAGGTCTCGGCGCCGGTCGAGTTGCCCGCGCACGGCGTGACCACGGTGTTCGTGGAGCTCCCCAACACTAAGATTGAGCTGCTACACCCGCTCGGAGATGGCTCACCGATAGCCAAGTTTCTCGAAAGAAATCCCAATGGCGGCATGCACCATCTATGCTACGAGGTAGAGGACCTGGAGGCTGCGTGTACGGCCTTGAGTGAGCAGGGGGCGCGCTGTCTTTCTGAAAAGCCCGCTATTGGCGCGCACGGCAAGCCGGTCATGTTCCTGCATCCCAAAGATTTCTGTGGGACGCTGGTAGAACTCGAGGAAGTCTGATCCATGTCGGATACGGTGAAGGTGGAAGCTCTGGGTCGAGAACTCGAGTCTCTGGGTTTGCTGATTCGAGGAGGGTTTCATCCGAATGAGGAACACGGCGTACCGCCGTTGTCCGATGGGCGGGCCGTGTCCACCGTGCTCATTGTCGGTAACGCAGGACCCGCAATGTGGCAGGTGTTCAGCGCAGACCAGAGCCTCGCGCCAGGCCCGAATCGAATGAACCGCTGGACCGAGAAAGTCATAGGTGAGTTTGGTGAGCGGTGGCAGGCGGCGGTCTGGTTTCCGTTCCAGGGACCACCGTACTTTCCATTTCAACGCTGGGCGCGACAAGCCGAACAAGTCTGGTCTTCGCCGTTGGGTATTCTCATGCATCCGGAGTACGGGCTATGGCATGCGTATCGCGCTGCATTGGGGTTTGCGCAATGCCTGCAGCTCGAGCAACCTGTGGAGCAGACCAGTCCATGTCTGCGTTGCGAAGCGCAACCCTGCCTGACGACATGTCCGGTCGAGGCATTCGATGGCGCAAGTTATGCTGTAGATCGCTGTCGCGCTCATATTGCCACTGCCGAGGGTTCTGATTGCTTGCAGCAAGGGTGTCGGGCGCGCCGCGCGTGCCCCATCGGGGCCGAGTTTCAGTATGTCCCGGAGCAGGCCGGCTTTCACATGCAGGCGTTTCTGAGCCCTGTAGAGTAGCTACCTGGCCGACACCGCGGAATTCAGCCATTAGATTCTTGTTTGAGACATGAGATCGACACCGCATTACTGATTTACGAAATATCTGGCATACCAGAAATCAGAAAAACACATGAAACTCACTTCGGTCATGGAAAAACTTTGTGCTCCATTGGGGACAGATGGATGGCCGTTGGGGTATGAATCGATCGATGTCCCAGGTCCATGCGCTGCTGTATCTCTCGGAGGACCCCGTGCCAGCGGAAGTCATCTCGGAGAAATCGCCTCTTTGTTTGCCGATGGCCAACACGTGGTGCCCGCGAAGGCGCGTGGAACGGTCGGTTTCAGAGTTGCTCGGTGCGCTCCCGGAGCTTGAATTTCTGAATCTTCCCTGTCGAGGTTTTTGGCAGTTCACCAAACACGACTGTTCTCGGCACCTTGAAGCCCGCCAGGTGTTGTCGGCAGAAGTCGATAATGTCCTGCTCGGTCGTGGGTGGTGCGTCGGTGCGCAACATCACAAAGGCACAAGGGGTCTCCCCCCACTTTTCGTCGGGTCTGGCAACGACCGCTGCATCCTGAACGGCGGCATGTCGGTACAACGCATCTTCGACCTCAATGGAGGAAATGTTCTCTCCACCGGAGATGATGATGTCCTTGGATCGATCCTTGAGCTGGATGTAGCCATCCTCGTGTATCACACCGAGATCGCCGGAGTGAAACCAACCTCCCGCTAGCGCAGCCTGAGTCGCTTGACGGTTCTTGAGATAACCCTTCATGACAATATTGCCCCGGAACATTACCTCGCCCATGGTTTTTCCGTCCGCCGGAACCTTTTGCATCGTCTCGGGGTCCATCACCGTCAGATCTTCCAGAGCGTGGTAGCGCACACCTTGTCGGGCTTTGAGTGAAGCTTGCTCCGCTATTGGCAGCTCATCCCACTCTTTGTGCCAGGCGCAGATGGTGGCAGGCCCGTAGGTCTCGGTAAGCCCGTACACATGGGTGATGTGAAAGCCCGCCAGTGCCATGGCTTCGAGCACCGCCGCCGGTGGTGGCGCGGCCGCGGTCATGATGTCGACGCGATGCTCGAAAGCTCTGCGCTCATGCTCACTCGCGTTCAACATCAGGCCGAGCACGATGGGTGCGCCGCACAGATGGTTGACACCGTGATCGGCAATGGCGTCGTAGATGGCGGCGGCTTCCACCTTGCGTAAACACACACTGGTGCCACCCATGGCAGCCAGTGTCCAGGGATAGCACCAGCCGTTGCAGTGAAACATGGGCAGTGTCCACAAATACACCGGGTGCTCGGCCATGCCCCATCCCAGTACATTGCTGATGGCATTCAGATAGGCGCCACGATGGTGATAGACAACGCCCTTGGGGTTGCCGGTGGTGCCAGAGGTGTAGTTCAGACTGATGGCGTCCCACTCATCCTCCGGGCCGCTCCAGTCGTAGCTGGGATCCCCCTCTTCGAGCAGGGCTTCATAGGTCAAGTCGCCGAAGTTCGGTGTCATGCAGAGCCCTTCATCTTCAGCGACCACCACCAGCAGTTCGCGTTTGCAGAGTTCGACTGCTTGACTGGCGACTTCCGAAAGCTCTGTGTCACAGATCAACACACTTGCTTCACCATGATCGAGAATGAAGCCAATGGTGGCGGCATCGAGCCGGGTGTTGATGGTGTTCAATACTGCGCCGGCCATGGGAACACCGAAGCTTGCTTCATAGATAGGAGGCGTATTCGGCGCGAGCACGGCGACGGTGTGATTTTTGCCGATGCCACGAGCGCGCAGTGCACTCGCGAGTCTGCGGGTCCGTGCATAAGTTTCAAGCCAGTCATAGCGCCTGTCGCCGTGAATGATGGATGCATGCTCGGGATATACCGAGGCCGCGCGTGCGATGAAACCTAGTGGCGACAAAGGCACATAGTTCGCCGGGTTGGCGTCCAGGCCAGTCTCGTACGGATTGGTGGTGTCGGTGGCTTGCTGCGTCGGTTTGTTCATGGCGTGCGGTTCTGATCGCTGGGTGCGCTATTTTTGAGGGATTTGCCTGCTGTTGGCAAAGTGAATGATGCGCAAGCCTTCGCAGCGGTGAGTTCGATGTCAGTCCTTGCGAGCGCTCGGCGTATCATTGCCGTGAGCCCGCTCCATTGTTGCACCCAAAAAGGTGACGCGTTAGCTTGCAGAGCGCAATTTATGGCTGGAGGCAGTGACTTGGATCAACCACTTTGGGTCCCGAACGCCGCTCGAATCGAGAACTCCAGGATGAACGAGTTCATGAGTTTCGTCCGTGAGCAGACTGGCCAGGATATTACGGACTTTCCGGCGCTGCATGCCTGGTCAATTCAGCACTTGGAGCAGTTCTGGTCAATGGTGTGGGACTTCTGCGAGGTCATTGGTGACCGCGGGGAGCGGCCAATCCTGTCAAATCCCGAATTGATGCCAGGCGCACGCTGGTTCGCCAGTGCGAGGCTCAACTTTGCACAGAATCTGCTGCGCCGGCGTGATCAGGGGACAGCGCTCATTTTCCGTGGTGAAGACAAAGCTTCGAGCGAGATGAGCTTCGCAGAACTTTATGACTGTGTTTCGAGATTGCGTCAGGCACTCGAGGCCATGGGTATCAAGAAAGGCGATCGTGTTGCGGGCTATGTGCCGAACATGCCCGAGTCCATCGTTGCCATGCTGGCTGCAACCAGCCTGGGAGCCATCTGGAGCTCATGCTCCCCCGATTTTGGCATTCAAGGCGTGGTTGACCGGTTTGGTCAAATCGAACCGCGTGTGCTGTTCGTGGCGGATGGCTACTACTATGATGGAAAGAAGTTCGACACGGTGCCGCGTATCGAGCCGCTGCTCGAGCAGATGACCGGCATCAAGCAAGTGGTGCTGATCCCTTACACCGGCGCCACGACTGGCGAGCTCCCTGCCAAGACCCGTTGGCTAGACGACGTGGTGGCAGAGTTCACCGCTACGGAAATCGAGTTCACGACCTTCGAGTTCGATCACCCGCTCTACATCATGTACTCATCCGGTACCACGGGGGTCCCGAAATGCATCGTTCACGGCGCCGGTGGGTCGTTGCTCAAGCATCTGAGTGAGCAACAGCTGCACACGGATTTACGCGCTGACGATCGGTTGCTGTATTTCACGACCTGCGGCTGGATGATGTGGAACTGGCTGGTGAGCGGGCTCGCAACTGGTGCGACGCTGCTGCTGTACGACGGCTCGCCGTTCTATCCAGGGCCAAGCGCCGTGTTCGACTACGCCGACGAAGTGGGGATGAATATCTTCGGCACATCCGCAAAGTACATCGATGCGGTGAAGAAGTCCGGCCTTCGCCCCATCGACAGTCACGATCTGAGCTCGGTGCGCAGCATGCTGTCGACGGGTTCGCCCTTGGCGCCGGAGAGTTTCGACTTTGTCTACGACGGCATCAAGCAGGACATTTGCTTGTCGTCCATAACCGGCGGCACCGACCTCATGGGCTGCTTCGCTCTGGGCAATCCGATGCTGCCGGTTTGGCGTGGTGAAATTCAGTGCAAGGCGCTCGGGCTCGCGGTGGATGTGTTCGACGACGATGCTGCCTCGTTGTCTGAGGGCAAGGGGGAGCTGGTTTGCACGAAGCCGTTTCCGTCAATGCCAGTTGGTTTCTGGAAAGACGATGGTGATGAGAAGTACCGGGCGGCCTATTTCCAGCGTTTCGAGAATGTTTGGCATCACGGCGACTATGTCGAGCAGACCTCGCACGGTGGGCTCATCATGCACGGTCGGTCGGATGCGGTGCTGAACCCCGGGGGGGTGCGTATCGGTACTGCCGAGATTTACAGACAGGTCGAGCAGCTCGACGAAGTTGTGGAAGGGCTGGTCATTGGGCAGGAGTGGGACAACGACACGCGGGTGGTGTTGTTTGTGCGTCTCGCGAGTGGTTTGACCCTTGATGACGAGCTCATCCGCCACATCAAGCAGCAGATCCGCAATAACGCGACACCGCGGCATGTGCCCGCTCGGGTCGTGCAGGTAGACGACATTCCAAGAACCAAGAGCGGCAAGATTGTCGAGCTGGCGGTGCGCAACATGGTGCACGGGCGACCGGTCAAGAATCGCGAGGCATTGGCCAACCCGGAAGCACTGGAGTTGTTTGCAAACCGTGTAGAACTCGAGAGCTGAGGTCGAGTCCAACCTAGCGCAACATAGGGACTAAAGCCCATCTCTCGTATACGGAGCCGCGTCATGAAAGTCGATCTCGAGCACGCACCGGCCGCGCGTTTGCTGATGCTAACGGCGGCGCTGGTTGTGGTCATCGCCGGCATGAAAGCCTCGGAAGCCATTGTTGTGCCCTTCATCATGTCGGTGTTCATTGCCGTCATTTGCGGTCCGCCGATGTTCTGGATGCGGCATCGTGGTCTACCGACGGGGGTGGCTATTCTGGTCGTGATGGGCATCGTGGTGCTTGGGGGGTTGCTGATAGCAGCACTGGTGGGCTCGTCGGTCGACGACTTTTCTCGCAATCTGCCCAACTACCAGGCGCGTCTGAGCGGGCAGACCGCTGCCTTGATCAGCTGGCTCAGCGGGATTGGTATCTATGTGCCCGCGGATGTGGTGCGAGACTACTTCGACCCGGGCAAGGCAATGAAACTCGCGGGCGGAATCCTCACTGGATTTACCGGAATTCTGACCAACGCTTTCCTGATTCTGCTGACAGTCATCTTCATCTTGCTCGAGGCTTCGAGCTTTCCGCGAAAGCTACGCCGGGTGCTCGACGAGCCGGAGCTGTCCTTGCAGGGTTTTCAGGAGTTCACCGAAACGGTAAAGAGCTACATGGCCATCAAGACCGGCATCAGCCTGGCCACGGGGCTGCTCATATTCGTGTGGCTTGCGGTGCTTGGTGTCGATTACCCACTGCTGTGGGGCATGCTCGCCTTCCTGCTCAACTATGTGCCGAACATTGGCTCCATCATTGCCGCTGTGCCGCCTGTGCTGCTCGCTCTGGTGCAACTCGGACCTGGCAGTGCGCTCGCCACCCTGGCTGGTTTTCTGGTCGCCAATGTGGTTATGGGCAGTGTGGTGGAACCCAGATTCATGGGGCGTGGGTTGGGCCTCTCGACCTTGGTCGTGTTTCTGTCTCTGGTGTTCTGGGGATGGCTGCTGGGGCCGGTCGGTATGTTGCTGTCGGTACCTTTGACCATGACGGTGAAGATTGCGCTCGATACCAGTGATGAGACCCGCTGGATCGCGGTTTTGCTCGGACCAGACGACAAACAGACTTCTGAAAAAGCGGCGTAGGGTGGTGTCTTCGATGGCTGGTCGGTTTCCTCGCTGCTGCTGATGTTTTCTTTCTGGCAGATAACTTTTTGAAAGTTAACATGAAATAGCGGATAAGAGATAAGCCTCCGGGACTCGAGTATGTGAAATCCGGGTTTCGGGTATCATTTGGACAGCACCGTCTTGTGGAGGGGTGACAATGCTGGATTGGCTCAAGTCCGTGGTGATGCCTCCAGAGCCCACCGGACCACCAGAATGCTTCAAGCGATTCAGCCTTGAGGAAGAGCCGATCGCTGCAGAAGGCTTCTGTATAGAAGGTGACGCCTGGTGTTTTGACTGCCCTGGTGAAACCCCGGTGAGATTGTTCGAGATCGACGAACCCGGCGTCGAGAATTGTCTGCTCACCTATCGCGCCGACCTGAAGACCGAAAATGCCGCCGGTAAAGTCTATCTGGAGATGTGGTGTCGCTTTCCAGGTCGAGGGGAGTTTTTCTCCAAAGGAGCCGACCAGGCGCTGAAGGGTACCAGCGACTGGTCATCGGTGGAGATTCCGTTTTTTCTCAAAGCCGGACAACGCCCGGATCTCATCAAGCTCAATCTCGCGGCCGAAGGTGAGGCCCGCGTCTGGGTACGAAATCTTCAGCTGTTGAAAACGAGCTACGAGCATCAATAGCGCAACGGCTGGTTTACGACCGCGTCGATATCTGCGCCTTTGCCGGCAACTCGGGCTTTTGGTCGGATTGGCGGTAGCCGCGATTCAATCCGCCGCTGCGGCCCTGGTTCGAGACAACGGATTTTTCGAGCAGCCCTGTGCATTCGAAAATGTCACGGCGCGCTGTGGCTACATGTCGGTGCCATTGAATCATGACGAGCCGGGCGGGCCCCGAGTTCAGTTTCCGGTGGTGATCATCACTGACCCCAGTGTGCCTCAACGCGAGCCCATGGTCGTGCTCGGCGGTGGAGGACCAGGCAACCCCCTGGGCCTGGATGAGGAGTCTGTTTACTATCATCGAGAGCTGTTCTGGGATGAGTTCGTCGCCCATGGACGCACGTTGATTCTTATGGACCAGCGTGGTGTGGGGTCGGCATTACCGAGTACTACTTGCGAAGAAATCGTCGAGCAGCTGGAGCACGATCTGGCCACCGTGCTCGGCGAGGCGGAGTCCTGGCAGAAGACTCTCGAGACTTACAGTCGTTGTCGAGAGCGACTGACCGCCGACGGCGTGGATATCCGGTATTTCGACACCACGCAGAGCTCACGAGATGTCGACGCTCTGAGACGGGCGTTGGGCATTGATTACTGGGTGCTCTATGGCGTCTCGTACGGGGCCAGACTGGGGCTCGAAATAATGCGCCGTTACCCAGAAACCGTCAGCGCCGCGATACTCGATTCGCCCGCACCGCCGCAGTTTTACTATTACGAAGAAGGGGTGGCACTGGTCGACGAAGCCATCGGCTCTGGCGCGCTCGGATTTTCTACGTCTCGCACCTTCATGCACCGGGTACCTGATGGCCGATTCGTACCGGGCACACACGCAGACACTCGTGAAATGCTCGCAATCGGCGAGGTACTCGGTAAGCACGGCAAAGGTGTTTTCGAAGCAGCCGCCCGCCTGGGCGAGCGCGATGCACCGGATCTGCCAAA
>MDTE01173456.1_pt1 | contig 12669 bp, 8 predicted proteins | sample 811231 | NCBI WGS metagenome assembly MDTE01 (sample SAMN05326651, study PRJNA326480) | marine metagenome | isolation source: seawater | place: Indian Ocean: Red Sea | collected 2010
GTTACAATTGCGTGGAGGCTAAATCTTCAGTTTGTAAGATGGACTTCTTTAGTGACATTTGCCTTAGGTATTATTTGGCTGTTAATTGTAGATACTCCAAGCGCTTTAAAACTCACTTTCCCTGAAGTCCTTTCCAAATACTTAGTAGTCTACCTAGTTATATCAGCAACATTATACGCTTCAGCGTACATCTCATTTAAATCGATTACGGCCAAAACCTTTACGTTGACGCATAATACGTCAATGGAAATTAAAGAATTTATTGATAAATATACTGTTCAAGGTTTTCTTGCTTCTGCGAATATACTTACGGCCGTTGCCACTGCCGTTCTTTTAGAAAATCCATGGATCAGCCTTGGGTTCGCCATAAAGGCAACTCTCTTAGTATTCCTAGGAGAAACGTTTAAGAATAGTAATCTTAGGTGGTTATCAATTCCATCCCTTATCTTATCGATAGTATGGATATTAGGAGTTGATGCAATAAATGCAAGTTCACTCTCAATAACAGAGGCTTTAAATTCTCACCTGCTTCCATATATTTTAACTCTCTCATTTATTTTGATTACAGCCTATTATATTTATCGAATTAGAATTACAGACTCCTTACAGCACAGAATAATGTTTCCTTTATATCTATACAGCGGATTAGCACTTTCAATCATAGCTCCATTGGTATTTGATGAAAAAGCTTGGCATATAAGCATTATTTGGTCGATTCAAATAATCGTTTTTATATTGATATCACGCAAATTCAAATTAATAGAATTTGATGTATCTAACCTATTATTGATTATTATTTTAAGTCTCAAACTAATATTATTTGATTTGATAGCACATATTTCTTTAGATACTCTCACTCCTGTATGGAACTATACAATCCTGTCATTTTTAGCAGGGATACTAGCAATATATTTCAGTGCCTATATAACTAAAACATGGGATTTTGAAAATCCCATAAAAATTAAAATGCCTGATTTAGAAGACTTCATAATCGGAAAAATATATATACTGGCTGGTTTGATCATAACGGCAAATATACTTACTTTTTCTATATTAAATTTGGAAGTAATTAAAACAATAGACTATTTCTTCGGTAATATGGAAGACTTGAATAACATCAAAAGCTTAAGCCTTAGTCTAGTATGGGCAATATATGCGATTGTTATAATTTCAACTGGGATTATTATCCGATTATCAAAAGTTAGATTGGCCGGCATGGGTTTGATGTTCGTGCCTATTATTAAATTGTATGTATACGATTTATGGAACCTTGAAAATATATATCGGGTATCTTTATTTTTAATACTAGGATTAATTTTAGTTATAGGCGGGTTCCTTTACCAAAAATATACTGAACGTATTAAAGAATTCCTATCAGAAGATTCTGATTCTAAATACAATACTGCTATACAAGATAAATATACCCAATAGATAAAATTTGTTGATTATAATCATTCAGGGATAGCACTCTTGATAAATAACAGGGCTCAAGATATTATTTCACTAATTTTCCAATTAGTTTAATTACCGTTCTAATCATAAGGTGATAAAGAATTGATGCTGACAAATCTTGGGTTTATTGTTTTAGGATTTATATCCGGTTCTATACCTATCACTTACTATCTTGGAAAGTTCGCTAGTATTGATATAAAAAACATTGGTGACGGTAATCCTGGGGCAACTAACTTATGGAAATCTGCAGGGTGGAAAATTGGTCTGATTGGATTTATATTAGATGTTTCTAAAGGAGCGATCCCTGTTTATTTTGGAACAAAATATTATTTTTCTCAAGTAGACAATCCAAACGTAGCAATCATAACATTAATAGTAATAGCCCCAGTGATTGGAATAGCCTTTTCTCCTCTATTAGGATTCAAAGGGAGTAAAGCTTTATCTGTAACAGCTGGAGTATGGATTGGAATTTCATATGGGTTAGCATTTTTAATAATGGTACCGTTTATGGGATTAATGCAAATAATCCAAAAAACACACGTATGGACCATTTTGATAAGCATGGTAGGAATGATTATATGTGTTTGTATTGTAGCCCATAATTTGCCTTTACTTATCATTCCTATTAAGTATTTAATACCTATATGGATATTGAATATGGTAATTATAATAATAAAACATTGGGATGCAATGAAAACTAGAATTATCTTGCGAGACTGGCTATACCGAATTTTTAAAGTACTTCCATCATGAATCTTGAAATGTTGATAATTTTAGCAGTAACGGTTCTTTCTACGCTATTGCTATACATAGCTCAATCAAACCTTAGAAACCTAAAACGCCTAAGAAACTCAGATGATCAAAATGCAACAGACCTAGTTTCCATTCTCATACCTGCACGTAATGAATTTCACAACCTTAAAAGATGTCTTGATTCACTTTTAAATGTCGATTACCCGAATCTAGAAATATTGGTACTTAATGATAGATCTACCGATGAAACTGGTACATTGGTAGAGGATTATAAAACGAAAGATCAACGGATTAAACTTTTGCAAGGTGATAAACTTCCTGATGGGTGGATAGGAAAACATTGGGCTTGTCATCAATTAAGCGAAGCTGCAAACGGAACAATCATATTATTTATAGATGCTGATACTGTTCTAAACAGATCAATAGTTTCAAAATCAGTCATGGCGATGAAGAAACAAAACAGTGATTTACTTTCTCTAATTCCTGGCAGAAAAGGTAGCTGTCTAATAGAGAAGTTAACATTCCCATTAATCGACTGGATGACGCTATGCTGGTTGCCAGTAAAATTAGCTTCTTCTTCCAAATCTCCATATCTTTCGGCAAATTTCGGACAATTTATGATGTTTAGAAAAGATGCCTATACAAATATTGGAGGCCACAGCTACTTGAGAGAAAATTTATTGGATGATTTTGAACTAGGAAGAGAAATAAAAAGAAACAATCTAAAATGGAACTTATATGACGGCAGTAAAGATGTCACTACGAGAATGTATTCTAAGTCAAAAGAAGCTTTCATGGGCTTATCAAGAAGTATCTTCCCCGTTTTTGATTATAGAATCAGTGCTTTTATATTAGCAGTTGCGATATTATCTTCTCTAGCTATCCTTCCACAGCTATATATAATCAACTACACCCTATATGGCGGTTCGGGACAACTACTTATATTTTTGTCATATTTCAGTATGATCATGCTATCATTATCATGGTTAGTAACATGCATCAGATTCAATCATAACTTACTAACAGCTTTGATATATCCAGTAATTATATTCGTCATAATATCAATTGGAATACACTCAGTATTTACAAATTTGACTGGAACAACATCATGGAAAGAACGTAGAGTCAACAAGTTTAAAATTAAATTCTGATTTCAACCATTATATTAGATTTGGCACTAGTCTTTACCAATCTATACCAAATTCTCTAACAGCGTTCCTCCAAAATATATCTTCAATCTGGTCTTTAGAAAATCCAGCCATCTCTGCAGCATGTTTCATGGCCAACAATTGTTCATATATTGCAACTATTGGCGTAAATTCAGTATGAGTAAATTTATCCGCACCCCAATCACTAACATCTAACATTTTCCAAGCTCTACCCATAGCAAAGTATGATCCATGAAAGTTAGTGGAATCTATACCATCTGTACCAAAAAATATTCGCTTATGATTCTCTTTGGTAAATAATTTATAAAAAACAGTAACGTCGCATACCGCAGATAAGTCGTACCAAATATTAGGCATGTCCTTCAATCGGTCAATACCTTGTTTTATCTGGTAATATGTAAAACTCCTTGCACAATGAGCCAAGATCCATTTTATATTAGGATATTTAGTAGTGTAGTTTTCAAGGTCTGATAAATTTTCCGGGTCTCCTGCACCAAGTTGTTTAGCCATATGCAATGTGACCCAACATCCTAAATCATTAGCCACTTCTAATTGTTCTTCGGGCAAAAAATCCTTGATTCGACATTCATTAGGGTCTCCGGTGACAGAATATATCCGATAAACTTTGAGGCCCATAAAACCATTATTTTTAATATCATTTTCTATATCTAAGGGATTACATTCAGGTGTCGTTAATCTGTTTGCCCTAGACAATGGATCACTTTTCAACTCTCGCTGGATCATTTCGTTATGCTGTTTAACATCAGTACCAAGATGTGGACACCCTAGAACTAAATAATGGGACTCTCTTCCTGGGAATAGTTTGGTGGACCAAATGCGCAGGGTTTCATGATCTGCGTCACCAAAGTGCAAATCTGAATGATACTCCTTATCAACGTATTTTTTGTCAAACATATGTATATGGCAATCGTATATTTTCTGAGGAACAAATTCGTTCAAATCTTCTTCCCAAACCTTCACATCATCTTTTCTTAACTCTACTGGATTTCTATTCATTTCAACATCCCAATTTTATTTTAGGAAATAATCATAATCTACTTCAGCAATTTCTAACACTTCATATTCTGGTGATAAAATCCAATAATCTTTGTTTGTTGCTTTAACATAAAAAAGAACATCATTCATATTGGAATCTTCACCTGAGTATTCCGCACCAACAGTCACTATATAGCTAAAATTTACTCCATTCGAATCTGTGCCAAATATTTCAACAATAGCATTCGCATTATCGTAACCAAATTCTGGTTTTCTCTCTATACCAACAGGCTTCCTTAGAGATATCGAAGTTATTTTCGTCAACAATGATTTGATTTTAACTTGATTCAATGAATCTGATATAGATTTGTCTAAAATCAACCAATCTCCTGATTCATTTTTCACAAATTGATTCCTTCCACGTTGATTATTGACAATAAATGAGGTGACATGGTCTTCATCAATATCAAAATATTCAGTTTCAACCCAATCATTAGCAACTGCCAAAAATTTCGAATTCGTATAATTTGGACTCAAGTACACATTTGGGCTTTCAGCAAGCCTAAAATGAGTAGAACGTAGTCTTGGAGTGGTTCCAAGATACATTTTAATAATGTTCCCTGTGTTCAATTGTATTTCAACATATCTTTCATGAATATCCGTGTGCACTTTCAAAGTACGATGTGTATCGATAGACTTTGAAATCAATTCTCCTTCATCAAATTTGTTTATCAAGTTAATAAATTCATTCAATTTATCTGAATCACAAGGATAATTTTCTGCATCTAGCAATACACACTGATTGTTTGTAAATCCAATCAATGTAGAATTTGAATTTAAATCAGAAATATACAAAGACTCGAATGAATCAGTCGATATATCAGCGAAGGTATTTAATGAAGTACTACCTAGCTTATATGGCCAAAATATCGCAATTAGAACACAACATTGCAGCAGTAATGTTAGAAAAAGAATTTTATTTGTGCGTGATATATTCAAGATTTGTTTTCCATTTCCAAATTGTACTTAGGTTTTTCAGACCGTTTTTTCAAATACCACAATCCTCCAATTAGCAATAACCCTATTATCATCACACCATAATTCACATATTCCCATATTTTTTGTTGTGAATCTGGCATTGGGTCTAATAGCCTAACATATATAGTCCTTCCTCTTAATTTCAAAAGTCCTTCATCTTTTACTGCCCAGTCGATAGCATTCTGAACAAATTGCAAATTAGATATATACCTTTGTTCCGACATAGTTTGAGATAGTTCCAAGAAGGTATCGTTAATAAAGTCTCCAGACCCAAAAATTACCACTCGAGTGTTGGGAGGAGAAGTATCAAACATTTGAATATCCGTATCAGGTCGATCTGAATCAGTAAAATTTAATTCATTTTCAGTAAAATAACTATTGAATTTCCCATGGATCGTCATAGCTATGTCTCGTGACATCTGTTCACCTTCAATCGGGAAACCAAATTCCGGATAATTCTCCATATCAGGTCTAACATCTATAGATTCACGTAACCAAGACTCCTTGGATGAACTAATAAATGCATCTATATCAACATCAGATTTAGTACTTACTTTATATAAAGGAGAAGCCCAATGCATTGTAAGAGATGGTATATTCGATGCTACAGGATTATCTCTATTAAGGCCGGTTGACCTTATGTCAACGAAAAAAGGATAATCTATATTTTCAATATCCATAACTACAACACCCGACACATCTTTTTGGACTTGGATAGGAAAAGGCTCATTTTGAGGGTCTAGAATCAAATTCTTACCCATTTTGACTCCGTAATGTTCAATCAGTTGATGAATTCCGTCATCAACTTGACGAATATTTAAACCGGGAACAATCTGCAAAGGTGATACTAAATAAGAACCTGCAGCTATAACCACTGAACCACCACGCATTATAAACTGATCTAAAGCAAGCAATTCGGTCTGCCGCATCTGTTCTGGAGAAAGTACTAATAGCACATCAACTTCCATTGGAGGTATGCCAGTAAGTAAATCTACATTTCGGACGTAATAATTTTCAGACAGATGCTGAAGAAGCATATACCAACTTGTCATTGGAGCCATTTGAGGATTGAAAGGGTTCTGTATTCTCTCAATTGGAGGTTGCCATACTCCAATTTTTTTCATTGCACCAGGTATGATCTTACGTATTCCAGTGTCAAAGGAAGCACGCAAATCTTCTTGGCTAACATCTTCACTAGGATAAACCAAGTAAGACGTATCTTGGTACTCTAAAATGGCATATAAGTAATATGATTGACCACCTATAGATTCTATAGGATCCAAGCCATATATTTCCTTTATAACTGATCTATCAATTTGATAGTCATTCTTATCAGGATCAACAACATTGAAAACTACTTTACCTAAAGATTCCTCTGCTAATTGATTCCCTACGTTATAGGTCCAAGATATAGTTTCATTTAATTCTGCGGGTATATTTTCTTCACTTATATACGCAGTTAATCTAATGTTATCTTTTAAGTCAGAATAAACAGCATCGCCTCTTTCAAAAGCAGCTACTACTTTTTTAATAGAACGTGTCACATCATATTCTATATTTCGCAATCTAGTCTCTACTCCCCCATCCGCACTTTTTTCTATTCTTACAAGATCACTTATATCTAAACGCTCGAATTGATCTCCATATACTATAACTATGTCAAAATACGCATTAACAACAGAAGATTCATATCGTTCAGTTATTGAAATCGGAGTAGGGTCCACGCCATAACTCCTTCGTGCTTCAAATTCAAGCTGTTCGTCTTTACTTGGGTCAAGTATTTTCACAGATATGTTATTTCCTGAGATTGCTCTGTATTCAGATAAAATATCTTGGATAGTTGGAATTAAAGGTTCAAGCATTGGATGTGTTTTATCACTAAAGTAACCTCTAATTAATACTGGCTCTTCCAAAGTAGAAACCAAATCTTTGGTGGTATCAGTCAATGAATATTCACTCTCAGCCGTTATATCGACTCTTAAATTGTTGTATGGAGCTAAAATCACATTAAGCAAAACTAGATTCAAGCTAATTAATCCAAATGCGAGCCATACATTCCTTTTATAATCTTTTGTTTCAGTAGATCGTCCCCATCTTTTAGAATCTATAGATATAACATTAGCTAATATAAAAACAACTGTTAGAGATAAATAAAAAAGCAGGTCTCTTAAATCAATTACTCCTCTTTCTATACTGTCAAATCTAACACCTATATCAACAGCCGCGAGTACCGTTGAAATATTCTCTGCAAAAGCACCAATCACGTACCTACCGCCAATTACGTTAAACAATCCACATATCAAAACTGTAATGATTAAAGATATGATTTGACTTTCGGTTCTTGAAGAAACCAATAATCCAATCGATATATATACTGATACCATCAAAATAGTCGCTAAATATCCACCCACTACCGGACCCCAATCCAAATCACCAATAATCGAAACTGTGATTGGTAAAAATATGGTCAGAATCAAAGCTACTATTACCAGTATAAGTACCGCTATAAATTTTCCTAAAACCAGATATGACCTTGGTACTGGAAGTGTCAATAATATCTCTAAAGTCCCAGATTTTTGCTCTTCACTCCACTGCTTCATAGTTAAAGTAGCTACTAGAAAAATAAGAAGAGTAGGCATCCATGAAAACAACGGACGCAGGTCTGATATATTCCTAGCAAAAAACGTCTCTACCCAGAAAAACACAAATAACGATATGGCCAGAAAAACACCTACAAATATCAGAGCCTGAGGGGAGCTAAAATACCCGTCCAATTCTTTTCTAGTTATAGCAAAAAGTTGGGACAATCTATTTGAAATCATTGGTTTTTCTCTACTTTTCCAATGGAATCTACAGGTGACTTCAAGTTGTTTGCCCCATACCCTACTAGTTCGCTGAAAAACTGTTCTAGTGTTGTCGAAGACGAACTTAGTTCCAATAAAGCCCAACCTTTAGACTGAATTATTTTATAAATCGATTCTCTGACATCATTATCTTGAGAATAATGAATTTCAAATGCTGTTTCATCAGCATTTGAATGCTTTGCATCTATAAGCACTTCATCAACCCCTGTAATTTCACTAAGGATTGGTTTAGCTTCTTCAATGCATCCTTTAAGTACCAATTTATAAAATGTCTTCTTCACAAGTTCTGAAATCACAATGTCTGCTGCGACTTTACCATTAACCAGCACTATAACCCTATCGCAAATCGCTTCTACCTCTGACAAAATATGCGTTGATAGCAAAATAGTACTTGTAGAAGCCAATTCCTTAATCAATTTCCTAATTTCAATCACTTGAGTCGGGTCCAAGCCCGCAGTTGGTTCATCGAGTATCAAAACTCTAGGTAAATGTGCTATTGATTGAGCTATGCCTACCCTTTGTCTATAACCTTTACTCAATTCTCTAATAGGCCTAGTTAGTTGTGCTGAAATCCCTGTTTTGTCAACGGCATCAGATATTAATTTTGATTGTGATTTGAGAGGAATACTACGTAGATCAGCGATCATTTTCAATTGAGATTGAACTGACAAATCAGGATAAAGAGGTGCATTTTCAGGTAAGTACCCTATCATTTGCTGAGCAGGCAAAGGATCTTTTATAACGTTTATATCATCTATCGCAACTGTTCCGTAGTTTGGTTCAGCATAGCCAGTCAAAGACTTCATCAAAGTGGTCTTACCAGCCCCATTAGGTCCTAAAAGACCAACAATTTCCCCAGATTTAATGGAGAAAGAAACTCCATCTAATGCTTTTAATTTACCGTAATACTTAGTTAGGTTATTAACTTCTATTAAATTCATTTTTAAAGCACTAACTTATTTTTACCAATGCCTGATTTTCAATTGAAATATAATACAAATATCATTATAAGTAGTGAATCAAAATTAGTTCAAGAAAGGTGAATATCTTATTTCCAGTATTTTATCGCCAAGATTTTCAAATAAAACAATTATAGATTGTTTAACCTGCAATCCTTATACGTGGATCTAAAAGGGCTAAAAGTATGTCGGATAGGAAAGTACCAATAACAGTCATTGCGCCTAAAACCAAAACAATTGTAGCTGAAATAAACAGATCCTCTGACAATAGTGCTCTGAGTAATAATGGTCCTTCAGTAGGGAGATTTAAAACAACTGATACGATTATACTTCCTGAAATCAAAAATGGAAGCAGATAACCTACGGTACTCACCAATGGGTTTAAGGCTACTCTAACTGGATACTTCATAACAACACGCCACTCAGGTAAACCTTTTGCTCTTGCAGTTATAACATATGGCCTCTGTAGTTCATCCAGTAAGTTGGCTCTCATAACTCGAATAAGGGCAGCTGTTCCAGCGGTACCTACCACCAAAGCTGCTATCCATAAGTGAGTAATCAAATCCCATACTCTTGCAAATGACCATGGAGCAACCATATATTCAGGAGAAAATAGTCCCCCAACACTTTGACCTAAATAAGCAAAAGACACCCACAATAACCACAGAGCAAGTAGAAAATCTGGAACTGCAAGTCCTAAAAATCCTACAAATGTAAAAACATAATCTTCAGGACTGTGTTGCCTAACTGCAGAATATATTCCTATTGGAATAGCAAGACCCCATGCAAATATAGCTGTTGTTACAGCTAGGATAATAGTCAATAATAGTCTTTCACTAACAACGCGTGTAACAGGCAAGCCAAATTCTAAAGACATCCCAAGATCGCCCTGCAACATATGCCACATCCATTTACCATACCTGTATACTGAAGGTTTATCTAGACCATAGTGCTTGCGCATACCCGCTTCAATAATTTCAGCTAATTCACCACCGGCCATATCACCAATTAATTCTTCTACATATAAGTCGACAAAGTCACCTGGAGGTAATTCAATTATCACCCAGCTAATCATTGTTAATACCCAGAGCGTTAATACTCCAAGAAAAAACCTTTTAATCAAATATTGACCCACAAGTAACCTCGTTATTTTTTCAGGGGTTGGTAATTAATCGCAACCGAGAATGACATCAAACAGTATAACATAATCGAATGCATACAGCTTTAATTCATTTACTAGATTTAGCGTAAAATTCTTATCCTAGGATCAAGAATACCCAATAAAATATCTGACAAGAAAGTTCCAATCACCGTCATTGCACCTAAAACAAGCACTATAGATGCCGAAATAAACAAATCTTCAGTAAGTAATGCTCTTAAGAGCAAGGGTCCTTCTGTTGGTAAATTAAGTACAACAGAAACGATAATGCTACCTGAAATCAAAAACGGCAGGAGGTAACCCAATGTACTAACAAGCGGATTCATTGCTAAACGTACTGGATATTTAAGAATCAAGCGCCATTCTGGCAACCCCTTAGCTCTGGCAGTTATTACATATGGCTTATTCAATTCGTCAAGTAGATTAGCTCTCATAACACGAATCAAAGCAGCTGTTCCTGCAGTTCCGACAACAAACGCAGCTATCCACAAATGGGACAATAAGTTTTGAACTCTTGCTATACTCCAAGGGGCATTAAGATATTCAGGGTCGAATAAGCCTCCAACGCTAGCATCAAGATACGCAAAAGAAACCCATAATAACCATAAAGCTAATAGAAAATCGGGTACCGCTAAACCAAGAAATCCGACAAAAGTAAATATATAGTCTTCAGGGCTATGTTGTCGTACGGCTGAATATATACCGATAGGCACAGCAAGTCCCCATGCAAACAAAGCGGTAGTCAATGCTAATATGACTGTAAGTAACAATCTTTCGCCAATTACTTCTGTAACTGGTTTACCAAATTCCAAAGAAACCCCTAAATCTCCCTGCATCATCCGCCACATCCATTTCCCGTATCGTACATAAGAAGGTGCGTCGAGACCATATTGCTGCCTAAGTCCTTCTTCAATCACATCTACTAAGAACCCACCACCTTCACCAATATTTCCTCCAATCAATTCTTCCACATACATATCTACAAAATCACCGGGAGGAAGCTCGATAATCACCCATGAGATAGCTGTTAAAACAAATAAAGTTAATATACCTAGAAAAAATCGCTGAGCTATATAACTTAACATCGAATTTTCATAACGTTAATTACCGTTAATACGCTCAACATTAGCGAATCCTATTAATTTTGATTTACAGCGCGTTAGATTCAGTTGTTACTCTGAACCACCACCTGATCCATATGGGTCAGCAGCGTCACGTAATCCATCACCCATGAAGTTGAATGCCAACACTACAACAGTCACTGGGAATGCAGGAATCATCAACCAAGGGTAAACAGCCACTGATTGAACATTTTGGGCAGCCTGTAAAAGAACTCCATAACTAATAGCAGGAGCACGTAGACCCAATCCCAAGAAACTTAACGCTGTTTCACTAATTATCATGAACGGTATAGCAAGGGATGCAGCTGCTATTATGTGACTTAAGAAAGCAGGTACCATATGCCTGAATATAATTCTAACGTCATTTGCTCCAGTTAACTTAGCAGCCATAACAAATTCTTCTTCACGCAAAGCAAGAAATCTTCCTCTTACTACACGACCAAGCTCTGTCCATGCTAACAATGAAATAATAATTGTAATAGCGAAGTAAATACGGAAAACGTCCCAATCTCTTGGCACAGCAGCCGCTAACGCAATCCAAAGAGGTATTGTTGGGATAGATCTGGTTATTTCAATAATACGTTGAATGATTGTATCAACCCAACCACCGTAGAAACCAGAAAGACCTCCCATAGTAATACCAAGAATCATACTTATAAAAACTCCAACCAAGCCAATAGATAAAGATATCCTAGTTCCTTCCATGATCCGCGACCACATATCACGTCCCAACTTGTCAGAACCTAATAGGTAAGGATAAGGCCTTTCGTCTACAACGCTATCCGCTTCTGTAAGTTCCCCATCAACCCCCAAAAATCTTATTGTAGTAGGAAATATTCCAATAAATTTATATTCCCTTTGTTTAGCAAAGAATTTTAGCGGTATCCGAACTTCTTCATTTACAAAATGTTCCATTTTAAGAGTTTCAGGATTACGTTTACTATCAACACCATATACATATGGACCAAATCCTTCTTCATGGAACCAATGAAGAGCTTGAGGTTTCATATACGCAAATCTATAGTCAGAGAAATTAGCATCGCCGTGAGATAAAAATCCACATATCGCTCCTATCAAGTAGAAGCCCATTAATATAACCCCAGATATAACAGCCAATTTATGACTTTTAAATCTCCACCACATCAACTGCCATTGGGA
>MDTE01047884.1_pt1 | contig 12668 bp, 12 predicted proteins | sample 811231 | NCBI WGS metagenome assembly MDTE01 (sample SAMN05326651, study PRJNA326480) | marine metagenome | isolation source: seawater | place: Indian Ocean: Red Sea | collected 2010
GAAGCGCATTTGGGCAAAGCACTCTCGATAGCCCACGGCAAACCACTCCACATCACTCATGGTAGTATGCAGTACCTGTATGCTTCAGATGGCACGCGTTACCTCGATCTCGTCAACAACGTCAGTCATGTTGGCCACTCTAACCCCCGAGTCACAGAAGCCTGTGCGCGACAGATGGGACTGCTCAATACCAACACCAGATATGTCTACGATGGCCTCACCGAGTACCTCGGCAGAATCGCCAACACTCTTCCCGAACCTTTGAGCGTAGGATTTCTCGTCAACTCGGGCAGCGAGGCCAACGAACTGGCAGTCAGGATTGCCCGCGCTCACACAGGAGCACACGACATGGTAGTCGTTGAGGGCGCATATCACGGACACACGGGGATGCTCATTGATCTCAGCCCCTACAAATTTAGGGGGAAGGGGGGAAAGGGAGAACCCGAGCCATGGGTGCATGTAGTCCCGATCCCAGACACCTATCGAGGAGGAGACAGAGACTATGCTGCAGAGTTGGGAGAGATTGTTTCCGATACTGGTCCCATTGCTGGTTTCCTAGTCGAATCAATGTTGAGTTGCGCCGGCCAAGTCCCCCTCCCACAAGGATATCTTGCAGATGCATTCGAGCATGTTCGTGCGGCAGGAGGACTTTGCATAGCAGACGAGGTCCAGGTGGGATTCGGTCGCGTGGGCACTCACATGTGGGCCTTCGAAGAGCATGAGGTAGTGCCTGACATCGTAGTGATGGGCAAGCCGATGGGTAACGGCCACCCAATGGCGGCAGTATTCACAACGCCTGAGATCGCATCTTCATTCGAAGAGATGGAATTCTTCTCGACTTTTGGAGGCAATCCTGTATCATGTGCGATTGGAATGGCAGTGTTGGATTGTATTGAGCAAGACGGCCTGATGGATAGAGCATCCAAGTTGGGAGAGCAATTCATGGCCGGGCTCGAGGAACTACAAGACAAGCACGACATTATTGGGGAGGTTAGAGGAAGAGGACTGTTCCTGGGCTTCGAGTTAGTCAAGGATCTTGAGACCAAAGATCCTGCAGCAAAAGAAGCAGCTAGAATCGTCGATATGATGCGTGATAGAGGAATTCTTCTGAGCACCGATGGACCACATCATAATGTCATCAAAATCAAACCACCACTGGTAATTAATCAGACAGATATAGAAAATGTACTTACTAACTTGGATGAAGTTTTACAACACTAATTTACTACATCTCACTTGTCTTTTGGTATTCATACATGGTCATCCACACATGCACAAGGGCATCATGATAATCGTAATCTTGTCGTGACTCATCTTTGAAGTTAGTATATCCAATAGATTCAATTTCTCTAGACAAAACTTCGATTACTTCTTTCTTCTGTATCGTTATTCTGAATCTGTAATCGGCCCAGTCAATTTTCTCAATATCATAGCCAGGCCATAACTCAACGAGAGGATCCATCACCCTGGACTTTACTTGGAAGAAATCCGACATAGAGTTGTGTTGGACAATACTGAGGAAGCCTTTGGTAGTAAACACCCACATTTTTCATCACCACCTTGGAGGAGGGGCCGAAGCCCCCCACTCACTCAGGCCACCTCCACTCCTATGGTGGCTGGGGGCTCGGGGTCATCATCGTCCTTGGGCGTGTAAGGGATAACCACGGTGTAGGGGTCCACCTGCACCTCGATACCCGCCGCTTCGAAGGAAGCCCTCATCCATGCCAGGGATGAGTAGCAGAAGGGGTGGTCCACTATTGCCGTGCACCTCACCGTCTCCTCGGTCACCCTCTGGATGTAAACTCCGCTCTTGTCGAAGAAGTAACTCTGCCCGTCGTGGTGCCCGGCCATCCAGCCATGGGCCCACTGGCGATGCTCGTGGTCGCCCATCTCCTGAACGGTCTCATCGTCCAGGTTGGGCAGCCTGTGGTTAACCGCGTCCTCTGTGTCTTGCTCTATCAGTATCATCTCTTTCATTGTCATTTTCATTCCTCCTCTAAGGTTAGCGTTCCGCTAACCTTAGTATTGTCCGACCAGGTATTTTAACCTTCTTTTTGAATGCTGATGCAGCGCCAAGAAACCACTCTGAAGAGGTCCTCTATCGTTGGTTAAGTAGCAATATTAGACTATCATATATCGATCCTTAAATACCATCTACTCAATCATAATTCATGGTGTCTCCTCTGGTCGCCACTTCTGTTCAGTTAGTTGTGGGCGAATACCTCAATCACATCGCCTTCATCAGAGACAAGATCCACACAGACATCAGAGAACAGGCTAGGATCGGTGCTGATGTCATCGCAGCATCTTCACAATATACAATGGCCGCAGTCGATTCTCTAAGTGAGGAAGATACACCCTCAAACTCTCTTCCAGTTTTTGCTCTATCCAGATCAGCAATTTATGGTCTGATCTACTTAGATAACGTTGACTTGGTAAAGAAGGGAGAAAGTATTCCAAGTCCTGGAAGATATATCCAGAGTACGATGGATAGTTGGAACCGTGGTAACACATTCGGACTAGGCCGATTCGATGAGGACAGGGACTATCACCAACTTTGGACACAACTGAGCCAGTTTGTACATATTATTCCAGCAATTAAAAAGCAAGGAGGGGCCAGATTTAACCAAGTCAGATTTGACTTTGGGCGCGACCTCTCGAAACCAACCAGACATGCCGGTTTGCCAGAAGAGTTCGAAGAGTTAGCAGCAGAGTGTCTAGAATGGCAGTCTTTACTCACAATCGCCACTATTGTTGAGTTTAGGAGAAAACACAAACGCTTCTTTGAGTTCAGTAGTACAAAGGTACAGGATCATCTAGAAAGAGTCGTTTTTCCTGAATGCATAGAAGCAATATCGCAGATACCCTGCTCAGAATCAGATCAACAAGGAAACAGGAGATTGGCGAAGCACATTTTCTCAACTACTCGATAAGATTTCCATTTGAGTAGATCCGATTGAATCTTTGCACAATATATCCAGCCTCTTCTTTCCTTCTCCCAATCTCCTCTTTCGGAAGCGCAACTCGCCCAGAGTACCCCCTAGAACGGTTCTCTAACCAACCCCGCGCCTCCTCTAGCAAACTATCTCCTATGCTCTCTTTCTCAAGCCTTCTAATGACTTCAGGAATTAGCCGCTCTCTGGCTTGCTTCAGAAGGGGGACGAACGAAACTTTAGGCGCAGAATTCTCAAGCTCCTCTCTTTTGAGTATTTCTGCAATTAATTCAGATTCATCAAATTCTTCGTTCAAAGGCTCCCCTCTAACTCTCTAAGATAGATCAACAAGAAATCTGAAAGTTCGCTTAGCGGCCCAAACTCCCGAATCACATCGAATCCTCCCTGCGCAAAACCATTCATCATTTCAAATGCAGCTTTGTCATATGTGCTGTTTCTATCTGGCGAGAAGAATTCATTCATTTTAGTCAACACACCATCGTCATTCTCAATTTTCCTTTCCTTGCAATATTGGTAGAATACAAGCCCAGAAATAAGATACTCGTGGTCTTTAGCGTGCGTGGTCCATTCCCTAACCATGTCTGGAGTCATTTTATCTGCATCTCTGGAACTGTCCTTGGCCATTCCCAATATCATACATAGGAAGTAAGGCTCGATGAATGCACTGAACATGCCAGTACTGGATTTCCCTTTGTGCCTCTCAACACCCATCCTAACAAAGTAATCTCTCGCCTCATCAGACAAATGGAATCTGGCAACTCCTCCTTTCTTTTCTTTGGTCATTTTACTCCCTCCTTGTGAGCCTCGTCTTCATAATCACAGAAGTTTGAATAATCTGAGTCGCAGATCATTTTCCCTTCTTGCGGTCTCCCTCTCTTCACAACTTCTTTCTCTCTTCTTATTGTCCAGCAAGAGTAATTATTTCCGCCGTGATATTCGTCCAGACCCTCCCTTTCCAGGGAATTAATCAGAGCTATGCTCTGATCAAATGTTTCTGGAACAAGACGGTGCCAAGCATCAACCATCCCCTTTCCAAAACCGGCTAAGGGAGTATCTAGAACCAAAGGAAGAGATACCTCCGCATAAGAATTCAATGCTGAGACGAAAGCGTAAGATCCACCCAGTTGAGCAGCAACATTCACTTCTAGCTGCGCTTTTCCTGCGGGGTTGTAGTATCTCAGACCCTCATCGACAATTTTTACTTTCAAACCTCCATCAAGACCTGCACCAACCATATTGGACAAATGTCCGTTTAGTTTGCTCTCCAACTCAATCTTGATTTCTTTCTCAAGATTGTCCAGAGTTGCAACCAATACACGTTCTAGTAGTTCTGCACCTTCCTTTTTAGTCCACGCCTCACCCCCTTCTGTCAATTCTGACTGTATGTGATCTAGTACTCTTCGTAATTCTTTGAGATTTCCAATCTTCTTTATTTTCCCTGCAGAAGTGGTAATTTTCTTTCCTGTCATGGTATATTGGTCAAGTTTTCTTCTGCCGATATATTCATCACTTTCTGACATAATATCATCGAAGAGCCTTTTCGTACCTTCGATTTTCAATTTAACACTCCCCAATTCCTCACTCAACTTCTGCAATTCTTCTCTCTCATTTGGAGGCAGTTGTAACTTAAGAAGATCATAACTGGTCTTGGCTTCAATCATTTCGTCGCTGGCCGTTTTGAGTTTAGTGACTAGTGAACCAATCTCAGCCGGACTTTCTCCAGCACGAGATACTGAATCCTGAACTTCCTTCACATATGTCATTAAACGATCTTCCAAGTATGTCTCTGAATGCATATTTACATGGGTTCTCATGGAATCATTCCATTCATTTCCACAAATGCATGAGTCCAATTCTTGAAGCTCTCTAAACCAGGTTCTACCTACTGGTTTCGGAAGCTTCCCTCTCTGATGAGAGCCATGAAAAGACACGACCTTAGTCCATTCTGGCCCCATTGAAATAGAAGGATTAAACAGATCTACAAGAACAGCATTGGAGGCTTCTTTCAGAACCCTTTCTTTAATTCGCCAATCCTCTTTCTTCCGTTTAATCCCCGTATTAATCTTCTCGTGCTGTTCCTCTTTTTCATCTAACCTATCCTTGATTTCGTCCCTTTGTTTTTCGAGACCTTTCAACATTTTTTCGTATTTGTTGGCTTTTTTGTGTAGATCCACCGCCTTCGTATTTGCAGCTTCGAAAGCTTGCTCTAAGGAAGAATCCCGACCACCTCTTTCCCCCAAAGCTTCCTTGGTGGCATTCGTAACTACGGTCTTGATTGTCCCCGATGGTCCAATCATTGTGTGTAGCGTAGTTGTCCCAGTCACTTGTCTTATCGAATCATGAACCAATTTAGATCCAGCAAAACGATTGAGATCCTTAGCCGTCTCCCCATCTAAGAGGAATAGGGTCGCAAATTGATCCTTACCTTCGAATAATCGAGAAAATTCCAGAGGAGGTCGCCATTCCGGGACACGTCCCCCAAGCTTGGACCTGACTGTCCAAAATGCCTGTTCTTTTTCAACAGGATCTATGTCTATTCCCAGCACACACTCCTCTTCTCCTTCGGAAGGAGAAGAAATTTTCAGTTTTACTTGGAACGTAACTTTCCCTTTTTGATCTCCCCCCCATTTTGTATGATTTTGTCTGTATCCGTATCCCTCAAGATGCTGTTCACCGATTGGCATGTTTGTGAAAAGTGAACGCAACAAGTACAATGTAGTCGTCTTCCCGTATCCATTCTGGATCTGGAGCAAATTGACCCCCTTGCTTGCGAAACTATCTCCAGAATCCGGAATTGAAAGAGATTCAAACTCCCTGACATTCGTGTATCCAAATGACACTATGGTAATCTTCACCTTACTCGGCATCTTTCATTCCCTCCCCAATAGAGAAAAACTCTCTTTCCAAATCCGAATCCCCAATCTTCCCTCGCTTTCTAATCCTCTGAATTAGTGCCATTATTCGCTCAGTAGCTATTTCTGTTGCCTCTTCTCGTTTACAGGCCGCCCTGGCGATCCTGTCTATTCTCTCTGTAATATCTTCCATTACCTCATCCTCCTAATCTTCGATAGTCCTTCCAACCATTCTTTTCTCTCCATGTCCGACGACTCCTCTTTTCCTTCTTCTTCAAAGTAGAAGTCAATTACTCGAGCTCTCTTCTTTTGATTAGATGATAATGTCCTCAGCGCCCTGCCTATTCTCTGGATAGTCTGGAGCCTTACATTGTCACAACTGAAGAGCACAATAGTGTCGACGGTTTTGATGTCAATTCCTTCCGAAATCCTATCACAGGCTATGAGAAAGTCTAGTTGCCCTGCGGCAAACACTTCGAGAGTATTAATATCCTCACCTTGGAAGAATTCTCTAAATTGTATTAGGTCGTGTTCACGCATCAACAATTCATTCAGTTCCCTACCAAAAGAAGTGTCTTCAACGAAAAGAATACTCCTCTGCAATTGATTATTCTGTTCGTGTAACCATTTTGAGAAAACTGGTATTTTTTCTCTGGATGCTTTGAAAACCGCTGCTGCCAGAACTCTACCAAACCATTCCGGCATGTCCGGACCGACCTTCTTGAAAGCCTCTTTCCTCTTTTTGAAATCCTCTTCAGAGGGAGTATATTCTAGGGGGATATAGTCGAATTCACAGAGAATCCCTTTCTTTATCCCGTCTTCCAAATTGAACGTAAATATCCTGTCTTCCTCTCGTAACTTCTCTATCGATGAATCATCCAAACTCGATCCTTTCCATCCATTTACGAAATTTCCTGCTAGGAAAGAATTTCTTGTCTCATCATAGGTAGACCAAGGAGTGGCACTAAGCCCCATTCTCATCTTGAACGGGTGGCACCTATCTGGGTCGAGTCCACTAACCGAAACCATCTCCTCCTCTCCCATAATCTCAATTAATTTCGAATTTTTATATTTGGCAGAACCCAGTCTATGCATCTCATCTACTATCAACATGGTATCTTCGAAATAATTTCCATCGTTTGAATTCGCGTAGGCAAAAAGGTCAGGCACAAAGTGGTGACTAACAATCAATACAGAACCCCTTCTTGGTAATCTGAAAAATGGAACGTGGTCATCTCTTCCTGACTTCCACCAACTGATTGAAGACACCTCTGAGTAATGTTCGTAAATCTCCTCCATCCATTGTTCTTCAAGGGTCTTGGGAACACAAATAACCGTCTTTTCTATCCTCTGTGTATCGACCGCCTCTCTGATTATACTCAACGCTGTTCGAGTCTTACCAGAACCAGTAGCCATCTCCAAAATACCAATCCCATCGGCTCTTTTTTCATCTAAGAACCAATCTTTGGCATGGGTCTGGTGAATCCACTTGTCTAGATCTTCGTATGACTTACTCCAATCCTCTGACATACCACCAATTTCACCAGTAATGTACAGCCTCCTCTTTTTACACTCGCTGACCTCATCAATATCTGAAGGGTCCATGGGTTGGAATTTATCCAAAATATTCTGCTTCACGGCTTCTGGAAAATCTACAATAACAAGCCCCTTCTCTCTTCTTTTATCTCCCCACAGCTGCTCAAACTTCTTTTCGTAAGTCGATATCTTTTGTTGAGACTCTTCCCCTACCCATGATCTTGATACATCAATAGTCTCGTAATTATCCAACCATGCTCTCTTCGTCTCGTTCGCTGAACCGCCAAAGTACATCTTACATTCGCCATCACTCACAATGCCAAATTTGGAATGAAACTCGGCCTCATTATGTGGGATCAATTCATTGGTATCTGGGTCGTACATTGCTCCTACTTTAATCTCGAGTATTCCCTTGTCTAGCATCCAAGATAAGCCTTGGAATCTCCTCTTCTCGAATGAATCGATTTCATCCCCAAAACTGAATTCTTCTATCGATTTCAATAACGACGCTTCAATCTCTTCCTCCAATAGAGCTGGATTTTCAGTCCATAGCACTACTTGCTCATCCTTGGGATTCAATCTGGCACCAACAATCAAGCGGAACTTAGGAAGCTCATACTTCTCCCGGGGGTTTTCGGAATTGCAGAATTTCACAAATCCAGCACTGGCGTGCGACAGAACGGCGGAGCTGAAGTAGCCGGCTACCCGGTCGTAAGTCAAGGAACGCTCTAGCATTGGAACATAGAATGTTTCTAACATCTCATCGCCACGAACATGGTCGTAATGATGTTCGAATGGATAATTGCTCAGGGTGCACCGCCCGGAAGACACAGCATACAGTAATTTGCTCTTGATCTAAAGGTTCCTCCGACCCCGGAAAAATTTCCACTGAAGAATTAATGAACCCTGAGATAAAGGAACAACGCTCGAAAGGCAGAGGGCAGTCAATGCCTAAGTGCTGTCCGGCGTGTGGTGAGAACATGGTCGACCTCCGAACTCTATTCATAGAGACAGGAGACATACCCTGGGTGGTCGGATTAAGTGGAGGAAAGGATAGTACTGCAGTAACGATGCATATGCTGGAGACATTGGAGAGCCTACCTCCTCCAATTAGAAGGAAAAAGAAATGCTTCGTTACTTGTGTTAACACTCTGGTCGAAGCCCCTCCTGTCATTGACCACGTTCACAATTTTATCTCTGAGCTAAGGGATTATGTCAGAGACAGAGACCTGCCTGTGGAGGTTGTCGAATTATCTCCCGAGGTTGACCAAACCTTCTGGGTGAATATGATTGGAAGAGGCTATCCAACTCCAGTAAGGGAATTCAGATGGTGCACTGATAGAATGAAGATTAGGCCCCAACAAAAATTCATCGAGGATAACACTGAGGTTTTCGGAGACCCACCGGTGGCACATTTCCTCCTTGGTACTCGTTTCGATGAGAGCATTTCCAGGCAGAGGACAATGGAGGCACATTCCAGAATGGGGACCGATATTCACGCACATGGCACCATGCCTACAGCGGGAGTAATCAGGCCCATTGAGACATGGACTACCGAAGATGTATGGGACTATCTCATCAAGCCCGATTGGACGGACGGAGGACAGAATCCGTTCTATCTAGTCAACCAGGGACTTGCCATCCTCTACAAGGACGCTGCTAGCGGGGAATGCCCAGTAATCCATGACCCATCCAAACAAACCTGTGCTGGAAGCAGATTCGGCTGCTGGACTTGCACTGTTGTAGAAGTCGACAGCTCTCTCAGAGAGATGATCGGTTCTGGCAGAGAGGGTTACGACCCAGAGAGCCTCACTAAGCTGGCCGACTTCCGAGACCAACTAAGAGACGAACGCAATCTGCCAGAGAATAGGGTTCATGGAAGGAACCGCAGGGGAAGAGTACTGGTCAAGAGAGACGGATCAGTTGGTGTGGGCCCCTATACAATGGATTACAGGAAAACCCTTCTTTCCAGGATTCACAATCTTCAGGAATCGATAGGAGAGACGCTGGTAACTGCAGAGGAAGAATCCAGAATTCATCAGATCTGGGCCGAAGAACAGGCCGAACTTGCTTTAATGGTCGAATCAGATATGGGGGTTGGTGAATAATGGAGATTGACGAGGACACAATCAGGTCTCTAGCCGCAAAGGTTGACCCCGAAAACCCAAATTCTCTCGCTGACCTATTCATCGAACTCCTTCAGGCCGAGCATTCAGCTCGACACCACGCTAGACCTAGATTGGTAAGCAAGTTTACCGAGAAAATTGACAATGAGCAGGGGGAGCTGTAATGGTGACTTTCACAAGACTAAGCATGAGGAACTTCAAGCGGTTCTCTGGTCAGCACCACATACCTCTTTCTGGAGAAGGAAGGGTCACTGTAATTGCCGCCCAGAACGGGCTGGGTAAGACTACAATGATGGATGCAATCCATGTTGCACTCTATGGCAAGAGGGGATTCACACATCTGTATCCTGACAAGGATTTCCTCGAGTGGTTGTCCAATGCCCACAGTGTAGATGCGGACAATAGCGAAAGTATTGTTCTAGCAATGGATATGGAAGACCCAGTACTTGGACATATTCGAGTTTCTCGAACCTATTGGATGCTTGAAGAATCTATGGGGGGAATAGAGGAAGAGGTAGGAATATCGATTGAAGGAAAGCCACTCGAAAGAGAACCCGGGGAGACCAGGAGAGGGTTAGCTGAGCGTTGGATTGAGGATTTCCTTCCGCATGCAGCAATGAGCCGATTCCTTGTGGATGGCGAGAGGCTGAGCGATTTAGATCCTAAGAAAATAAACATCGATATTGTGGGCGGTATAGATGATGCAACTGGAATTGGATTACTGCACCGTCTCAAACACCACCTCAACTCAGTTCGGAGGAAAACACTCCGAACTCTTGCACCAGAAGACCAAGCAGAGAGTATCAACCAATTACTTGAGTTGAGGCAGAGTACTTTGGATGACAGAGACACGTCCAATGCCAAGCTGGTAGAATTATCAGATAGAATGGCAAAAGATAGCAATAGGATCGTTGAGATCCAAGAAGAGATAGAGAATCTTACCAGGGACGGAGGAAGTGAAAACGTACAGCTAAGGATGGATTATGCCATCAAGCAATCAGAACTAACATCCTCTAGAAGAGAGCTACATGAGCACCTAATGACAGGCCTACCTTTCTTAGTCGCAGGAGTCCCAGCTGATCTCTCTGAATGGGAACTAGATGCCGCTCTTGCTTCCAAGAAATCAACTCGAAAGGAAGAGGAGAACATGGATTTTCTTCGCTCTGCTATTGACCAGAGTAATGTTGGGGTGCGAACCAGAAAGAAACTAATCCAGGCAGGAAACAGCATTTCAGAAAGGATGGTACAAAACGCCGATGAAGGATTCCTATCCCCTCTATCATTGGAAGCACTGGAATCTGTGGCCAAGAGGCATTCAGAGATTGGGCTTGCCGAAGCCCCTCAACAGATCTCAGACTGCATTCAAGAGGCCATCGAACGACTGGATAAATTCGAATCCTCAGAGCGCGCATTAGCTAATGCGACAGCGGGTACCGGAATTTCGGAGAAGGCCAGCGATCTCAAGGAGCTAGCTAAGGGGCTTGGCGTTCTACAGGCTGAGATAGCTCGTCTTAGGGGAGAGGTTGCCCAACACGAACAAAGTAGAATAGACATAGAGAGGAGAATAGATGAAATCAGACAGAGAGAAGATGCCGACTCTCTTCTCAATAGTCGCCTTTCTAGAGTGGAGGAATTAGAGAGTCTAACTGAACTCATCACAGCTTCTGTGAGAGCATCCTTTTCCGGTCCTCTTGAATCAGCATTCGCTGAAGGATTTGAACTCTTATCTAGGAAATCGGGAAGAATAGAGGAAGTCAGAATAGACACCGATGACTATAGCACACATCTGTCTATGAGGGGATTCTCAGGAAACTGGCTAGATAGAGACCTCTCCGCTACTGAAAGACAGCACGTTGGCTTAGCACTAGTTTACGCCTTGAGGAGAGCTTCTACTGAATGGTCAATGCCCTTACCAGTGGTGATTGATACTCCTACTTCGAGGATGGACAGTGAGCACAAGAGCTGGTCTGTGACCCGGTTTTATCCCCAGTTGTCGAACCAAGTAGTGGTTTTCGCAACTAGTGATGACCTCTCTGGAGGCCTTTTCGATGAACTTGCTAAGGGGACAGAGTTGGGCCCTCAACTATTGGTGCAAGAAGTATCTGAGAACTCAGTGGAAGTTGTTACCTCAGACCTAGAATCTTTCTTTGGAGGGTCATAGAATGGAGTCAATAGACAAACTGTATGCTACTACTTTGCAGAGCCATCCACTCACACATTCTCGCCTGAAGTACCTCTCCACATTAGCCCAGACCTCTGAAGACCACATCTCCAGACTAGCTCTTGCACTGTCTGTCTCAAAACCCCCTCCCGAATCTGACTGGATTCCGACAGTGCATGACTCTGAGAAGAACCTCGTAACCGATATCAAGGGGAAACACCTCAGAGGAAGGACCCTTTTCAAAGACGATCTTGAGCTATGGATGGCGTTACTTCTCAGGGATCAACAGCCTGTAGATTACGAGGAATGGAGACTTTCGTTCAGACTTCATTGGGAAAGAGGAGTTGAGGCATTGATGGGCAAGGCGTTGGAGAATGGTGACTGGCTTCGTACGATGAGGGCCTGCATACCGGCGTGAGGTGTCCGCGTGTCCGAAGACCCAATCATCCTCGATGTAATGGGTCTACGTTGCCCAATCCCAGTTCAACGAGTCCGCCTCGCGCTCAAGGAAATAGTAGGCGGCACGATTCACTTACTCGGGGATGATCCTGAATCATTACATGACATTCCTGCATTATTGGATAGGCTCGGCCTACCGCCAGCTACTATCACTCAGACCGGCGACAGCTGGCTTTATGTCATCACTAAGCCAGACGAAGCATAACTCCGAATCTAAGTCACTTGTCCCAATGACTGAGCGGCCCAAACCCCGAGCCCATATGCAATAATTGTGGCAACAATACCTGCTGCCATTGCTGTCTCGAAACCCCAACCACGACGGAGTAGGAATGGCAGCACCACGAACAGCAGCATCGAAGGAACCACGAGCCACAGGATGCTCTCTGCGAAGTCTGCCACCTGAGCTGTATCCTCAGTATCGTTGTATAGCCACGTCATTGACATGATACTCGCTAAAGGCAGAGATATCACCAGTGCTCCGAACACTGCTGACTTCTTCGCTATCTCACTTGCTGCTACTATTACAGCCCCCGAAAAGAGGCCCTTGCCTGCCAGGTTAACCCAGTCCATGATTGGCGAA
>MDTE01117331.1_pt1 | contig 12668 bp, 10 predicted proteins | sample 811231 | NCBI WGS metagenome assembly MDTE01 (sample SAMN05326651, study PRJNA326480) | marine metagenome | isolation source: seawater | place: Indian Ocean: Red Sea | collected 2010
CGTCGTCGTCGTCGTCGTCATCGTCGTCGTCGTCATCGTCGTCATCGTCGTCATCGTCGTCGTCATCATCGCCCTCGGTCTCTGCGTCGGGATCGAGCATCTCGATGACGGTGTCCTCCGCTGTTTCCTTGGCCACTTCAGCGGCGGCAGCGGTGGCGGCCTCTTCGGCCTTGGAAATGATGTCGTCCTCGGACGCGCGGTCAGCGGCGGCTTGGTCGAGGATCATGGCAGCGGCGGCGGCCATGGAAGAGTCGACCATCGGGGCGCCACGGTACACGTACTGCGCAAACAGGCCAAACAGGCCGAACACGGCACCAGAGGCGATGATGAGGCCGCTGTTGTTGCGCTGAAGGTCGTCAGGGTTGACGTTGGTTTCCGTGCCCGTCTCGATGAACGTGAAGGACTGAAGGCCGTGGAACCACGTGTTGGAAAGCACCTCAATCACGGCCCAAACGGCGTAGAGGATCATTAACAACGATGCAAAATGCATCCACGAGCGGTTTTCAAGCACAAAACCGGCCAGGCCGGTTGCAGCGGGGGTTCCTTCATCGGACATGGTGAGACCTCACTGACCCGACCTCCGACGATTGACATTTAAAGAATGTGCCATTATCAACATCTCAGAAGGGAAATCACCCTCGCGCTGCGTCAGCGTTTTCGTTGCTGACGGCGCGCAGATTTCCCCTTCCGGCGTGGGTTTTCCCACGGGTTGCCTTTCTTTCGGTTGTCCTGCCAAAATCGATTCGGCTGTTCCATGCCTTCGGGCATGTCATCGAAGGATTCGATGCTGAGTCGCATGCCGCCCAACTCGTTTTGGAGTTGTTTGACGTTTTCACCGCCCCGGCCAACCAGAGTGGAGATCATGTTGGAAGGTGCGTAAATCACGGCGGACGTATCACTGGAGAATCGTACCTGACATTCAACCCCGACCCACTGGCGAACCGTGTCCACAATACGATCCTTGGCCATCGCCCTCACGGGCGACAGGTCGCTGGTGGTGGCGCGTCCCTCAAGCGGAACAACGGCAATTTCTGAGCCAAAAGCGAACATTTCGTGGGTCAGTTTCCCGCTGGGGAATTCCACCACCTCAATGACGGGGCGAGCCAGTTCTTCCTGCATGCCCGTGGGAGGTTTGACGGTCATCCGAAGTTCAAGCACCTGTTGGATTTTCCCTGATTCCACGTGAAGGATGGTGTCGAGCACTTGACTGACCAACCCAAGTTCCACCTTTCCAATGAGGCGCTGGATGGCCTCGAGGGCCGAATTGGCGTGCGTCACGCCCAACAAACCGACGCCAGCGAGACGAACGTCGGCAAAGATTTCGAAATCACGAGCCCGACGGACTTCGTCAAAAATCACGAAATCGGGTCGAACGAGGAAGATGATCTCAGCCGTCTTTTCCAAATCGCCCTCCAACGGCGCATACTGCGTGATGCGGTCGGCGAGTTGCAAGTCCCGTGGGGCTTCCATGGTCTTGACCATCGCGCCCACGTCGGTGTCGAGGTATTCGGCAATGGCCTGGGCGAGGGTGGTCTTCCCCGAGCCGGGGCGGCCGCAGATGAACACCCCGCGGTGATGGTTGCGCAATCGGTCGATTAAACGCTGATCGAGGTCGTAATCGCCAAGGCTCAGTTTGGCCACGGGGCGGACAACGGTGATTTCTCTGGCATCCGAAAACGGAGGCCAAGCCGAGGTGATTCGAAGGTCCCCCAACTGGATGACGCGGCACCCTTTGCGGTCAATTTCCAGGAAACAATCACTGCGATGTCGATGTTCCTCCACCAGCGCCACCAGGTCCTCCTCGAGTTGTTCCAGCGCTAGGGTGTCCCAATTGGCGGTGGAGGAGTCAACCTCAACAAGTTTCAGCGACCCGATGGTTCCGCGTTTGACGCGCGGCGGGCAATCCGCCTTCAGAAAGACCGTGTGAGCGTCGTCCGTCAGCAACGATTCAAGGTGGTCCGGAAGGGCAGGGTGGTCACCGTGGGTTGCCATCGGCAGACAGGTCGTCAGCGCAGGCCTTTGACACTTCGCACGAACAGCAGCGCAGCGACCGGGTTCAAGCCCCGCCCGGCTGCATCATGTAGCCCGTCAACCAAAACGAACCGATGAACGAGAGCGACAAGATGTAGGCGCCCACGGTTGGGAAAGCCCAGATGGAGATGGACAGTTGGGCGAACACCACAATGGTGGTCACAACAGCGAGCATGTTCCAGGGCCCACTACCGGTGAGGTTGAGGTAAGCGAACGTGGATTCTCGCTCCGACAAAGCCCAAACCAATCCCGTCAAAGCACACAACGCAATCAGGGTCAGCACGGCGTCCATGAGCGTGCCCTGAAGGAACCAAACGCCAAGACTGGCGACCAAACTGGCGCCGAGCATGCGTTGAACGGTGGTCATCGAAAGGCCCATGTGCTCACCGAAGGGCACGGCGTTCTTCAATACTCGCAAGGAAGGGTTAGCGAGGGTCGTGTTGCGCCGGTCCGTGGTCGGCCAACCACGCGCTCAAATCCAGCAACGAGGCAGCATCGGGGAACACGTGAGACTGGCCGCTGGCGATGGACTGCAAAAAGTACAGCCACTCCTCCTTGAGCGGTTGAGAGGGATGGTGCTCCGTCGTCGGCCCGTCGGCCACCCCTGAACCACCCCAGGTCATGACGCCATTGCCGAAATCCAAAACGGCACGATTGAGGGGTCCGTTCACGTCGAGCAAGCGTTCCTCCTCGTCCGCCTCCCATGCAACGTCAACGATGACGGTGATGCCGTTGTGCTGGAGTCGGATGTCTGCCGAGGTTGCCGTGACCTTCATGCTCTGGACGTCCATGGAGGTCAACGGCGTCCCGGTCATCAGCTGCGCCGTGTCCAAACCGTGCACGGCCAACGTGGTGACCGGATCGGCGTCCTCGGGTTTCGAACGAACGGTTCGACGTCGGTAGAGAAGGGTTTCAACCTCCAACTCCCGGGCGGCAACGGCGGACAGGATGCGTTTCATTCCTGCATGATGGCGCAGCAAATAGCCCACGACCAACGTTGAGGCGTGGGGAAGGTTGGTCAGAAAACGCTGCTCCGATTCGGGGTTCAGTCCGAGCGGTTTCTCGATGAACATCGGGAGATCGTGCGCCATCACCAGTTCGGCCAACGAGAGATGGGTTTGCGGGGGCGTGACGATGGCGACGGCCGAGAGGGTTTCGTTGGCCAACATCGCCTCGAGCGAAGGGTAGTGAGCGTCAGCGGCGTGAGCCGCAAGAACAGCGGGGTCAATGTCGCACAACACCAGCCGGTCAAGGTGGCCGCTGGCCTTCAAACCGGACAGTGTAGCGTGATGGTTTCGCCCCCATCGGCCGCAACCCACCAAACCGACCGTGATGCTCATGGGTTCACCTCACCGGTACGTGGAGTACAACCAGCGCCCTTCATCGTCTTTGTATCGAATGGAGAAGTTCTCAGGGCTGCTGGTCCATCGCCACCAGCCCTGGTCGTTGAATCCCATTTCCTCGTAGACCTCGGGCGTGCAGTGAACGCCGGTTTCACCGAAGTAGTAAGCATGGGGCACCCGCGTGGTCAGGCGGTGCAGCCCTGCAAGGTACAGAGCGAGGGAAGTGATGGCGTCCTGACTGGTGGGCGCTGACCTCCACGGGACGCTCGGGAAGGGGTTGTGCACCGCTTCAACGGGCGGATCAAGGCGGGTGCCATCGGGCTTTTTTCGACCGTGTTTGAGGCACTGGCGCATGAACCGCCGAATGCGATAATGGGATCGTTTCGTGTAGGGTTTGCTCATAAGGTGGTTGGCTTCGTAAGCGTAGAGGGTCGGTTTGATGAGGTCCCATGCCCGCTTGCTGATGCAGTAGGTGACAAAATGACGGTTGGTCAGCTCCACCTCTTCGAGACGGGGTTCCAGTTCGTCCTGCGTACCAGCCTCCACGTTCCATACCTGAACGGTACCAACATCGACGTACTGCTCCGCCCAATCGGCAAGTCGCAACAAGGTGGTCAGGTAGGTGGAGTTCAGTTCAATGTCGTCCTCAACAAGGACCATTCGGTCGTAACCTCGCTCGTCCAGCAATTCCCGCCGGGCACCGATAAGCTGCCGCCCAACGCCAAGGTTGGTCGGCCGGGCAACGATGTCCGTGAACGGTACGCCGCTCCTCTGAATCACGGCTCGCAAGGCATCCTGCTCGGCCCCGGGGCCGCCGTCAAGGAAATGAACCACATCGACAACACCGTCGGCGACCTCCGGGCACGTCCCCAACGAGGTGAGCATCCGCTCAAAATGGTCGGGACGGCCAAAACCGAACGTGGCCACCGCCGTGCGCATGGTTCGCCACGACACGCCGTTGTTCAAGAAAGGTGGTGATGGTCCCGAGGGGAAGGATGAGGTCATGCTTCGCGGGGCCTTGAGTCGTCTTCAGTCGGTTCCTCATCCTCGGAGCGCTCCCGCTCATCGGTGTCTTCACCTTCAGCCTCCCACTCGTCGCTACCTTCGCTCCCGTTGTCGGCTCCATGTTCCCGATCCTCACCGTCCGACGTCGAGCCCGTGGATTCGACACGTCCATCCTCGATCAAGAACGACGCACGCGGGAGAGGAAGACGGTCGGATTCCACCATGCTGGTCAGGTTGGTTGCCGTGATGCCCGCTGATGAAATGGCGTAAACAAAGTCGCCCATGAAGATGGACCGACGGATGTTGCGGTCATCCCACCAGTGGTATTCACCATCGGTGTCAAACAAGGAGGAGTGGTTCACCTCACCGTACACCGAGAGCGAGCCGTCCGATTCGTTAACGTCCACTAACATCAGTTTCGTGATGTATTCGTAATGCCCGTAACTGTACCGGCCGTCGTCGTTCGTGTTGACCCAGCGGTAGGTCGACAGGGGCACGGCCAACATGGACTTGGGTGCCCAGTATTGGAACGCTTTGTGTTCATAGCTCGCTTCCGACCAGGACCACGTCCAGATGTGCTCGTTTTCCTGCGCGACGGGAGACAGTCGGAGCACGTCCGCTTGTTGCGGGCTGGTGGCGTCGCTGATGTCGAACAGCGAAAGTTGGGTGCCCGCCCAATCAAGTCCGGTACCGTCTTCGTTGGCCGGGCCAAACCCGATGGTCAACAAATGGTCTCGAGAAAGAGGATGAATGTAGGTGGAAACACCGGGAACCTTGAGTTCGCCCAGAATGGTAGGGTTGGTCTCATCGGCCACGTCAATGACCCACAACGGATCGATTTGCTCGAAGGTCACGATGTAGGCTCGGTCGCCGTCAAAGCGAGCGCTCCAGATGCGTTCGCCGGGAGCGATGCCATCCACCTTTCCTGCCTCGACCAGCACTTGCTGGTCGGTTTCCATGTCAACGGAACGCACCAGGGTGACAAGTTGGGACGACATCGGTTCAGGGTCATCCATCCACCATCGGTTCCACTGCCCAACGGTGGTGGCCACGCGGAGGACGCCTTCGTGTTCGGAGACGGAGAATTGATTGAGCACGGTGCCGTTGATGCGTCCAGAACCGGTGTAAAGCGTCGCATCAGGGGCGGCGATATCGAAGGTGTGGAGGTTGGTCATCTCATCCATGTCGTCGTTGCCCCAGAACCACCATCCGGAGAAGGCGGATTCCGCCAGCACAAGAACGTCGGATGAGGCGTAAACCTTGGGGTACGACCCGACGATGTGGTCCACCTCGAAATCAAACGATGTGGAAGCCACATCGAGCGAGAAGATGCTCGAAATACCTCGATTGAGACTGTCTTCGGGTGCCACAAACTCACGGCAGGCGTTGTCACTCATCGTGTGAAGCGTGACGTCCCCGTTGCTGTATTCGTACACCTGCGGAATCAAGTCTTCAAGCGTCAACGTTTCGAGGGCTTCGCTGTTGCTTTGCATCCGCTGGTAACCGAGTTTTTCTCGGATTTCCAACCGAAGCGGGTCATCGTACTCGAGGTCCCAATAACCTGCGGGAAGGTCCAGCCATGACCCGACACCGGGCACGTTCATCGAAGCATGCGTGATGGTTCGAACCGTACCGTTGACTTCCCGAGCCGTGATGTACGAGCCTTCGATGAAGAGTTCCCGGCCGACCTCCGGTTGACTTCGGTTGGTGATGTCAATCACGGTGAATTTGGTGAGGCTGTTGCTTCGCCACATGTTGTGTTCGTTGTCCCACCCCATCGCATCAGCGACCGGGTGGTTGTTGGCGATGGCCCACGGGTACATCGTGGAAATGACCACCAGTTGGTCGCCGTCCAACATCATGGCCACGGGCGTGCTGTCGGAGAACGTCATGCTGGAGGCGGCTTCAATGGCGCCAAATTCTGGAACGCCAAGGATGTGGAGGTGCTTCCCTTGGAGGTAGTAGATGTGATAGCCGTCGGTCTTGACGAAATCGGCCTCGTCAACACCGGCTTCCTGATTGTTGGTGCCGGAGAAGTCCTCGCCCTCCACACGCGGTGGTTCGGTGGTGCGCGTTTGAGGTGTGCTCCCTCCTTCGGCCACGGCACCGTCATCCATCACCATTTCAGCGTCGTCAAACCACACGTTACGATAGTCGTACTGTTCAGCGACCGCCTGAAGAATCTCAATGCGGTGTTGTTCTTCTATCGACTGCTTGAGCGCACGCTCCAACGCCTCACAGTCTTCATACGGAAACAATTGGGGGCTGGCCACGGTTCGTGACGTGATGGTCGACCAGTCGTCCGGGAGCACCACGTCGGGCACCTCCACGTCGGGATCGGCGTTGAGACAGCCCGCCAAGAGCATGGTGATGACGAGGAACATGGCCGTGAACCGCTTGTTGTCCATGGGAGGATTGACCGGCCGGTCCGTTATCAAAACCATGGTTGGGCGTGTGCCCGGTGCTCACCGTTTGCAAGGGTGGTTCAAACCGGCAGCATGCCTTCCTGGTAGGCGTAGCCGAGGCCGCCAGCGATCAGGCAACTGATCACAAACACGACGAAGCCGATCCTGCCCTTTTTGGACTTCTGAGACGGGAGGGGCACCTCCAACGACGGAAGGTCGTCCAGTGGAGGTAATTCGCCAAGCGGAGGAAGTTGCCCCGGGAGCGGGAGGGGGGCCACCATGGGGCCGGTGTCCTCCTCGATGCTGACGCGGTCGGGATACAGTTCGTCAAGGTCGTCCAGGCCGGGCGCCTCGGGGATTGTGCCGAGGATCGTGGACCAGGCCGCTTCCAAACTTTCACCGGAGATCGGTTTTTGCAACCACGCCACCGCTCCTGCGGAGTATGCAGCGTTCCGGGCAACGTCGGCCATGCGAGCCGGCGCGACAAGAACGATTCGGCTCTCGCCGCCGTGCTCTCGCATCTCCAACGCAGCAAGGTGCCCGTCGAGGGACGGGATGTCCAAAGAAAGGACCACCAGTTCAGGATCGAGACGGATGTACTCATCCACGGCTTGGTCGCCGTCTTCGCACAGTTCCACCACGAAGTTGCGCGTCTTGAACAGGTTGGAGAGGCGCATGGAGGACATGGGGTTGTTGTCAACAATGAGCACGGTGGGCGCCGCTGCATCGTCGACCTCGGTGACCAATCCCATGCCTATCGGTCCAACGCAACAAGCGCTGACTCATCAAACAACCGCTATTCCTCTTCGCCACCGACGGGAGTTGAGAGGTCTTCCACCGGCCCGTCTTGTGGTTGAGAGAAGGTTTCGCGAATCACGTCGCTCTGCGCCGCCTCTTCGTCTCGTTTTCGCTTCCGCTGCGGCGCCTGGGTGAATTGCATCTGAAGTTCACTGATGACGGCGCGTAGCATCTGCGTTTCTTGCGAACTCAGGTTACCGTCGGTTTTTCGTTGGAACATTCGAAGCACCTCAATGCCCTCGCGTGCTTCACCCATGTTGTAGTGGTACGTGCCGGACTGGTCGGGCAAGTACCCCATTTGGAGCAGGGTTGACCGCTGAAGCATCTGAACCATTTGGAAAAAACGGGCGGCGTCCTCGTCGGCGAACATCTCCGTCATGGAGTGGGAACGAGCGAGGGGGTTTTTCTTCCCTGCGCCCTATTCAAACAACTGGTCGAGCAGCCAGTCGGGATTGAACTGCATGAGGTCGTCGTAGCCCTGGCCAACGCCGGCGAAGACGATGGGTCGGCCGGTGGCGTAAGCGATGGAGAGGCCTGCACCTCCTTTGGCATCGGTGTCCATCTTGGTCAGGACGGCGCCGTCAAATCGCATGATGTCCTGAAACATCTTGGCCTGCTCAACGGCGTCGTTGCCAGCAAGTGAGTCGCCGACGAAGAGGGTCAAGTGCGGGTTCGTCACCTTTCGAACCTTGTTGAGTTCATTCATCAGGTTGGTTTTGTTCTGCATGCGCCCGGCGGTATCAACCAGCACCACGTCAATGCCTTTGGCTTTCGCTGATTCGATGGCGTCCCGGGCAATGGCGGCGGAATCACCGCCGCGCTGGCTGGAAACGCACCGAATGCCGAGGCGGTCACAATGGGATTCAAGTTGTTGGATGGCGCCGGCTCGGAACGTGTCACCGGCGGCAGCGATGACGCTGCGGCCGTTGTTGAGGAGGCGTTGTGCAATCTTGGCCGCCGTGGTGGTCTTCCCCGTCCCGTTCACGCCCACCAGCATGATCACGACGGGAAGGTCGCCAGCTTCGATGAAGCCGTCCACCGTTGCGTCAAAATCCCAGTAGCCGGCCTGGAGCAGGGCGTGAAGCGCGCGCTTTAATGCAGCCTCGAGCACTTTCGAAAGATCAGCGCCTCGACGAAGTCGAGCGCCTACCAGCGCATCGCGAAGACTGTCGATGATGGCGCCCGAGGCTTGAGAAGAGATGTCCGATTCGAGAAGAACCCATTCGAGTTCCTCGAGCAGGTTGTCGAGGGCTTCACCGGGCTTGATCACCCGTCCACCCTCTTGGACAACACCACCACCAAGGTCGACGTTGATGGACTGCCCGCCTTCCATTTCGATGGCAGCGGTTTTGCTCGACCCCTTCGGCGCCTGCGCCACTTCCACAAGTTGTCGCCCGGTGGTGGTACGCATCATGGAAAGATCAACCTTGGAGCCCTGAGGGCGAGCAACGTCAACGGCGCCGCGCTTCTTCATGGCCTTCCTGGCCTTCTCTTCTCGTCGTTTCCGCTCCTTCTCCTGGCGCTCAAGCAATTTTCGCTCTTTTTTCGTCAGGGTCACCGGAGCCAACGGTTCGTCATCGTCCCACGAATCCCAGTCATCATCGTCCGTTTCCACCGGAGCCGTCGGAAGGGGTTCTTCATCGACGTCGTCCCAATCTTCCTCTTGGGGCGCTGGCGCCGAGGATGCCGGTCCGTCGAGCAACGCCTGCGCTTCCTCAGAGGTTGCCTCCACCGAGAGGGCTTGGTCGTCGGTTTCGTCGGCCACCTCGTGAACGCGTTTACGAAAACGATCGAACAATCCCATGATGGTCCCTCAGTCGTCAAGTGTCAAATCGCCACCAAACATGCTTCGGCGGCGCGGTCGACGCTGCCCCTGTTCCGCAGGCGTTGATTCGATTTCACCGGAAGGTTCGCTCGGTGCGGGTTCGGGCGCAGGGGCTTCCTTGAGTTGCTCTGCAAGCCGATTGAAGGATTGAGCGGCTTGGCCCAACGAGACCTCGGTTTGGTCCGATTGCACCTTCAACTCGTCGCGAAGGTGTTGGATGTCGGCTTGCCGTTGCTGCGTGAGGGTTCGAACATCGCTCCATGGTCGCTCACCGAACACGCCCGTTCCCAAATCAACCAGGGCGGTGCCCTCCCCTTCACCGTCATGGCGGTAAGGAAGGCTGACGCCCGAGCCAATGGGAAGGTGGGTGGAGACGCTGCGTCCGCCGTCGCGGGCAAGGAGGGTGTCGAGCACCGCATCGGTGATGGCGTGTTCGGCCAACACTGCGTCAACCTGCTCGATGCGGAGGTTAATTTCATCCAAACGTTTGCGGAGGGTTTCCACCTCTTGCGCAAGGCGTTGGAGTTGGGCACGGTCCACCATGGCGCTCAACCTGCCGAGTTGCTTGGGGTTGAAGAAGCCCGCGATGGGGTGAAGTGGCGTGGGCGAAAAGGTATCATCAGCGTGACTTGCATTTATCTGACGGGGAACCGTCGTCCTCTTTGGTGGCCACGAATGAACGAACACTGCAGTCCAACGTACGGGAAGGTTGACGATGTTTTGGAGATGCTCACCAAATCAAAATCGCTTCACATCCTGATGGTGCTCGACCGAGCAAGCGGCCCTCTCCGCTTCACCGAACTGAAAGAGGGGGTGAAGGCTTCATCGACCACCGTTTCTCGACGCATCAAGGAGTTGGAAGCGAACGGTTTGGTCGTTCGCTTAACCAACCCCAATGCACCCCAACTAAGCCTCTACGCGCTGTCAAGCCACGCCACGAAATTGAGTCCGGTCATGCAATCGCTCTACGAGTGGGCAGAGCAGTGGACGATGAAGCCGGTCTGAAGCTGGGCGCTCAGGCGAAGTTCACTCTTCTTCGGCAGCGACCGCAACGGGACCGCCTTGTGCGGCGATCTCATCACGGAAGTGGTGGAGAACAGCGGGTTCGGTGGATGTCCGAGGGTCAATTTCGCTCACGCTCTCGATCTTGATGCTGCGTCGCATGATGCGGTGTCGGGACCCAAGAGTGGAGTACACCTTGTGCTTCGCTGCGTCGGTGTCCTCGGCAGGGAGGTCGTAGGAAAACGGTTGGCGTTGGCTGCCAAACGGGGCGGTTCCTGAAACTCGGTAGGCCTTCATCGGGGCTTCCGACCTGCCATCCATCCTTAAACGCGCTGGCGCGTGAACGCACTGCCGGGAAACAGGTTAAGGAGGGACGGGCGCATGGTTTTCTCATGCGCAAGGCGGTTTGGGCCATCGTGTTGTTACTCGCACCGCTCGCATCCGGGATGGGATTCGAACAGCAAGACGATTTCGAACTCAACGGACATGAAGTCCTTCTCGTGCTTCAAGACGGGGTCTGGACTTCAGAACGGTGGGCCATGGTTGAAGAGGCGGGGGTCCAACCGCTTCGCAGCGTACGTTCCGACGCATTGCTCGTTTGGATGGAGGCGAACACCGACCCTGCGACGTTGGGCCTCGACATCCTGCTCGAGCAGCCTGAACCCGCTCAAATGCGCCTCGGTCTTGAAGCGTCCAACGGTCCGGGAGAGCATCGTGTCGTGCTGGAACCTCGACTTCCAAATGAGGTCGTTGAGCGTCTCCAGTCAAACCTGGTTCAACGGGGGTTAAAGATCACATCAACATCGCTCGATGTGGGAGGAAACCTCCCTGGGTCGCTGACCGTCCTTGCGCCGAGCCCCGCCTCGTTGGAGCCGGTCCTTGCCGTCGACGGCGTCCTGTGGATTGAACCCGTTCTCTCGACACACGCAAGAAACGAGCAGGCGGCCGGCCTCATCGAATCGGGGACCTTGAATGAGCACCCCTACTGGACGATCGGCCTGAACGGCACCGGTGTGGTGGTCGGGGTCGCTGACAGCGGCATCGATGCAGACCACGCCTGTTTCCGAAACGCGACCACGGCGACAAGTCCGCACGCCGAATCCACCGCACCCTACCCTGCGGTCGGTCTTTACGGCGACCACCACCGGAAAATTCTCTTCTTGAACAGCAGCATTGACGGCAACGACACGCCCGGGCACAGCGACTATCGACACGGAACGCACGTCATCGGGTCGCTTGGGTGTCACAACGTCGATGCGTACCGGCAGGACGCCGTCCCCTCAAACGGTTCAACGCTCGCACACGGGACCCGTTTGGTGGTCCAAGACATCGTCTCGTCCGAAGGCTGGGTCCCGCCCAACGTGGATGCCTTGCTATGGGAGTCCTCCTCCTACGGTGGCGTCGTCCATTCAAACTCATGGGGTGACGACACCACCGCCTACACGGAACGAACCAGCCGGTTCGACGCTTATGCGCGCGTCATGCCGTGGTCCCTGGCCCTCATTGCGCCGGGCAACAGCGGTGAGGGCGTGCTTGAGCCCGCCAACGGCCGGAACGTGGTCGCCGTCAGCGCCACCGCCAAGGACATCGAAGAAGGGCGATGGGGTGGTTCCGCTTACGGACCGACCGAAGCGGAAACGGACGGTGTGTTCCTGCTGGCGCCGGGGGCGAACATCCAATCGGCAGGCGCCGACGGTTTCCTCGATACCAACAACGACAACCTTCGCCTCTCTTCGGGCACCAGCATGTCAACGCCCCACGCAGCGGGTGCGACGGCGGTGATTCAACAGCTGTATCAGGACGGGTGGTTGGTGCCGGCCAACGCCCCGTTAACCCTGCACTACCTCAGGGACTTGCAGCCGAACTGGGCGGACGATGCGCCCTTGATGCGAGGGGTGTACCTCGGCCAGGGGTTCACGCCCTCAGGTTCGCTTCTGAGAGCGTCGCTGGCGATGGCGACCTCGCCGCTGGCCGATGACGTCCGGAACGGTGGCAACGGAGGCTACGATCTCCACAACCCGTACGACGGGTGGGGGGCGTTAAATCTCAGCCAATTGTTTGATGCGAGCTCGGTCTCGAACGGAAATTCCCCAACGAGGGACACGTGGGTGCATGACAGTTATCGCCTTTCTTCAGGTTCAGTGGCCGATTGGTTCGAACAGAACAAGGGAGAAACCGCCGATCTTTCAGGCATGGTTGAGGCCGGCGCGCCCCTCAACCAAAGCGTTGGGCCGTTCCTCCAAACCGGAGACATGTTCA
>MDTE01153408.1_pt1 | contig 12665 bp, 8 predicted proteins | sample 811231 | NCBI WGS metagenome assembly MDTE01 (sample SAMN05326651, study PRJNA326480) | marine metagenome | isolation source: seawater | place: Indian Ocean: Red Sea | collected 2010
ATTATTAATGAAAAATATAATTTTAAAGATTGATTATTGACAAACCATATTTCAAGATTAGCCTTGTATGGCGCTATAATATCCTTATAGAGTTTAACCGAATCAACACCTTTCGATAATATTGATTCCTCATCACGAAATACGATGGATCCCAACCCTGACAATCCAGGAGTGACCTTACTGATAATATCTTGAGATTTAATATCATAGGCCTCAAAAGTATCTTTAGTCAGAGGTCTTGGGCCAACTACGCTCATATGACCATATAAGATATTAAATAGTTGTGGCAATTCATTTATCTTAGCCTTCCTTAAATATTTTCCAATAGGTAGTACCCTTGGGTCATCTTTTATTGTTATGGAGCCAGTTCCTAAAGAGGGGCTATTTTTTTTCATTGTCACAAATTTTATTAGTCCGAATATGGTTTTTCCTTTTCCAATCCTATTTTGTATAAAAAAAACCTCGCCCTCACCTGTTAATCTTAAGAGGATAATCACAAAAAATAATATAGGCGATAGCACTATGATAGCCATAGATGAAAAAATAATATCAAATAACCTTTGCATGATTCACATCTTCTGATCTAGATTTTTACCAGTTCTTTTGTGATCAAAATCAGGTAAAACCTGATAGAACAAATCAAGAATGTCATCTTTGTTCCAGTTGCCATCACTCTTCAATTTTTCAATACCGTCAGTGAAGTTACTTATGACATTAGAATTAAAACAGGTTTCTTTTTTAATAGTGCCGATTGATTTAAAATAATTTTGATCAACATTTTCTTTTTCAGAAAAGAATTCTTCATAGCCTTTTTCACCAGTTGTATCACTATCAAAAAAATAACAGGGCCATTTACCTTTTTGAATTAATTTTATTGATAATTCTCTTGCTTGACTCTCACTCTCACATTCATATGGTTGGTAATTCATCTGCTTCAGATAATCAGATGCAATATCTGAAAATTTTAAGAGATGAAAATCTTCGGTCATTTTTGGGAAAAAGATTTCTCCTTTTTTTCCCAATATCCCTGATAGCAAGCATAGTTCACCAGATTCCTGAGGTGTAATGAAATATCTTTTAACATCCTTTGGAGCAGATATTGGTTGCTTTTTTAATAATCTTTGATTAAAACCATGTAAAAGAGAACCATCGGAAAAAGCAACATTTGCAAATCTTGCCATTGAAATATTAACCGAATAATCTTCATTAATTAAAAACATCTCCATTATTAATTTACTCGCACCCATCATATTGACTGGATTGGTAGCTTTATCAGTCGAAACGCAAAAAAGTTTTTTACAATTCATTTCTTCAGCAAAATTTAATAATTTTAGAGGGTAAAGAATATTTACATTTATCATCCTCATTAGACTGAATTGGTCTTTTTCGCTTCTGACATGCTTCAATGCAGACAAATTAAAAATATAGTCATAGGGGCCTTCCTTTTTAATCAGTGCTTCAAATTCATCACTACCAAAATCAGCAATGAATGTACGAAAATCTCCATCTATATAACCCAGAGAGCTTCTTATGTCTCTGACAAGTTCAACAGTATTATTTTCGCTAATATCAACCAGGTGTAGAGCTCTTGGTTCACGCTTAAAAAGCTCTATGGATGTTGCCTTTCCAATCGTACCAGCCGCACCTATTACTAGAATCCTTGAGTTTTTTATACAATCTTTAATCTCCTGCGCATGAGCTTTCAGGTCATCATCAAAAAGAGATGATTTTCTTTTTATCAATTTTAAGATATTCATATACTTCTCATAGGATTTTTCTTTTTGATTGGATCGTTGGCATATTATATGAAAGATTTTAGCAGGTTGTAATTATGGGTTTATTTAATGAAAGGTAAATAAATTATTCACTTGGTGTCCACCCTGTCAGCTCCGAAACCTTGTTTTTATTAATCCGTAAGTTACCAAATATTTTCACTGCAGTTTTTCTGCATCCTATTATATTCAAAAATCTAATTAACAAGTTTACCGGAAATTTAAATAGATAAAGTTTTCTGTTTTGAGATTTTGCAATTTTTTCAAGTATATCTGCAAAAGATAAATCAGTTTTATCAGATATTAAGAAAGTTTCATTCATCATGTCTTTATGTTTTTTTGTATCTGAGATATGAATTAAAAAACTACATAAGTTATCAATAGATATCAGTGATCTTTTGTTATCAGCAGATTTGAATGGAAGTGGAATACCTAATTTTATCAGCTTGGTTAATTTTTCATAATTACCCTTAGCCCCCTCTCCATAAACTAGAGGGATCCTCACCACAACAATAGTCATCTCCATATGTTTTTTTAACTCTTCAAGTTCAAGTTCAGCCTCATACTTTGAAACAGCATAGGGTTCAGTAGGAATATAATCCAGGCTTGAATCAAAATATTTTGGTATTGATTTATTTTTTTTGCAAAGCAAATGGGAGTACTTAGAGAAAGTCATCTCACCGTTTACTTTTATTGAGCTTGAAAATATGAATCTTTTGACATCATGCTTATTAGCATAGGAGGCAAGTTTGATTGTTAAGTCTCTGTTGATTTTAGAATACTTCTCTTGACTGATTCCATTTCTATGAGCGATACCAGCTAAATGGATTACTACATCTACGCCAATTAGTGAGTTCTTGAGACAATTATCTAACATATCACAATCTTTAGAGAAGCTAACCCACTTCTCTAGATCAATTATCACTTCTTCAATATTAAGATCGAGATTAACAGATTTTTTTCGAACAATGACTCTAACCTTTAATCCTGTCTTTACCAGTTTTTTTAATAATTTCTCACCAATAAATCCAGACGCACCTGTAATTAATATCAATATTTTAACCTCTCTTCATAAACAAGATTAACGTTCTTCATGAACAGAAAGAATATCTTCAGCCAATTTACTCATGATCTTATTACGATCATACTTCTCTATAAAACCTGACCTGTCAGTTAAATTTAGGTCTATATTTTTTAACGCATTTTTGGCTTCTGTTAAATTGCAGGGATTAAAAATAGTAGCATTTCTAATTTCTTCTTTAATAAACTTTTGGGCATATCCCGAAACCCCAGCTAAAATTGGTTTTCCTGTAGAAGCATATTCAAATAATTTTGACGGCAAGACCCTTCTAAAAGCGGGATAATCATTAAGGTGAAGAAATAAAATATCAGATGAGTCATAGTATTTAATCAAATTTTTTCTATTTGTTGCCGGCAAAAGATAGACATTTGATATTTGTTTTTTTGTTAGAATATTTTTTAAATCCTTTGTCTTGCCACCATTACCCAGGACGTAAAAATCATGTGTGTCAGCGAATGTAATAGCAAGATCAGGAAGAATTTTGTGAAGCCCTTGACCATCACCAATATTTCCTGCGTAACAAACTTTTATCCTCATGTTCTTTTGGCTAGACCAATTGTAAGAGAGGAACTCGCTGTCAATACCGTTCGTGTATGTTGAAATATCAACTTTATTGTAATTATCTTTAAAATAACTTTTGAATCCTTCGGAAACTATATTTATTTTTTTTACCCCCGAAAAAGTATACCTTTCTATGATTTTTATGAATGGTAGAAATATTTTAAATATTGAGTCTTTTGACAAATCTTTAAAAACATCATAAAAAATATCTCTTACATCAAGATAAAGTGGTATTTTTTTCCATTGACTTACAATTTTTGCTAAAAATGCTGTAAATAGTCTCGAGGATGTAGCAGCGACTAAATCATATTTTTTACCTCTCAAATGTATAATAACTTTTAAAAAATATATGAAAAAACATATTGACTGATCAAGAAACTGATTTTTATGACTGGGCAATCTAATTCTGATAATTTCAATATTACCTCTAATTTCATGGCCCAATGAATTCTCAATAAATTCTGAATATCGATTTGGCTTTGATGTGAGGATTGTTATCGAATCCTCTCTTTTGGTTTTTTTCTTTAATGCGCTCAAAAGTGAATTTGCTCTGAACGATCCAGCACACAAGTCTGGCGGAAAATAAAATGATAGAAATAGTAACTTCATTCTAATAAGCTTATATTTGATTTTACTGACTCATTGCAATTGCCATTATATGTGAATGTTAAGCAATAATTTTTTTTCACCATATTAAATCCAGGAAAAAATTCACTTTCTTCCAGATGAGAGCATTTGGCACCAGAGATATTAATAGCTATTAATCTCTCGCCATTTTCTGTTTTTAAGGAAAAAATATACTGCATTTTCCTATCATCTGACCCTATAAGTCTAATTTCAGGATGAATATACCATCTGCCTTTTGCAGAAAAGGACCCACTTGAAAAAATATCATCAACTATTTCTATTGAATTCTCTGATATTTTTGCATATCTCGTCACACCTTTAATAGATTTAAGCCAATTATATCCATTATGAGACGCTTTTATTACTGAGTTAGATCTTGAGTATGATTCGACCTTGGCTTTTGCTTTTCTTCCAACCCTGAATGAGGACCATACTTCAGAGGAATTGAATCCATCTATCTCAATTGTATTGTGTGAAGAGGTTCCTCTTTGTTCTATTCTTTTATTAGTAGGTTCGTAAGTAGAAATTCCCGAGTTCACTATGAAGCGTTTACCCAAAAAAGAACATTCAAGGGATAATGTTGATGCATGAGAATGGCCAGGTTGAAACTTAGGCCCGATAGAACCAACATCCATTAATAGGTTAATAGTTTTATTTCTTAGTCTTACATAACCGGATTGAGAAAATAAAATATTACCTTGTTTGATATTAGCGACAATGCCAAGTTTATCAGAATAATCAATGATCTCCTTATACTCAGGCGATATGCCAAAAACACTATCATGAAAAAAGGGAACTTTTCGATCTATATGACTAAAATCAATCATAAAACTGAGCATTTTGGTTGCGATAATATTAAATTCAGCTGGCACCTCAAAATTATATATTCGATATATATTTATGATATCTAATAAATCTACTAATACTGTCCTATGGTACATAGGGCTTCTTTCAAAATGTCCTCCATCATCAAAAATTTGAAGATCTAACTCTTTGATCAGCAATGTTTTGTATTTATTTAACCAAGAATCTGCCTGTCTTCCCTTAAAATAGAATCCTGCAAACAGTAATGCCTTGTAATTTGCTATCAAATGATTTGCCAAAATGTGATGTTCAACATTTTTGCTAAGCCATTGGGATTGCTGTTGAATCGAACGGTCTAATTCAAAATTTTCCTTATTTTCTTTTAAACTCCATTTAATCCAATTAACGATTCTGAGAGACATTGGATAAGGTTGCCACGCAACAGATGACTTTACTGAATTATCATCAATCCATTGTAAAATTAAATAACGAAGGAAGTCTTTTTTGTGATCAGCATCTGTGGAATTTAAATAGTCAAAATAATTTAAGTTATAAGTCCAAAGTAAGTCTTGTTCATCATTCCAGTCAATTTTATTACGAAAATGCTTTTCTTTATTCAGAAAATCAAAGCAATTTTTTTCTCTTACAGAAGATTTGCTTTCAGGGCCAAAATATACCTCTGATTTTAATTTTCTCTTGCTGAAAGATTTAGGATTAAACAAGTAAGGTTTTTGTATTTTTCGCAACAATAGAAAAATAATTTGCTTAAACTTAAGATCTTTTAATGTACGAAAAAATCTTCCAACTAAATCAAAAGATTTCAATTTTCAGAACTACCTGCTATTTGTATGCTTATTTTGCTCACTTCAATGATCTCTTCATAAGGTATGGGAGCTTTTCCTCCAGTTTGGATGGATCTTACAAATGATTTTAAACATTCAACTTGACCTTTGTCCTGATTAAAGAGACGAACAGTCTTATTCCTTTTCCATCCCCATAGTTTCATGTTTTTAAAATTATTTATTTGAATAATTTTTTTATCACAAAAGATTTCAATTCTCTCTTTCATAAAACTCTCGTGCCCATTGGCGAGATATTGAATAGAGGCAATAGACCCATCATTAAACCCTAGATTCATAATTGTTTTGTCATCGTTTATCTCATCATTTTTCATACTCATTTTTGTAAAGCTCGATATTTTTTGTCCAACTAAATATCTCGCGAGATCGATGAAATGGCATGCCTCACCAATGATTCTGCCTCCACCCTGTTCATAGTCTTGTACCCATGAATTTTTGGAGATATGGCCTGCATTTATTGTTATGTTGATCACTTTTGGCCGATTAATACCCTGAATCATTTTTTTTGCTTTTTTAGTCAAGGAAGAAAATCTTCGATTAAAGCCAACCATTAATATGGGTACTTTTCCATCAGACTCACAAATCTTATTATATTTTTTATCAATTTTATCGATATCTTTGATTTTTAGTGCTAATGGCTTTTCACAAAAAATATTCTTTCTTGAGGATAGAGATCTTATTACCATATCTGCATGAGTGTCATGTCTTGAAGCAATCACGACAGTATTTATCATATCGTCTGATATCAGTGAGCTTGAGTCTGTAGTTAGTTTCGCAAACCCATACTTTTTGACATAAAAAGCACTATTTACTCCACCTGTATTAGCGAGTGAGATTAAATCAACATCCAACTTACTAAGCAATGGAATCAAGATTCTTCCTGAATAGTTTCCTGATCCAATGACGCCCATCTTCACATCAGAATTGACTGATTTCGCAGAATACTCCAGAGTTTTATTAGAGTTTTTGGTATTATGGTAGTCAAGGATTATTCCAAGATTTTCCGCGTCATTATCTAAAAGAAGTTCATAAGCATCCTTGTAATCAGAAAATCTGAATCTCCTGCTTATCAGATTATCTGTATTAATTGATTTCTCTGACATTAATTGAAGTATTGCTTGAAAATTTCTATTCTGTGTCCATCTCACAAACCCATAGGGATAATCTTGCCCTTTTTTTTCATAGTTATCATCATAACGCCCTGGACCATATGAGCATGAGACCTGAAAACTAATCTCTTTCTCGTAGAAATCGGATCTATCAAGATCTAACTTCGTATCTCCTATTAGAATTATTTTTCCTCTTTTTCTGCACATCATGGCTGCCTGTTTTATTGGTAATGAAGATGATGATGAGAGAGATAAAATAACACCATCAACTCCTTGGTCTGAGCTAAACTGATTGGCTTTTTCTATCGTACTGTTAAATGCTTTTGACAAAAAAGAATCTATCCCAGTCTCTTTTGCAATCTTGACTTTCTCATTATTATTATCTATGCCTAATACCATGCATCCATTTGCTTTTAATAATTGGGCGGCTAATTGACCGATGAGTCCTAAACCAAAAACTACGTATTTTTCACCTAGAGTTGGTTTTGATAATCTGATTCCCTGCAATGAAATAGAGGCGATTACACAAAAAACTGCATCGATATCTCTTACGTTATCAGGAATCTTCGCGCATAAATTTCTTTCTACAGATATATATTCCGCATGTGGTCCGTTTGAAATTACTCTATCACCAATACTTAGATCCTTAACTTTTTCTCCAACTTCAATTACCTTTCCTACATTGCAATACCCAATTTGATTAAGTGAATTCATCTTATTTGAGACGGCATTTAATGTTGACCTAAGTCCATCATTTTTAATTTTATTTATTACTTGCTTAGCTTTTTCAGGTTGTTTTTTTATCTTTTCCAGATATCCAGATCTACCAAAATCGATCAACATTTTCTCTGTACCTGAGGATATAAGAGAATGTGTCGACTCGATGATTAGTCCGTTTTCACCGCATTTAGGAACGGGTAGATCCTCAGCTACAATTTTTCCATCCGAAAAGCTATATATCAGCTGCTTCATTCGTTACTCCACAAAAATCTAAAATTTTACAGCCTTCAAAAACAAGATCTGTAAACTCACGCAAAAAGATAGAATGAGAGACAAGAAATACACATAAGTCAGAATTCTTTCTTGCATAATCACCATCAAATAACTCAAATTTATCATGTTTATCTATGTTGGGCTCAACTACTAATGTATTGGTGAACTCACTAATACTTTCAACAATATCTAATGCTGGTGAACATCTCAGATCATCGGAATCAGGTTTATATGATAGCCCAAAGAAAGCGATTCTGGGTTTTTTATAATTCAATTCTTCATAATCAGATATATATTTCTTTATCATTTTTATTACATTTTGCGTCTTATAAAGATTTGTCTCTCTCGCTTGTTTCATTAATCTAGCAGACTCTGTATTTGAAGAAATTAAAAACCAAGGATCTACTGCAATACAGTGCCCACCTACCCCTATACCTGGGTTGAGAATGTTTACTCTAGGATGACGATTTGCGAGCGATATTAGTTCTCCTGGATTAATATCATAATTCTGGCAAACCAATGAAATCTCGTTTGCGAATGCGATATTAACGTCTCTGAAACTGTTCTCGACTAATTTGCACATCTCAGCAGTTTTTGAATCTGTTGGATGAATCTCGCTCTTAACAAATGATTTGTAAAACTCAGAGATTATTGTTGTGCTCTGATTGTTAACTCCACCGACAACTCTGGCATTTGAAACTAATTCTTCGATGATATTCCCGGGCATCACTCGCTCTGGACAATACCCCATGGAGAAGCTTGCAATATTATCTTCGGTAAGGCTGTCATATAATATTTCTGTAGTACCAACAGGGCTAGTCGACTCTAATATTACTATGTCACCACTTTTAACGTGAACTGAAATTTGATTCGTAGCGTCAAACACATATGATAAATCTGGTTGGGGAGTATTTCCTTCAGATAGCGGTGTTGGAACACATATCAAATAAATGTCTGAAGGCTTGATTTTTTTATCTATTGTCAGTGAACCATTTTTTATTACTTTTTTGAATAATTCATCGAGCTTAGGCTCGTTAATATGGATTCTTCCTTTTTTCAAGTGTTCAACTACGTCATTATTATTATCAATGCCATATACACTATAGCCACAGTCGGCAAGGATTGTAGCTGTGGGTAAACCAATATAACCCATACCAATAACACATACCGTCTTATTCTTCATGCATAATCTTCTTTAATTGTCTGACTATTTTTTTGCTTGCCCTGCCATCGCCATATGGATTATGAGCCATTGACATCTTTTTATAAATTAATTTATCTTCAAGAATATTTGATACTGAGTTAATAATTTTATTTTTTTCTGCACCTGATAACATAACGGTGCCACTCTCAAGAGCTTCTGGTCTTTCAGTGTCAGCTCTCATGACGATAACTGGTTTCCCTAGACTTGGGGCCTCTTCTTGAATTCCCCCGCTATCCGTCAGAACAAGATAACATTTACTTAAAAGATATATAAAACTTTGATAGTCCATTGGTTCAATAATTTTTATATTCTTCACATTCCCAAGGATTTTGTTCACAGGTATTTTAACGTTTGGATTAAAATGCACGGGGTAGATAAAATAAATATCTTCATACTCAAAAGCTAATTCACGAATTGCTTCACATATGTTTTTAAAACCATTACCGAAATTCTCCCGTCTGTGTCCAGTAATTAAAATGAATTTCTTCTTATCTATATCAAAATTTAGCCTCGTATCAATTTTTCTTTTTAGTTTGCAGAATTTTTTCTGATCACTTTCAAATTCAGATAAAGTCAAAAAAAGAGCATCAATTACAGTATTTCCAGTAACATGAATTTTATCTTTAGGAATACCTTCATTGATTAAATTTTTCACATTCTTCTCTGTCGGCGCGAAATGCCAATCAGCTGAAAGAGAGGCACATCTTCTATTATATTCTTCAGGGAAAGGGGATCTTTTTTTATATGTCCTCAATCCTGCCTCTACATGGCTTAATTTTATCTTTTTAAGAAAGCATGTGACTGATGCGGCTAACGTTGTAGCAGTATCACCATGAATTAGAACCATATCCGGCTTATAGTCATCCAAGATAACGTCTAGATTTTGAATTATATTTGCAACCAAATTACTAATTTTTTGATTACTAACCATTAGGTCTAAGTCCCATTTTGGCTTTATATTAAAAATATCTAAGACTTGATCCAATAATTCTCGATGTTGCGCCGTAACACATACCTCAACATTAAAACATTTTGATTTTTTTATCTCATAATATAGTGGTGCCATTTTAATGGCTTCTGGGCGTGTCCCAAAAATTAATAATATTTTTTTCTTGTTCATCTGGGTTTATCCATTTTATGAAAACTCAATCTAGGAAATTTTGGCACCACAATTCAATGCATAATATAGAGAATATAATGTAAGAGGCATCTATATGCCCATCGTGGTTCATTTTGATTAAATTCATTGTCGAATTGTAGTCGAATATATTTCTTTTTCTAATATTTTTCTCCGATAAAGTATCGTGTAAGAAGCTCCTCATATCGCCTCTTAACCATTTTCTTAATGGCGCTCCAAATCCAGTTTTCTGTCTATAAATCACATCTATCGGCAAAAAAGATTCCATAGCTTTTTTTAATATCCATTTTTCTTGACCATTTTTCTGTTTAAGATTTAGAGGGATTTTTGAAGAAAAATCGACAAAGTTTCTCTCAAGAAAAGGAACTCTTACTTCTACGCCTGCAGCCATTGACATTTTATCTGTATAAATAAGGTTGTGATCAGCTAGAAAATATCTTTGATCCAATAGTAGTGATTTATTTAAATCTTCTTGTATACCTGAATACCCTGAAAGGAAATCAATCATTTCAGAGGAAGAGTTGTACGCACCAAGATCTTCTTTGAATTGTTCAGAATAGATATTTTCAGTAATTGAGTCAGAAGACCACTTTAAGTAATTAATCACTCTTTGGTTTCCCTCCAATTGTACGCCATGAAGAAATTTAGAGAGTCGTCGTTTTAGAGGAGTTTTTTGGCTCAGAGATGATGAAAAATTATTTAAACCAATTTTAAGTTTCTGAGGAAGATGTTTAAATAAATGATCATATCGAATAGCTCTATGACGACGATACCCCGTAAGCAAATCATCTCCACCGGTTCCAGATAAGAGCACTTTGATATCATTCTCTTTTGCTAATTGACTGATATACATAACATTCAAGCAAGCTGGATCTGCTAATGGTTCGTCAAGATGATAAACCATTTTTTCAATGTCCTTCATCATGACGTCAGACCTTATTTTCACGATATTAAGTGGAACATTTAAGTAATTAGCAACTTTCTTTGCATATGGCAGATCATCATGAAATCCTTCTTCAGCACCTCCTTCCGTTTCGATTGTAAAACATGATATTTCAGGATTAAATTCTCTTGCCATAGCGACAATGGAGCTTGAATCAAGACCTCCGGATAAAAAAGCGCCCACCGGAACATCTGAAATAAGTTGTTTTTTGACTGACTCGCGTAACTCTCTTTTGCATTCATTTATCATTTCATCAGTGGAAACATCTTTTTCTCTTGAAGAAGGGCTTGGCAGTTTATACCAGCTCCAGTGTCTCTCAATTTTTGAGTCTCGGACAATCATGGCACTGCCAGGATTTAGCTTTTTTACAGAATCAAGCATTGTTCTCTCGCCTGGTGACCACAAAAAAGACAAGTAATTATGAATTGCGAATCTATCCAAGCTCTTACTAATAGCATTTGACCTAATCAAGGCCTTTATTTCACTGGCGAAAATAAAACCTTCTGATGTTTGTGAGTAATATAGCGGTTTAACGCCGATTGGGTCTCTCGCAATGAATAATGATTTTTTTCTTCTGTCCCAGATAGCAAAAGCAAATATTCCTTCAAGTTTCTTAAGTAACTCATATCCATACTTTTGATAAAGGCACAAAAGAACTTCTGTGTCAGATTTTGTTTTAAACTGGTAACCTTGATTTACCAGTTCTTTTTTTAGCTCAAGATAGTTATAAATCTCTCCATTAAAGACAATAACGCAGTTCTCATCATTATCTTTTAGTGGCTGATTGGCTAAATCACTAAGATCAATGATAGTTAATCTCGTGTGACCCAGCCCAATATTATGCTTTTCATCAAGAAAAATTCCGTCCGCGTCAGGACCTCTGTGATTGAGAGATTCGATACATTTATTTAACAAAACGTTATCGAATCTTCCTGAATAACCAGCTATTCCACACATTTAAGCCAATCTCTCAGATGTATGCATTTTGATTTTTTCTTTTTCAGTAATCTTTGCTTTCCATGCAATGCTGAATAAAATATACGTTGGTGGAAATGCTACAGAAAAACTTGCAAGCAAGAATAAAAACCCAAGTAATGTGGGTCTTGCTGAAAGAGGGTTTAAACTGACAGATCGAACAACAATTGCAACAATCCAAATTATAAATAGAATGCCATGCTCAACGAGGTACTTTCCCATTGCTGTATTTGTTGAATTGAACACAGTCCCCTCAGACCATCTTACAGCCGGGTAAATCGACTGCAGATTATTTTCAGCAATAATATTTCTTGCAACATGGCTGTATGCGTCGCCCCCGAGACCAAAAGGATAGTCCATGAGATTTAAAATTCCTATATGCATTCCAATCCATCGCTCTTGAAGTGACCCGTCAATAAATATATAAGCTGGATTTTGCAATATTAGCAGTAAAAGTTCGCCTCCCCTCGTATTGGCAAGATAGGTATTAATGATTAGAAAGAAAACTGAAATACTTAAGAGTATTATCATTATCTTTTGTTTTTTTGTTGTCTCTAAAAAAAAACCCAAAGCAAATAACAAAGCCAAAAAAACAAAA
>MDTE01185948.1_pt1 | contig 12665 bp, 11 predicted proteins | sample 811231 | NCBI WGS metagenome assembly MDTE01 (sample SAMN05326651, study PRJNA326480) | marine metagenome | isolation source: seawater | place: Indian Ocean: Red Sea | collected 2010
CCGAGGTCCCCATCGCCATCGCGTCGGGCGCCCTGGGCGGTGAGATCGAAGCGCTCCTCGCGACCACCGGCTTGAGACCGCTCTTTCGTACGATCGTCGCGGCCGGTGACACTCCGCAGTCGAAGCCGGCACCCGATCCCTATCTCGAAGCGGTCGCGAGACTACGCCCGCAGGTCGCTCACCCCGACGGCTGCTTCGTCGCGATCGAGGACTCGCACTGGGGCATCACGTCTGCCCAATCGGCGGGACTTCGCTGCCTGGGCGTCGCCCAGACCTATCCCGCCTCGGCCCTGACCTCGGCCGACGCCGTCGTCGCCTCGATCGCCGACGTCGACATCGCCCTCCTCCGTAGGCTGTGCGGCTAGTGACATAATCGGAGCCTCATGGAAGACGGCCGCGCGGTGATGCCGCCCGAACTGGTGCAGGAGTTCGCTCGGGCGGCAACGAGCTCGGACCCCGGCCTGGCGGAGCCGGCCCTGATCATCGCCCGGCTGGGCTATCCGACGCTGGATCCGGCGCCCTACCTCGAACGATTGCAGCAGATGGGCACGGACATGGCCAGCCGGCTGTCATCGGCCGGTCCCGACGATCCGGAAGGTCCCCTCCACAGCCTGAACCAGTATCTGTTCCGGGATCAGGGATTCGCCGGCAATACGACCGACTACGACGACCTGCGCAACAGCTTCCTGAACCAGGTGCTCGAGCGCCGGACCGGTATTCCGATTACCCTGGCGCTGGTCTATATCGAAGTGGCCCGACGGGCCGGGATTCAGGTCGACGGCGTGAACTTTCCCGGCCACTTCCTGCTGCGCTTTCCGCTCGGCGCCGGGACCGCGCCCGAGAGCGCCGTGGTCGTCGACCCGTTCGACGGCGGAGCGGTGCTGTCGGAAACAGACTGTCGGGCTCTGCTCCGACGTTACGCCGGCGGCTCGGTCACCTTCGCCCCGACGCTGCTCGCGCCGGCTACCAAGCAGCAGATCCTGGTCCGGATGCTGGTGAACCTCAAACGCCTGTATGTCCGGATGCGATCATTTCCCCAGGGGCGTGCCATCACCGAGTTGCTCTTGGCGATCAACCCGTCGGCGTTGAGCGAGCTCCGCGATCGCGGTCTGCTCGCCTATCACCTGAACGACTACACCGCGGCACTGCGGGACCTCGAGGCCTATCTGCAGTTCGCCTCGCGTGGCGACGACCGGGAAGAGAGCCGCGATGAACGCGACGAGATCTGGGGACACGTGAAGGCGCTCCGTCGCCGGGTGGCGAGCCTGAACTGATGACCTCGAATCGGATGCGGGTGCCACTGCTGGACTTGCATGGCCAGCTCGACGAGCTGCGCGAGCCACTGAGGGCCGCCATCGATGAGGTCCTCGAGTCGACCCGCTACATCGGTGGGCCCAAAGTCGAAGCCCTGGAGCACGCCATCGGGGCCTACGTGGGCAGCGAGCACGCCATCGGTGTCTCTTCCGGCACTGACGCGCTCCTCATCTCCTTGACGGCGCTGGGCATCGGCCCTGGCGACCTGGTCCTGACCACGCCCTACTCGTTCTTCGCCACCGTCGGCGCCATTGTCCGCGTCGGGGCCCGCCCCGTCTTCGTCGATATCGAACCGGACACCTACAACATCGACGCGACCCAGCTCGTCGCGTGGTTCGACCAGCATCCCGAGGAAGCGGAACGGATCAAGGCGATCGTGCCGGTCCATCTCTTCGGACAGTGCGCCGACATGTCACCGATCCTCGAGGTGGCCGAGGCGCGGAACATCCCCGTGATCGAGGACGCGGCTCAGGCCATCGGAGCCGGCTATCGCTGGCGTGGTACGCGTTACCGAGCCGGAGCCATGGGAACCCTCGGCTGTTTCTCGTTCTTTCCCAGCAAGAATCTCGGTGCCATCGGCGACGCCGGGTTGGTCGTCACCAACGACCCGGAGCTGGCGAGCCGGATCCGCCGGCTCCGGAACCACGGCGCCGGCCCCGAATACCGGCACGAGCTCGTCGGGGGAAACTTCAGGCTGGACCCGCTCCAGGCGGCCGTGCTCCTGGTCAAGCTGGAGCGGCTCGAGACCTGGCACCAGGCGCGGCGGGCCAACGCCGCCTACTACGACGAGCGGCTCCAGGTGCCGGGTCTCACCACCCCGATCTGCCGACGGGATAGAGAGGACCACATCTACAACCAGTACGTGATCTCGGTGGCGCGGGATCGGGACGGTCTTCGTGACTGGCTGGCCGGGCAGGGCATCGACAGCGCGGTCTACTACCCGGTGCCGGCTCACCTGCAGGACTGCTTCGCCTCGTGGGGCATCCCGGCCGGGTCCTTCCCACACAGCGAGTACGCCGCCGCGCACTCCCTGGCCTTGCCGATCTACCCGGAGCTGACGACCGACATGCAGGACCATGTGATCACCCAGCTGGGCGGCTTCCAGGCGGGCGCCACGACCGAGCCCGACAGCCAGGCGGTCAAGCTACTGTAGACGCAGGGGGCGGATGTGCCCCTCCCCGCAGTTGATCTCGACCCCACCTACCGCCGCGATCCGTTCGAAGAGCTGCTCGCCACACCCGATCGCGGCCGGGATGCCAAACTCCGCGCACCGGATCGCCATGTGTGAGTTGGCGCCCCCGAAGGCGGTGACGAGTCCGCCGATACGGTGGGCAAAGATCCAGTCGAACCCCGGGTCCGCGCCCTCGATCAGCACCACCCGTCCCTCGAGCGGAGGCACGCTCACGTCGTCCGGCTGCAGACGGACACACGGTGCCCGGATCACCCGATGGGTGATGAAGTTCGGATGGCTGATCTGGAACGGCACGACGTGCACGCCTGCCTCGTCGAAGAGCAGCTGTGGCAGCCTGACGGCTCTGGTCGCGCCATGCAGCTCGGCGCCGCGGTGCGCGCGGTCGCGCAGCCGCGCTCTCGTCTCCTCGGCGTGGCTCTCGACCCCGACGGCGAGGATGTCGTCGATCGTCAGGTGGGACAGCTCGTCCCGCGTCAACCCGATTTCCTCGCCGTAGTAGGCGGTCAGCTCGAGGACATCGCTCAGGGTTCGGGTAAAGACGAACTTCGCGTGTTCACGCGCCGCCGGCGCGGCCCGCAGGTAATCGAGCAGGCTCGACGCCGACACGCCTTCGAAACCAGCCTCTTGCAGGAGCCGTTCGATCCCGGTCCGCATCGACGGTGTGACGTCGAGCACTTCTGGATCGGCCTCGTGCAGCGGGGTCTCGACACCCGAGAAGATCTCCAGCGCCCGGTCGTAGCGTGGAGACAGGATGTCGTAGGTCCCCGGCCGCAAATGACCATAGAGCCGCATGAACTCGCCCCGTTCCAGCTCACCCGTCGACAGACGACGCATGTCGGTGACGATGTCGCCCGCTACCGTATGGATGCTCTTCCCGAAACGGTCTGCGTCTTCCGCCGAGAGCACCCCCCGTGCGACGAGCGACAGGAGCAGCGACCGGGCAATGAAGCCGTGCCGAGCCAGGATGGAAAAGGGAACGGTGCCCAGTCGCACGCATCGCTCCAGCAGCACACCGAGCGCCAGCGGGGACCGATCGGCCGAGTCGAGGTCACGTTCCTGGTCGAGCCGCTCCAGCTGCCGGATCCGCGCCATCGCCTGGTCGATTCCCCCGCGCGCTCCGGTCACGTGCTCCAGGGTCAGCGACTTGAGGGCCTCCTCGAACCGGGCCCGCTCGTCCGGTGTCAGCACCCCTGGGATCAACGCATCCACCCGCTCCGAGAAGTCGAACGCATAGGCGGTGATCGCAACGTCGAACTCCACCTTGTCGTGCAGATGAGGCTGCTCGACGAGCCGCTCCAGCCACGCGTCGACCAGCTTCTCCCCGATAGCCGGATCCAGGGTGGCGGGAAGGTAGGAGTGAAAACTGAAGCGGACGTCGATATACGGTTGCCCGGCGAGCAGCACCATCAACGGATACCCCTCGGGCACCGCATAGCCCATCTCGGCCCGCGCATCCCTCCACGCCGCGTCGGTGATGACCCTCTGATAGAGCGAGCTGGCCAGCCGTCGCGGTGCCCGGCCGATCATCTCCGCCGGATTCCAATCCGGCATCTGGCCGAACACCGAGCGGGTACCGCGAACATCGGGGAGCGGCCCGAACCGCCCTCGAACGAAACGCTGCACCCCGGTCAGCGCGGCATCGACCCTGCGAGCCATGCCCTCCAGCCAGCTGGCGCGCGTCGTGATCAGCCGAACCTGCAGCAGATAGGGCACGCAGTCGGCATCCAGGCCGAACTCGACGTCGAGAAAACGGTTGCCGGTCTTCTCCTCGAGCTCGGACACCGCGGCCACGAGGGCTCGGAATCGTGGAGACCGCACGGCGTCGAGCGCACCGCGGTGAACGAACAACGTGCGATTGGCGTATTCACCCTCCCCCGAGGTGACCGTATCGGTGCGCCCTGACTGATCGTCGTAGTTGATCACGTAGTAGGGAGCACCGGTGTTGAGGTCGTGGGTGAAGAGCACGCCGCTCATGTCCGGCTCGAGCAGCATCTCCTGGACGAGCACCTCGTCGGGACCCGAGGACCGCACCGCGCTCCGGGCATAGCTGGCAACCACGGTCTCGACGGCCGTCGACACCGCCTGCCGGTCGTCTGGACGCACACCAGGCACCGAGCCATACTGGCCGGCCTGTCCCCACGTCGACCCGTCTTCGTCCCACGCCGAGGAACGGACGATGACGGGTCGGCTGCCAAATCGCTCAGCGACCTGATCGAGCCAACGCTCCGGAGCCTTCCTCCAGTCGTCGACAGCGAAGAACAGCAGATCCGGAACCCGGAAACGGGTCACCAGACCGGCAAGCTTCTCGAGAGTGCGAGCCTTGGTTTCGAAGGTGAACATGGGTGACATGGGTGAAGCGGGAAGGTCAGACGCCTACTGGGCGATATCGACTCGGGATCGATAGTTCCCGTCTTCGCCCGGATCGGTTTCGATCGCGACCAGCGCCCCCTGCCGGTAGACCAGGCGGCGATCCGGGTCGCCATCGCCGTCCTCGTCGAACGCGGCCGACGCCACGAGCGTGCCTTCGTAGGTCTCCCACTTGTCCGGCTGATCGTCGAGGTCCATGTCCTCCTCGGCCCGGGCCAGCACGCCACTCTCGTAGTGTTCCCAGCGATCGATCTGGCCGTCCCTCAAGGTCGAGATCTCGATTCTGGACACGTCGCCGTCACCCCCCTCGAAGGCCCAGGCATCCACGACACCGTCGCCGCCCCGCGAGAATCCGACCTTCTTCAGCGTCTGGTCCGGCAGATAGTACTCCCAGCGTTCGATCACACCGTTCTCGTCCTGGTCGAGCTCGATCCGCAGCACCGTGTTCCCGTCCATGTAGCTCCAGGTATCGGGCGTGCCGTTGTCATTCGAGTCCAGCGTGATCAACTGCAGACGACCTGTCTCCCGGTCGTACTCGGCCTCGACCGTACGTTCGGCTCTCGTCCGCTCCGGATCCGGGGCACAGGCCAGGAGCGGGAGCATGCCGAGCCACAGCGTGGCGACTCGCACCCGGCCTCGACAGCAGATCATGGGGTCACCCGGCGGCCGGGGGCGTCTCGATCGGCAGGTCCGGTCGATCACCCCACTCCTTCCAGGAACCGAGGTAGTTGCGAACGCGCGGGTAGCCGAGCAGCCGCAGCGCCAGGTAGCTGTGTGCCGCGCGATAGCCGCCCTGGCAGTAGCTGACGACTTCGCGGTCTGGACCGATACCCGCGGTCTCGTACAACGCTCGCAGCTCCGAGGCCGGCTTGAAGCAACCATGCTCATCGAGATTCTCGGTCCACTCGATGTGCACGGCGCCGGGCACCGCGCCGCCGCGAGCCGCGCGCACGAGGGTTCCGCAGTACTCGCCGTCGGACCGCGTATCGAGCACGGCCACTTCGTCCCTGCCGAGGCGCTCGTGCAGGTCCCGCCAGGTGGCAAGGCGGCTGTCGTCGCGGCCCGGCGACCATCGACTCGCGCGGGGCTTCACCCCAGCGCGGCTGATCTCACCTCCGGCCCGCTGCCAGGCGCCAAACCCTCCGTCGAGTACCCGTGGCCGGGGGTGCTCGAAGAACTCGAGAAACCAGAAGGCGCGGGCGGCCCGAATGCCGGACTGCTCGTCATAGGCCACGACCGTCCGGTCGGTCTCGACCCCTCGCGAGGCCAGGAGGTGGGCGATCATCCAGCTGAACGCGGACAGCGGCGCCGGGTCGGTGTCGACGAGACTCAGCCCGAACAGGTCGAGGTGGAGAGCGCCCGGGATGTGTCCTTCCGCGTAGGCTTCGGCGGGACGCAGATCCAGCAAGAGCGGAGGCTCGGCACCCGTGAGCGTCGTGGTCAGCTGGTCAGGCGTGAGCAGAAGCTCGGGACAGGCGTAGCCCCTCGTCGACGTCGACATTTGACCGCATTCTCCCACACACTGCCTGCCACGACCTTGCCACCGTCGCCCCTCAACGACGGTGTCGAGCGCTCGGCGCGGCGCGGGCCCCGATGAGGGCTAGTCCAGCGCGGCGTAGCGGAAGAGAAAGAGCACCGCAAAGACATAGAGCAGCCAGTGCACCTCGGCGGCCCTTCCACGGGCCAGCTTCAGCACCACCCAGGCCACGAACCCGAACGCGATGCCATCGGTGATGCTGATGGTGAGAGGCATCACCATGATGGTGAGAAACGCCGGCAGCGCCTCGGTCGGATCGTCCCAATCGATCCGTCTCACGCCTCGCACCATCATGGTGCCGACGAGAATCAGGGCCGGGGCCACCACCGGATACAGGGTGACTCCGCCACCGGCGTCATATCCGCCGCCGATCATGCTCACCAGCGGAGACAGAAAGAGCGACAACAGGAAGAGCCCGGCGATGACCACCGCGGTGAGTCCCGTGCGTCCACCAGCCGCGACCCCGGTCGCACTCTCCACATAGGCGGTCACCGTCGAGGTGCCGAGGCCGGCGCCCGCAACCGTACCGATAGCGTCGGCCAGCAGCGCCCCTCGCGCCCGCGGGAGCACCCCGTCGCGCATCAACCCTGCCTGCTCCCCCACGGCGACGAGCGTGCCCACCGAGTCGAAGAGCGCCAGGAAGAAGAAGACGAAGATCACCCCGGCCATCTCGGGTCGCAGGGCCCCGAGCAGATCGAGCTTTCCCAGGGTCGGCAAGAGTGACGGTGGCCAGCCGGCGACACCCTGCGGCTCGACGAGCCCGCCGGCCCAGGCGACAGCGGTAGCGGCCAGAATCCCCGCCAGGATGGCCCCTTGCACCCCGCGTACCCAGAGAACCGCCATCACCACGAGCCCGACGAGCGCCACCAGCACCGGCGGAGCGGTCAGCTCACCCAGGGCCACGAGGGTGCCTGGCGCGGCCACGATGATGCCCGCCCACTGAAACCCGATCATGGCGATCAGCAGGCCGATCCCGGTCGCGATCGCATACTTCAACGACGTCGGGATGGCGGTGATCAACAACTCACGTAAACCGAATCCGGCGGTCAGCACGAACAGGGCGCCGGCAATCGCGACCCCACCGAGCGCCACTTCCCAGGGCACTGCCATCGCCCCGACGACGGTGAACGCGAAATAGAAGTTGTGTCCCATCGCCGGGGCCACGGCGATGGGATAGTTCGCCAGCCCGGCCATCAGCAGCGTGGCGAACGCCGAGGCCAGGCACGTGGCCACGAAGACCGCGCCAAAGTCGAGACCCAGCGAGCTGAGCAGCGCCGGTTGCACGAACAGGATGTAGGCAAGGGTGAGGAAGGTGGTGCACCCGGCCAGCACCTCGGTGCGCACCGACGTGCCGTGAGCGGCCAGCTCGAACCGGCGCTCCAGAAAACCAGCCATCAGCCCAGCAACTCCCACTCGTCCTCGGCGGCGCGCGCGCGGGTCTCATCGCGCAACTTGAACAGATGGGCCAGAACGCTCTCCTTGGCCGCGGGAGCCAGAGCCGGCGACAGATCGGGATAGATCCGGGCAACGATCGCCTCCGGCCGGCGTGCTCCCGATTCGAGCGCCTCCACCACCTGTTCCTCGCGGCGACGTCGATGCTCGAGATACTCCGACAACACCGCTTGCGGATTCTCGATCGCTGGACCATGCGCCGGCAGGATGCGAGCCGGGTCCAGCTCCTGCACCCGTCGCAGCGAGCGGAGGTACTCGGTCAAGCTGCCGCCCCGCGTGGCCGGGATCACCACCGAGCTCCCGAGCACGACGAGGTCAGCGCCAAACAGCGTGTTCGTACCAGGCTCGTGGAAGCACACGTGATCCGGCGCGTGACCGGGGGTGTGCATCACACGGAGCGCCCCGTCACCCGCCTCGATCTCGTCGCCGTCAGAAAGCGCCTGCCAGCTCACCTGATAGCGTGCATCCTGTTCGGACCAGGGAAACTTCGAGAACCTCGCCTCGGGATGGCGCGCGGCGATGGCCGCCCCCCCCTCCACGTGATCGGAGTGGGCATGCGTCACCAGCACCTGGGCCAGCGAGGCCCCATCCAGCGCCTCGGTCAATGCCGCCAGATGCCGGGGCTCCCCGGTGCCGGCATCGATGAGCGTCGGGCGACGCCCCTTCAACAGATAGGTGTTGTTGCCGGCGCCGGTGAAGGGCCCGGGGTTGAAACCGGGTAACAGCGTGACATCCACGGGGCGGGGCAAAACGCAGTTACGAGAAAGGTGGAAAACGGACGACAATTATACGCGTGTCGGATTTCGTCGCCCCCGTCGAAGAGTTCACCGCGGACGAACGTCGCGCCCTGACTCCCTACTTCACCAATGTCGACAAACCGGTCTTCGCCCTCCGGAACCTGCCGGAAGTGGTCAAGGGCGCGTTGTTCGCGCGCTACTCACGGTCGGCAAAGTCGGTACGACGTCTGTTCCTCGACGAGTTCCACGAGGCCGTCGCTTCCGGAGCGGCAGAAGCGGTCGGTCTCGCTCGAGCCGAGCAGCTCTACGAGCGGGTGTTCGGTGACTATGGCGACGACTCGGTCGCCCAGCTGGGCGGCGCCCACATCGCCTGTGAGGGGGTCTCGAACATCCTCACCAAGGTGCTCGAACGGGGTCGGCTGATGGCCTATCTCGAGCAGTCCACTCGCTACGTGCCCTACACCGACCGCCCGGGCGGACGGTGGAAGTATCTCGTGCCGACCGAGCTCGACGGGCACCCGCTCCGCGCCCGGTATGAGGAAACACTCGACGACACGTTCGCCTCCTACGCACGCTGGTTCGAGCCGGCCCAGGAGTACTACCGACGCAAGCACCCTAAGGCGGAGGGCGATTCCGACTTCGTCTATCGGGCCGCGATCCGTGCCAAGGCGCTGGACACGCTCAGGGGACTGCTACCGGCAGCGACTCGATCGAACGTCGGAATCTTCGGATCCGGTCAGGCGTTCGAGGCGCTGCTGCTCAGGATGCGCGCCCATCCGCTGGCCGAAAGCCGCGAATGCGCCGACCAGATGCTCACCGAGCTCCGGATGCTGATCCCGGCGTTCCTGACCCGGGTAGACCGGGAGGACCGGGGGGTCCGGTGGAGCCGTTACCTCTCCGACACCAGTCGTGCGGCCGAAGCGGAGACAGAGCGCATCCTCGCCGACGTGGCTCCGGAGCCCCGCGATGAGGTGACCTTGACTGATTTCGACCCCGACGGCGAAGTCAAGGTGGTGGCGGCGGTGCTCTACGAGTCGTCAAGGCTCCCCGAAGATCAGCTGCTCGCCGTGGCGCGAAACATGACCGTCGATGACCGGGTGGCCCTGCTCAATGCCTACGTGGGTGACCGGGCCAACCGCCGGCACAGACCGGGCCGGGCGTTCGAGCGGACCGACTACAGCTTCGACCTGTTGTCAGACTACGGCGCATTTCGCGACCTGCAGCGTCATCGGCTCCTCACCATCGAGTGGCAGCGACTCTCGACCGACCATGGCTACACCGAGCCGGCCGCCATCGAGGAGATCGGGGCCAGCGACGACTGGCAACGAGTCATGGACCGAACCCAGGCGCTCTACGACGACTGGAACGCGGAGATGCCGACCGCAGCTCAATACTGCGTGCCCATGGCCTATCGGTTGCGCTATCGGATGCAGATGAACGCACGTGAGGCGATGCACGTGATCGAGCTCCGTACCGCGCCCCAGGGGCATCCGGCCTACCGACGGGTGTGCCAGCAGATGCATCGGCTCATCGCCGACCAGGCCGGTCACAAGGCGCTGGCGGCGGCCATGTCGTTTGCCGACCACTCGTCGGTGGAGCTGGAACGTCTGGGGGCCGAGCGAGCGAACGAGCGGCGACGCCAGGCGGATCGGACACCGTAGCCGCCGCCGGCGCGCGGGACTACGTCTCGTTCTTCGTCCAGTAGCGCGAGTACTCCTCGAGGAACGTCAAGCTGTCGAACGAGGACATCCGATCGAAGAACAGCACCCCGTCGAGGTGGTCGGTCTCATGCTGGACCACCCGGGCCGGATAGCCTGTCGCCGTCATCGCGATCGGAGCACCATGGCGGTCGAGCGCGCGGATCCGGACCTCGGCCGCCCGAGGCACCTTGCCCCGGATATCCGGGATGCTCAAGCAGCCTTCCCAGTCCTCCTCGACGGCGGCTCCGATCGGAGTGATCTCGGGGTTGATCATGACCACCGGTGGCATGCCGGCGTCCTCGTCATCGACACCGGCGACGAAGAGACGGATGCTTTCGTGCACCTGTGGCCCGGCCAGCCCGATCCCCAGGCTGTCGTGCATCGTCTCGAACATGTCGTCGATGAGACGCTGGATCCGAGGCGTGGAGATCTCGGACGGGTCCAGCGGCCGCGCACGCTCCCGTAGCACCGGATGTCCCATCCGGGCCACTTTGAGGATGGCCATCGCCCCGGATTATACCGTCGGGCCAGGCCGGGGCCGGCTCGACGCGCCCCTCCACCTCGGGGGAAAATGGCTCCGGTAGGAACTTTGGTGTCCGCGCTGACTGAGCTGCTCAGACGTCTCTTCTTTCCCGGTTCGATCGAGTTCCTCTTCTTCGGGCTCGCGGTCGGTGTGGCCGCGCTCTGGGGACGGGAACGTATCGCCCGGCTGGGCAAGATCTGGCTGACCGCCCTGGTGGTCACCTACCTCGCCATCAGCACCGCGCCGGGCGCCGACTTCCTGGTCTGGGGTCTCTCGCGCGAGTTCGAGCCAATCGAGAACCGGGCCGAGACCCAGGGCGCGACGGCCATCGTGGTGCTCTCGGCCAACAGCCGCACCCACGCCGCCCACGGCCACGAGATCGAACAGGTCACTCGAGCTGGAGCGCTCCGGGTGTTCGAGGCGGCCAGGCTGCACGGCATCATGCCGCATGCGCTCGTGTTCACATCCGGCGGACCGAGTAACTACGGCTCGGCGGCCCCGTCGCTGGCGGCGCTGCTCGGCGACGAGCTCGTCGCCCTGGGGGTCCCTCCCAAGCAGATCGTGGTGGAGGGACAATCCGGAAACACGTATCAGCATGCGAGACGACTGGCCCCGCTGCTCCGCAAACACGGCGTGCAGCGGTTCATACTGGTCACATCACCGACCCACATCCGCCGTGCGACCTGGACCTTCAAGGCGCAGGGACTCGATCCGATCCCGTCACCCGGCACGATGCGCTCGAGCCGCGACACCCCGACTGGATGGTGGCCCGGGCTCCAGCATCTCGACATCAGCCAGCAGGCCATCTACGACTACATCGGCACGGCGTACTACTGGACCAGAGGGTGGCTGTAGGTTCGCGGGGTTTCTGATGCATGTGGAGCGGCAGGGTCCATATCGCTTCTGTCCACTGTGTGGCGGCTCACTGGAAGCGCGCCTGTTGAAGGAGGGAGACCCGGAGCGGTTGGTCTGCTCGGCGTGCGGCCACGTGGTCTACTTCGACCCCAAGGTGGCGGTTGGCACGATCATCACGATGCCAAACGAGGAGATCGTGCTGGTCCGGCGGGCGATCGACCCTGGCTACGGGCTGTGGGTGTTTCCCGGTGGCTACGTCGACCGGGGTGAGGTCGTGACCGACGCCGCACTACGCGAAGCACGGGAAGAGGCGGGGCTCGACATCCGCCTCGACGGCCTCATCAGCATCTACTCCTACCCGCGACGTCCACCGGTCATCATCGTCTACGCCGCCACCGCCGTCGGCGGCGAGCTCGACCACGACGAGGAGAGTCTCGAGATCGCGACCTTCGGGCCTGACCAGGTGCCGTGGGAGGAACTGGCGTTTCAAAGCACCCACGAGGCGCTACGGGACTACTACGCGGGAGTACTCCACCCTCACTGCAAGTAGACAGCGCTCTTCTAACCGGCCTGGGCCCGGGTATCGCTGACGGCCGGGCCGGGAAAACGGAACTCGCGGCGCTCGGCGCTGGCGACCGCCTCGTCGACGAGTCCCTCCATGTCGAGGGCCGACTCCGCCTCGTCCACCTGACGCAGCGTGGCACGCGTGGCGGGATGCTTGGGGGTGAAGAGCGTGCAGCAGTCCTCGTCCGGGATGATCGAGACCTCGTAGCTGCCGAGACGCCGCGCCTCGTTGACGATCTCGTCCTTGTCCATCCCGACCAACGGCCGAAGCACCGGCATCGTCGCGACCGAGTCGATGACCGCCATGTTGTCGAGAGTCTGGGACGCCACCTGACCGACCGCCTCCCCCGTCACCAGAGCCCCGGCGCCGCTCTTGCGGGCGATCCGTTCGGCGATCCTGAGCATCAGCCGGCGATAGACGACG
>MDTE01076903.1_pt1 | contig 12662 bp, 9 predicted proteins | sample 811231 | NCBI WGS metagenome assembly MDTE01 (sample SAMN05326651, study PRJNA326480) | marine metagenome | isolation source: seawater | place: Indian Ocean: Red Sea | collected 2010
AGACGTCCAGCTGCAGGTCGTGACCAACGGTGGAGCGGGTCTTGATCACGTTACCGCAGGAACAAGTTGCGGTAATCTCTACATACTTCGGATGGATACCTTCTTTCATGGCGAACCTCAATCGGTCATGCCGCTACCCAGTCACAGCTCTTATTTTCCGCGCCGGGCACCGCATGTTTGAATCCAGACACAAGGCAAGGCAGAATCACGCCCTGCCCAAAATAGACCGCGAATCATACTGACTATACTGGTCACAGGCAAGCCCCGTCGGGCAGGCCCAGGCGTTCACGCCAACCGGCCGGCTCCGCCGGCCGGCAGCCAGCCTCTCACCCTGGAGTCCCGAGTGCCGCGAACCGCCCGAATTGCCCTGAACCGCCCCCTACGGAGACTGTTCGACTACCGGATTCCCGAAGACCTGACACTGGAGCCCGGGCAACGCGTACGCGTTCCCTTCGGACACCAGACGCTTACCGGCCTGGTCGTCGACACCGACACTCCGCCACCGGACGGTATCGAACTCAGGTCCATCGAGCGGGCCCTGGAACCCTGGCCCGTGCTGCCCACCGAAACCTTTCACCTGCTCAACTGGGCCAGCCGCTACTATCAACACCCGCTGGGAGAATGCCTATTCATGGCGTTGCCGCCGGCCCTGCGCCGGGGACAGCCAGCCAAGGAGAAGCACGAGTCATACTGGCAACCTGCTCCCGACGGTGAAGGGCAGGCACTGCCTGCCAATGCCCACCGACAACAGGCACTGCTGGCCTGGCTTCAGGAGCAACCCGCTCCGGCCAGTACCACGAGCATACGGGCAGCCGGCTTCACGACCAGCCAACTCAAGAGCCTGGCTGACAAGCAGCGGATCCGCCCGGCCGCTGCTCCAGCCTTCGCCGGCATCGCCGATGAACCCGAGCTGACACCCACCCTCACTCCCGCACAGTCAGCCGCGGCCGAGCAGCTCCCGACCCCGGCCGAGGGCTTCAACACCGCCCTGCTGTACGGTGTCACCGGCAGCGGCAAAACCGAGCTTTACATCCACCACCTGAAAACCCATCTTCCCAAAGACCGACAGGCCCTGGTTCTGGTCCCCGAAATCAACCTGACCCCCCAGACCGTGGCCCGGTTCCGGCAATATTTTGGCGACCGCATCGGGGTCTGGCACTCAGCCCTGAATGACGCAGAACGGCTTGCGGTCTGGCTCCGGGTGCGCCGGGGAGAGCCGCTGATTCTGATCGGCACGCGTTCTGCGGCCCTCCTGCCCTTCACCAGCCTGGCGACCGTCATCGTGGACGAGGAGCACGACGGTTCCTACAAACAGGGGGACGGTTTCCGCTATTCCGGCCGGGACCTTGCCGTCTACCGAGCCAGACTGAACCGGTGCCCCGCGATTCTGGGTTCCGCCACGCCATCGCTGGAGTCCTACCACAACGCCAAGCAAGGCCGATACCGCCTGATCCGCCTGGAGCAACGAGCCCAAAACACCACGCCCCCCAGCCTGCACCTACTGGACATTCGCAGCCGCCCCCTAGAAGGAGGGCTCTCCCGCCCTGCGATCCAGGCGATACGGCGCACCCTCGAGAACGGCGAGCAGGCCCTGGTGTTCGTCAATCGCCGGGGCTATGCCCCGGTCATGATGTGTTTTGACTGCGGCTACGTCGAGGAATGTCCCAGGTGCGACACCCGCCTGACCTATCACCGCCAGGACCGGGCCATGCGCTGCCACCATTGCAACTACCAGGCTGCGGCACGGGACCACTGCCCCAGTTGCCAGAGCGAAAACTTCAAACCCGTTGGCCAGGGAACGGAACGGGCCGAGGACACGCTCGCCGAGACCTTCCCCGACTACCCCGTCGTTCGGGTCGACCGGGACAGCACCCAGCGCAAGGGCAGCATCCAAGGTATTCTGCAACGCGTCAACAGCGGCCACCCCTGTATTCTGGTTGGCACACAGATGCTCGCCAAGGGGCACGATTTTCCAAACGTCACACTGGTGGTCGTCATCAACGCCGACGGCGGCCTGTTCAGTACCGACTTCCGCGCACCTGAACGACTGATGCAAACTCTGCTACAGGTCAGCGGCCGCGCCGGCAGGGCCCAGAAACCGGGACGCGTGCTCATCCAGACCTGCCACAGCGACGCCGCCTTGCTGCAGCAGCTCTGCCAGCATGACTACCTGACCATCGCGGACCAGTTGCTGGCGGAGCGGCAAACCGGTCAGCTCCCGCCTTTCCGCGCCATGGCCATCCTCTGGGCCGAAGCCGACCGCATGGAACACAGCCTGAAACTGCTGGACTCGGTCGCCCCCCTCGCCCAGGGCCCGGACCTGCACCTATGGGGCCCCCTGCCCGCCCTGATTCCCCGCCGTGCCGACCGCTACCGCGCCCAGCTGGTGTTCAGCGCCGGCAGCCGGCAGCAGCTGAACCGGGTCCTGGCCGGCATCTGCCAGTACCTGGACCAGACCCGACCTCCCCCCGGCAGCCGCTGGATGCTTGATGTGGACCCGCAGGAGACAGGTTAACCAGGCAATAATTTGAGTAGCCCCGTCCTTTCCGCGATAATACCCCCCCTTTTCTGTTTTCACCGGGTCCGCAAGCCCGTTCGAGCAAACCAAGAGTCACCCGACACGATGAAAGAAACCGTTTCCGATCTGCTCCAGTCTGCACTGGCCGCGCTGCAGTCCGAAGGCGTCCTGCCTGCGGACCAGACCTTTACGCCGCAGGTAGGCAATACCCGGGACAAGGCGCACGGTGATTATGCCTGCAATATCGCCCTGGTCGCAGCCAAGGCGGCCGGCTGCCCGCCCCGGCAACTGGCCGAGGCACTGGTTGCCCGACTGCCGGCTAGTGACGCGGTGGCGAACGTTGAAATCGCGGGCCCGGGCTTCATCAACTTTTTCATGAGTACCGCCAGCGCCTTCAGTGTCGTGAAAACAGTCCTTGAGCAGGGCGAGCGATTCGGCCACAACGACAGTGGCCAGGGAGAAAAGGTCCAGGTGGAGTTCGTGTCCGCCAACCCGACCGGTCCCCTGCATGTCGGCCATGGGCGGGGCGCGGCGATTGGCGACAGCCTCTGCCGCCTGCTCGAGGCAAACGGCTATGACGTGACTCGCGAGTTCTATTACAACGACGCTGGCGCCCAGATCAACAACCTGGCGCTTTCCGTCCAGGCCCGAGCCAAGGGGCTGACGCCGGAGGATGAGGGCTGGCCCGCCGACGGCTACCGTGGCGATTACATCCTTGACGTGGCCAACGCCTACCTCGCCCGGGAAACCGTCACCGCCGACGACCGCGAAGTCACCGGCCAAGGTGACCCGGATGACCTGGATGCCATCCGGGAGTTTGCCGTGGCCTATCTGCGCCGGGAGCAAGACCTGGATCTTAAAGCCTTCGGCGTACACTTCGATGTCTATTTCCTGGAATCCTCGCTGTATCGCGACGGCAAGGTCGAAGCCACCGTCCAGCGCCTGACGGAAAATGGCTATACCTACGAGAAAGATGGCGCCGTCTGGCTGCGAACCACGGAGTTCGGGGATGACAAGGACCGGGTCATGCGCAAGAAGGACGGAGGCTACACCTACTTCCTGCCCGACGTCGCTTATCACCTGGACAAATGGCAGCGGGGCTTCACCCGCGTGATCAACGAGCAGGGGGCGGACCATCACTCCACGGTGACCCGGGTACGCGCCGGACTGCAGGCCCTAAAAGCCGGCATTCCAGAGGGGTGGCCAGACTATGTCCTGCACCAGATGGTCACCGTGACCCGGTCCGGCCAGGAGGTGAAGATTTCCAAGCGGGCGGGAAGCTACGTCACCCTCCGCGACTTGATCGACGAAGTCGGCCGGGATGCCACCCGGTTTTTCTTGGCCGCGCGCCGGGTTGATTCCCAGCTGACCTTCGACATTGACCTGGCCCGCTCCCAAACCAACGAGAACCCGGTTTACTACATTCAGTACGCTCACGCGAGGATTTGCAGCGTTCTGCGCAAACTGGCCGCCGAAGGAGTGGAGCGTGACCGTAACGAGTGCCGGGGCGACCTGTCACGGCTGACACTCGACGAGGAAAAGGAGCTGGCCAATCAGCTGGCCCGCTTCCCGGAACTGGTGGCCAATGCCGCCGCCCAGCGGGAGCCCCACCATGTGGCCCACTATCTCCGCGAGTTGGCCGGCCAGTTCCATACCTATTACAACGCCCACAAGGTTCTGACCGAGGACACCGAGCTGCGTGATGCCCGGGTCAGCCTGTACCTGGCGGTCAGGCAGGTGCTGGCCAACGGTCTGGCGCTGCTCGGCGTCAACGCGCCGGAGGAAATGTAAGGTACTCCGATGGCCCGCGACTACGCCAGGAAAAACCGTCCCAGCGCCCCCCGGCCATCGGCCGCCCGGCGACCGGCCCCGCAGGCCAGGACCAAGCCTGCGCCCGCTGCGCCCGGGCGGCACCAGCACGGCAGCCTGTCCCTGAAATGGATTGCCTCGCTGGCGGCCGTGGGCGGCTTTATCGGCTTCATTTTCTACCTGCACTCCCTGCCGACCGCCCCCAAACCGGAGTCGGTCCCCGCCCGGATTCAGGCGCCTGAGGCGAAAGCGGTCGCCCCTGCCCAGGCGCAGGAGAAAAAACCGCAGTTCCGGTTTTACGAGATGCTGCCAGAGTCGGAAGTGGTACCACCGGATGTCCAGGAGTACAGTCCCTCCCCCAAGGCTCAGGACTTCCAGTACCTGGTCCAGTCGGGCTCCTTCCGCAGTCGAGAGGACGCCGAACGCCAGCGAGCCCAGATCGCGTTTCAGGGTCTGAGAGCGAGTATCCAGCGCATTGACCTGGACAACGGAAGCACCTGGTACCGAGTCAACGTGGGGCCATTCGACTCCCGCAGCCAGATGAATTCAGCCATCGACAAGCTGGTGTCCCTGAATATCCAGCCGCTGATCCGCAAGGTTCCCAAGAACGGCTAGCCAACGACTCCCGGGCCAAGGCGGGGGGCCGTTTCGACCCTTGAAAACCCACATCACGCCTCCATAACAGCTGGATAACTCACTCGAACAGGCAAGTGGAGCCCAGATGACTACCATTCTATCCGTCAGGCGAGACGACGAAGTCGCCATGGGTGGCGACGGCCAGGTTTCCCTGGGAAATACCGTAATGAAGGGTAACGCCCGCAAAGTACGGCGGCTATACAATGGCCAGGTGATCGCAGGCTTTGCCGGCGGCACGGCGGATGCCTTTACCTTGTTTGAACGGTTCGAGGCTCAACTGGAAAAGCACCAGGGCAACCTCACCCGGGCGGCGGTCGAGCTGGCCAAGGACTGGCGAACGGACCGAGCACTCAGGAAGCTCGAGGCCCTTCTGGCGGTGGCGGACAAGACCGCATCGCTGATTATCACGGGTAACGGAGACGTCATCGAGCCGGAGCAGGGCCTGATCGCCATCGGCTCAGGCGGCCCCTTCGCCCAGGCCTCCGCCCGGGCGCTGCTGGAAAACACTGACCTGTCAGCCCGTGAGATTGTGGAAAAAGGCCTGGAGATAGCTGCCGATATCTGCATCTACACCAACCACAACCTCACCATCGAAGTCCTACCCAAGACCGACTGACCCGGAGCAACCATGTCCGCAATGACACCCCGTGAAATTGTCCACGAACTCAATAAGCACATCGTGGGCCAGGAAGAAGCCAAGCGGGCCGTGGCCATCGCGCTGCGCAACCGCTGGCGGCGCATGCAGCTGGACAGCCGCCTGCGGGACGAAGTGACGCCCAAGAACATCCTGATGATCGGCCCGACCGGCGTCGGCAAAACCGAGATCGCGCGGCGTCTGGCAAAGCTGGCGGATGCCCCGTTCCTCAAGGTTGAGGCCACCAAGTTCACCGAAGTCGGCTACGTGGGCCGCGACGTGGAGTCCATCATCCGGGACCTTGCCGACATGGCGGTCAAGATGATGCGCGAGAAGGAAATGAAGCGTCACGAAAACCGGGCACTGGACGCGGCGGAGGATCGCATCCTCGACGCGCTGCTGCCGCCTCCCCGCGATTTCACTGAAGACAGCCAGCGCGGCGGCCAGGACTCCTCCACCCGCCAGCTGTTCCGCAAGAAGCTTCGGGAAGGCGAACTGGATGACAAAGAGATCGAAATCGAGGTGCGCAGCGCCGGGCCGGGCGTTGAAATCATGGCGCCGCCAGGCATGGAGGAAATGACCAGCCAGCTGCAAAGCATTTTCTCTAGTCTGTCCTCGGACAAGCGCAAGACCCGCAAGATGAAAGTGTCCGAAGCTCTGCGACTGGTCAAGGACGAGGAAGCCGCCAAGCTGGTCAATGAAGAGGAAATCAAGCAGAAGGCCATCCAGGCGGTGGAACAGAATGGCATCGTATTCATCGACGAGATCGACAAGGTCGCCAAGCGCTCCGAAAACACCGCCTCGGATGTATCCCGGGAAGGGGTCCAGAGAGACCTTCTGCCCCTGATTGAGGGCAGTACCGTCAGCACCAAGTACGGCGCGGTCCGGACCGATCACATCCTGTTCATCGCCTCCGGTGCCTTCCATCTGTCCAAGCCCTCGGACCTGATTCCGGAACTCCAGGGCCGGCTGCCGATCCGGGTGGAACTGCAGGCGCTCACGCCGGAGGACTTCAAGCGCATCCTGACCGAGCCGGATGCCTCCCTGGTTCAGCAGTATCAGGCGTTGATGGCGACCGAAGGCGTCAATCTGAGCTTTACCGACGAGGCCATCGCCCGCATCGCCGAAGTCGCCTGGAAGGTGAATGAAAGCACCGAGAATATCGGAGCGCGGCGGCTGCACACCGTGCTCGAACGGCTATTGGAAAGCCTGTCCTTTGACGCCGGCGACCGGGTCACCGACCGCTTCGAGGTCACGGCGGACTATGTGGACGAAAAGCTCGGAGAACTGTCGGAGGACGAGGACCTGTCCCGCTACATCCTCTGACCGCCAACCGCACCGGCCCGCCAAGGAGCGGGTCGGTGCGCCCCTACTGGGCTCTGGAGAACAGCTGTGAGACGTTACCCAGGCCCGCCCCCTTCCGACGTCTGTCTGACGGGCGTTTCCTGTCCTTTGCCTTGGCCACGTACAGCGGCAACAGCTCCCCGTATAGACTGGTGCTGATGGTACGCTGCTCGTCTTCCAGACGGTCGCGCCGGAGCGTGATGCCATACTTCGCCAGCTTGGGCTCCAACTCGTCGGCCCGGAGCAGCAGGTCGCGCCGCGTCATCTGATAGGCATGTTCACAGACCATGCGCCGGCTCTGGAAACTGAACACATTGGAAAAGAACAGCTTGGCATCGTCCCGGGTGGGTTCGAACAGGAGAATGTCCTTGTCCGGGTAGTCACGGGCATACTGAGCAATGCCGGATTGCATCCGCGAGTACACCATGGTACGGAACATTTGGGAGAGGAGATTCGGCATCCCCGAGCGGGTCAGCTCGCCAGGCTTCATGGAACCGGCGCGTACCGCAGCACTGGCATCTATCGGCACCTGAGGGTTCACGGCAAAGACCAGGTCCGCGCCATCCTCGAAAGCCACCGACGCATGCAAGCCCTTGCGCAGGGTACCGTCCACATAGTAACGCCCGTCGATTTCCACCGGGACGTACAGTCCCGGAGACGCCGTGGTGGCCTGAATGGCCCTGGAAATGGGTACATGGTCAAACCCCGGGGCACCGAAGCACACAGCCTCGGTGCTTTCCACGTCCGCCGCCACCACGTACAGGCTGTGCTTCAGCTCCCGAAAGTCGTTGGTACGACCGAGCATGGTGAAAGCCCGGCTCAGGTAGTCGTGCAGCCCCTCGTTGTCGAACAACCCCGCCGGCGCGGCCTGGGCCAGGATCGTCAGGGCCTCCAGAAAACTCTGGTCATAGGGGTTGTTGACGAAGCGCCCGATGGCAGTGGATACCAGGCCGGGAATTGCCAACAAACGTTGGCCGATTTCCCTGAACGCGGGACGGTAGAAGACCTCAGGATGGAACGGGTGGACCTCGGCCTCGTTACGCACGAAGATCCGGCACAGCTGGGCCGTCGTCATCTGGTTGGCCAGGTTGGCGGCCACAAAGGCGCCGGCGTTGACGCCCACATACACCGACAACCGATTGAAGTCGAGGCCATCGAGCGCCTCATCCAGCGCTCGCAGGGCGCCGATCTCGTAGATTCCGCCCAGGGGACCGCCCCCGCCCAGGGCGAGCCCGATGCGGGGTTGGCGCGGCGTCGAGGAGGCCGCCATCAGGACGCCGCCTGCTCGGAAAGCGCCAGGGAGGAGGTCTTGCCGGGTCTCAGGTAACGGCCAAAACCCGCGTTTCTCAACGCCAAGTCCACACAACTCTTGATCACATGAGGGGAGTCCAGCATTAACACGTCCTCCAGCAGCTGCATCGCCCATTCCCGGCTGACGCTGCGAATCACCGACTTCACCTTCGGCAGGCTGGCCGCGTTCATGGACAGCGAGTCGTACCCCATGGCCATCAGCAACAACGCACCACCAGGGTCGCCCGCCAGCTCGCCGCAAATGCCTGCGGGCTTACCCACAGCATGCGCGTCCTGGGCGATTCGCACAAGGGCCTGCAGCACCGCCGGGTGGTAGGAATGGTACAGCTGAGCCACCCGCGGGTTGTTGCGGTCCACTGCCAGCAGGTACTGAGTCAGGTCGTTGGAGCCCACCGACAGGAAGTCGACACGATCCGCCAGCTCCCGGATCTGATACACTGCGGCAGGCACCTCCACCATCACACCCACCTTGGGCATGTGGATGTCGTACCCCTCCTCCCGGACCTCGTGATACACCCGGTAGATCAGGTGCAGCGACTCCTCGACCTCGGAGACGTTGCTGATCATCGGCAGCATGATCTGCAGGTTGTTCAGCCCCTCGCTGGCCTTGAGCATGGCACGCACCTGGACCAGAAAGATCTCCGGGTGATCCAAAGTGACCCGGATGCCCCGCCACCCCAGGAAGGGGTTCTCCTCATTGATGGGGAAATAGGCCAGCGCCTTGTCGCCCCCCACATCCAGGGTTCGCATGGTGACCGGATTGGGCGCGAAGGCTTCGAGCTGCTCGCGGTAATACTCCCGCTGCTCCTGCTCAGAGGGGAACCGATCCTTGATCATGAACGGCACTTCGGTCCGGTACAGGCCGATACCTTCCGCACCGTGCGAGAGGGAGCGCACCACGTCGGTCATCAGGCCCGTGTTCACCAGCAGCGACACCCGATGTCCGTCGGTGGTTTCACAGGGCTTGTCACGCAGCGCTTCCAGGCCCCGGACCAGCTCATCTTCCTCGTCACAGATTTCCTGGTAAAACGCGCGAAGGTCCGCGGACGGCGACGCGAAGATCTGCCCTTCGAAGCCGTCGACGATCAGCTCCTTGCCGTCCAATTGATTGACCGGAATGTCCACCAGCCCCATCACCGTCGGCACGCCCATAGCCCGCGCCAGTATCGCCACGTGGGAGTTGCTGGAGCCCTTGACCGAAACCAGCCCCACCAGCCGTCCCTTGGGCACTTCACCCAGCATGGCGGGCGTCAGCTCCTCGCTCACCAGCACCGTTTTCTCCGGATACACCAGGTGCCGCTGCTCCCCTTCCTGAAGGTGCGACAGCAGACGGCGCCCCAGGTCACGGACATCCACTGCCCGCTCCTGCAGATAGTGGTCGTCCATCATTTCGAAGTGGCGTACGTACTGCTGAACCACCTGCTTGAGCGCCCCCTGGGCCCAGATCCCCTCGCGGATCCGATTGACAACCTCCCCAGGCAGAGCCTCGTCTCCCAGCATGCGCAGATAGACATCGAACAGGGCCTGCTCCTCCGGCCGCAGCTGGCTCGCCAGCCGGTTGGCCACCCGCTCGATATCCTCCCGAACCGCTCGCACGGCGGACTGGAACAACGCAACTTCGCTCTCGATATCGTCGGTGGGTTTTTCCGGAACTGCGTCCAGGTCCGCGGCCGGATACACCACCACGCCGGTGCCAATGGCCACGCCGGGGGCTCCCGGCACCCCGTTGAAGGAGACGTCTCTGGCCTCGCGCCCGGTCAGCGACATGCCGCTGATGGCCCCGGTCGCCTCGCCGTGGGCGATAACGCCCGCCAGCTGGGCGGACACGGTCACCAGAAATGCTTCTTCACCTTCGTCGAAACACCGGCTTTCCCGCTGCTGGACCACCAGCACACCCAGCACGCGGCGGTGGTGGATGATGGGAACCCCGAGAAACGACCGGAAACGCTCCTCGCCGGTTTCCGGGAAATAGCGGTAACGAGGGTGGGACGGAGCGTCTTCCAGGTTGATCGGCTCCTCGCGGGAACCCACCAAGCCAACCAAGCCTTCGGAGTAACCCAGGCTGACGCGCCCCACGGCCTTGCGATACAAACCCTCGGTCGCCATCAGGATGTACCGGTTGGTCACCGGATCCTGCAAATAGACCGAACAGACTTCCGTGCCCATTGCCTTTTGCACCCGCGATACGATGATATCCAGCGCCTCCTGCAAATCGCGGGCGCTGTTTACCTCTTGTACAAGACTTCGCAGTATGCTCAGCATGGCAGGGTCAATCCGTTATCGTGAGTGTTCCCTAAGGCGCCGTTCCGGTTCCGACTTGCGCCACTGTTCCAGGTTGTGGAACAACCTGGGCGCGAGTTCCCGCAATGCGCGCCGGTAGACTTCTCGCTTGAATGAAACCACCTGGCCCAATGGATACCAGTAGCTGACCCACTGCCACCCATCGAATTCCGGTGAATCGGTTCCGTCCACGCACACCTGCGCGTCCGGCGACAACATCCTCAGCAGGAACCATTTCTGTTTTTGCCCCACACACACAGGGTGTGAGTTGTGGCGCACCATCCGCCTGGGCAGACGGTACCTCAGCCAGCCCCGGGTACAGCTGATGATCTCGACATCATCCGCCGTGAGGCCGATTTCCTCTCCAAGCTCCCGGTACAACGCTTCCTCGGGTGATTCGTTGGGCTTGATGCCGCCCTGCGGAAACTGCCAGGAGTCCTGTCCGATTCGCCGTGCCCAGAGAACTTCGCCCCTGTGGTTGGCCAGAATGATTCCGACGTTGGGTCTGAAACCGTCTTTATCAATCACGGCACAGTCCTCTCAAAAGTCGGTCGCCGGTCAAGTTTTGACCGGCAAAATTTGTCCAAATTGCTCTCATTCTTACAGAAACCCCAGGGTTGGGCAAACGCAGCCGATCCCGTCAGGTCGTGCTAGACTGGACGGCTAGCCAACCCCCTGTTACCCATGGAGGACAGCCCTTGACGCTCGCATTGTTTGATCTGGACAACACCCTGCTGGCTGGCGACAGTGACCACGCCTGGGGGGAGTTTCTGGTGGAAGAGGGCCTGGTCGACGCGGAGGCGTATCGCCAGGCCAACGACCGTTTCTATCAGGAGTACCTGAACGGCGAGCTGGACATCTTTCACTACCTGCGTTTCGCGCTGCAACCCCTGACCCGCCACGACCTGAACGACCTCCTGGCCTGGCGGGAACGCTTCGTCGAGCAGAAAATACGGCCCATGCTGCAGTCGCGGGCCCAGGCGCTGGTGGAGCGCCACCGGGAGCAGGGACATACCCTGATGATCATTACCGCCACCAACCGTTTTGTCACCGAACCCATCGCCAGGCTGATGGGCATCGAGCACCTCATCGCCACGGAGCCGGAAATGGTCAATGGCCGCTTCACGGGCGAAGTTGCCGGGGTTCCCAGCTTCCAGGAGGGCAAAGTGGTCCGGCTCAAGGACTGGCTGGCAAGCCACGGGCACACACTGGAAAACGCGTGGTTCTACAGTGACTCCCACAACGACTTGCCACTGCTGCGGGCGGTGACCCATCCAGTGGCGGTGGACCCGGACCCGACCCTGGAGCAGCAGGCCAAGGCCGCGGGCTGGCCGGTGATTTCGCTACGGGGCTGACGGGCCGGCGGCCCGTCCGTCAGAGGAAACCGGTCAGTGACCGGACAAAGCAGGCCTTGATGTAGTCCGTTTCCGGAATCCCGGGAATCACCGGGTGATCCGGAGCTTGGTGCCCCTGTTCCAGCAACTGTACAAAGCGGTCGATTTTTCGACCGCTGGCACGAAGGATGTCCACCAGCCGTTCTTGAGACAGGTGCATGGAGCAGGAAGCCGACACCAGCACGCCGTCCCGCTCCAGCAGCCGGAGTCCCAGCTGGTTGAGACGGGCATAAGCCTGTTCCCCGGCCTTCTGATCCCGGCGCCGGGGAATCAGCGCCGGCGGGTCCAGTACCACGACATCGAACTTCTGTTTGTCCTCGGCCAGTCCCTTGAGGACCTCGAAGGCGTCCCCAGCCAACGTCCGCACCGGCTCCAGGCCATTCAGGCGGGCGTTGTGATGCACGGCCTCCAGCGCCACCGCCGAGGCATCCACGCACGTCACCTCCGCCGCCCCGGCCATCGCCGCCTGCAATCCCCAGCCACCGACGTAACTGAACACGTCCAGCACCCGCTTGCCTGGAGCATAGGCCTGCAGGCGCCGGCGGTTCATCCGGTGATCGTAGAACCAGCCGGTTTTCTGAGCCCCTGCCAAGGCCACCTCGAAGCGGGCGCCGTTCTCTTCCACCAGGAGCCGGTCGGTCTCGGCGCCGTACGCCTGCTCGACGTATGTTTCCAGCCCTTCCACCCGGCGCATCTTGCCGTCGTTTTTCAGGATGATGGAGGTCGGCTGAACCAG
>MDTE01013209.1_pt1 | contig 12661 bp, 9 predicted proteins | sample 811231 | NCBI WGS metagenome assembly MDTE01 (sample SAMN05326651, study PRJNA326480) | marine metagenome | isolation source: seawater | place: Indian Ocean: Red Sea | collected 2010
GACCACAGGCCAGATCACAGATTTCTGTCCTTCGCTCTGGGGTGGGAAAGACTGGCCCGCGGCCGCCTATAACCCAGGCACACGCCTGCTCTACATCCCAGCAAACAACAACCATTGCGGGACGATCGAAGGGCTAGAGGTCGAGTATGTCCCAGGCCGAGGCTTCACTGGTGCCGATTCCGATATGACGTTGCGCGAAGGAGCGGACCATATAGGCGAGCTCCAAGCATGGGACCTAGATGCGGAAGAGTTAGTGTGGCAGGTGGACTTCCCCGATCTCAACTGGGGATCCGTGCTCACTACCGCAGGAGATCTCGTCTTCCAGGGTGGATCTCCTGACCGCTATTTCCGAGCGTTTGATGCACGCACCGGAGAGGAGCTATGGAACCAGCGGCTCAGCTCGGGCGTTATGGGTGTACCGGTCACGTACGCCATCGACGGAGTCCAGTACGTAGCGGTACAGTCTGGATGGGGAGTAGACCCGGCAAGTATGACTCGTCGTGTCGATAGAGTAAGAGGCACGTTCACGTACGTTCCCCGAAGTGGCACGGTGTGGGTGTTCGCTATAGAGCACTAGTGCTCTGATCCTGGAGGGTCCTAGTGCCACTAGCCACTTTCAATGCTAACGTCGCCTACTTACAGGCGGGAAAGCTGGATGTCGGCCGTGATGCCGAGGTGATCCAAGGTAAGTGGGTTTTGTGAAGTCACGATGACCTGCCTTTCCAGCGCGATCTCCTTCAGAATATCCCACACGCCCTGGGCGCGATCCAGATCAAGATCATCAAACGGCTCGTCGATCAGCAGAGGAGGTCTGATCGCATTGTGAGATAAGAAATCTGTGGCACCAAGCCGGATCGCGAGCCCGATAGCCACACGCTCTCCGTAGCTATGCCCCCGAGAGTCCAGGGCGCAGAGGCGCCCGTGAACCAAGATCTTGGCATTTTTGAGGGTACTACCTGAATCAACTTTGACCGGCCCAATCGCGTTCTTGCTGAGGCGTTGCGCCCGCGCCGAGATGAACCCGACGAGACGTTGCTCATCACCCTGTCTAAACTCGTCATGGGCCTCTCGTAAAAGTTCATGTGCCAACTGTAATGACTCGACGCTCTCTTCTACTTGTGCTATTTCCTCTGAGATCTGCTCAATCTCGTCTTTCAGTGCTACAGAGGTGAACTCCGGGTTTGCCATGGAAAACATCTCTTCCTGAAGCTCCTCGCGCTCCCTGCCCTTATGCTTCAGATCTTCCCGCGTAAGGTCTAGCGCCTGCTTCACACCCTCAGGCGTCCCCTCAATACCTTCAGGCAAGTCTGCGCTCGTGTCCTCGCTCTCGAATTTCAGTCCGGCCTTAACGTCGCGAAAATGCTCCTCGCACTGGGCAAGGGCTCTTGTGACATCTTCTTCCTGGCTCGGCGCAACTTCCCCCATTACCCCGCGCAGGTCCTCCAACACGTCACGGGCCTCGTCCTCTCGTTCTTCTAGCTCCTGGCTAGTCGAGACAACGGCACGGGAAGCTTCCTCAATCTTCTCAAGAACCGATTCCACTTCAGGGTTATCGATCTCTCCCATACCCAAGAGGCTTGCAGTGTTGTCCAGGCGCGCTTGGGCGTCCTGTATCTCCGCCGCCAATCGGCTCTGCGCGAGCTCAGCCGTCTCCCTGGTCTTCTGCTCGGCACGGGTGCTCTTAGACCGGTGTTTCCAGCACTGCCAAATTCCAACTAGAACCGCACCTACAGCGATCGTCCAGATCACCAGTTTGTCCAATACGACAGCGAGAATCGCTGCTGCACCACCAGACAGGGCAGTAAGCAATAGACCTTTAGGCCAGCGATGTCCCCCCCTGACTGACGCTTCATGGGAGGACTGGTTCTGTTTTTTGAACTCAAGTTCTCTGATGCTGGCTCGGCTTTCTCTTAGCGTCTTGGCCTCATTCTCCACATCCTGCGGCAAACACTCCACCCCCAACTCCTCGAATCTGACCCGGTCTCTCGCCGCTTGAGCGTGGATTTTTTCCAACTTCTCTCGGGTCGATTTCGCACTCTTAGTCCTTACCTCCGCCAACTGTATCTCAGACTCAAGCCGTTCTTGCTTTTCGAAACCGGGTAGTGCTTTCTCTAAGGTACCGATCAACCTCTGCAGGCTTTCGCGGTCGGCTTCCGACTCTCTAATGCCAGCAACAAGAGGAGCTCGAGCACGCTCTTTTGTTAATGTGTCCTGCAAGACCCCATCTAGTTCCTGCCTCCGGTCTTGGAGGTCTTCTAATTTCCGATTCTTCCTCTTCTCTTGTCCTCCGCTGCCGGGAAGAACCGACTTCGTGAGATTGTAATAGTCTTTGGTGATCTCATTCAGCGCATCTTTGACTCCACCAGCGCCACCGGAAGCGATTCGCAGCAAGTCTTCGGTCAGTTCGCTCCCAACAAGTGATCCCTGCTCCACAAAAGTCGTCTTGCTGAAGTCTGCATAGCTGGAGAGACCCATCAGCGCCTGAATTTCAGCGCGAAAGGCTCTGCTCTCCTCGTTAGTAGCCCCCGGATTCGCGTCTCCTTTGAAGCGCTCCTCCAGACCTTCCACCGCAGTGATGGTTGCTCGTGCATCATCGAACTGATAGAAGATGTCCAATTCTTCGCCGGCCTGTGAGCTTTGAACGCGAATCTTGCACGAACCCTTATCAGGCAGCCCGTTCAACCGAGCACGAAGCAGCTCAGCCTCCTCCTTACGTTTAGTGAAGCCGAAGAGAGAACGAGTGATCCCTTCTAAAATCGTCGTCTTCCCGGAACCATTCGGACCTGACACGACCACGGGGCGCTCTTCCCGCGGAATCGAGTACGACACTTGTCGCTGGTTACCATAGTTGAGTTCAACACGGGTGATTCGGGCGCCCTCCATCACACAACCCCCAACGCAGATAAAGCGTGCCGAAGTGCTCTTTCAACCGCCCGCTTCTCTTCCTCGTCCGTCACTGCCTCTGTTCGGCGTGCAGCAACGCGCACCAGATGTCCAACCACCGTATCGTCCGCCCCCAGTTCTTTGATCCGATTCGAGTTGATGTACGAACTCTCATCTTTGATTACGCAGAAGTCGTATCGCTGATCGAGTGTGATCTGAAGTGCCTCAGGATCAAATCTGAACTCGGGCGTCCCTCGAAGAGTTACCCTAGGTAGCGCAGCCTTCGGCATCTTCGAGGCGATCATTTCTTCCAAGTTAGACTGGTCCTCGAGTCCAGTCAGATCTATTGGTTCCAGTTCTACCAATCGGGCAACCTGGGACTCGATCAATTTGGTTTTTGCAGCCTTTCCTTCAGCAAACTCGACCAAGACTAAACCTCTGACCCCAGTTTCTTTTCGGTTAACTGCCGAAAACGAGCCCGGATAGCACGCAGTTAGCCCAGACTGAAATTCATCGGGCATACGCGGCCGGTGATAATCGCCGAGGGCTACGTAATCCACTCCAAGTTCCGCTAACTCCGCTTCGTTAGGGGAGAACGTGTTTGGACTTCCTTGCCAGTGATCCGCCATCTTTAAGGATGCGTGCATCAGGGCAATATCTATTCCAGGTTCAGCGCTTTTTTTGAAAGTCTCGAGAGGGGAAGCACACTTCACCGGGTCGAAAGCAAATCCATGGATCCGCAACGTTCCCCACTCTAACTCACGAGCTTTCTGCATCTGGAATTCCGGCTCAAGAAAGACATGAGCTGGGCCTAGGGGTGCAAGATACGGGTGTGATTTCCGGGTAATCGGATCATGATTCCCGGGGACGACAAAAACAGAACAGCCCTGCTCATCAAGCTTGCGAAACACTTCCGACACAAGAACTCGGTCAGCCTTCGATGGATCGGTGCCGTCGAAAAGGTCCCCCGCTACCAGCAGCGCGATCGCGCCGGTATCGGTCGCGATTCTAGGGAGCTCTTGAAAAGCCGTTCGAACCATCTTCTGTCGCTCGGCAGCGTGATCCCGAAACCCTCGCAGTGACGCACCGAGATGAACGTCGGCCATATGAAGTACACGACACACGATGCTAACTAACCTTCGTGTTTTAGTTCGAGTTGGTTAAACGAGCAGTCTCTCATATCAATGATTCCAAGCAGTCCGGAGGAAAAACGTATTGGTCACAACTCCCGAGTTCTCGAAAACGGAAAAAATACTAAGAATTCAGACATCATTTGCCGTCATCATCGGTCTCTGACCAATCAAATGTATCATATGATACATCAAGGACCGAGCCAACGGTAGACCTTTTTAGGAATATTCTTGCGAATATACGACCACCACAGTATCATATGAGTCATGACTGGTGATGAGAGGACAGGTCGGTCGACACTTGAGCCCATCAGGGCACAACTAATCCGCTATTGCCGAGACAAGAAACATCGCGGTGCGAGCTTCAACAAAGAAAATCCGACGCGCTGGCACCCCAAGGACGTGATAGACCCCAGATCTCGCTTGGCAGTGCCCTTCGGAAAAAATGAAGAATGGAGCTTTATCGCGGAGACACTTGAGCAGGGGCACGAAATAGAGGAAATCGAGCTTCGCATACCTGCGGGGAAAAAGGGCTACGTGATCAAAATTTCAGTAGAACACGAACTAAGTCCAATCTACATCAAGCTTCAACTTGGAGGACGTGGGGTGATGGGCCGCAGCTTTCATTACAGTGAGCCACGTCGTGAATTCGTATGAGTAAGGATGGACCAATGCCGGATCAGCCAGAAGTAACATGCCCTGCATGTGATAGCACAGAGCTATTCGAAGAAACCGTTGACTATACGTTCCCCTATCGATCGGGAGACGACAGGGTCGAACTCACCGCCCGAGTTCCTGTGACGCTCTGTGCCTGTGGTGAGGGCATGCTAGATGATCGGGCCGAAGACATCATGCACGATGCGATCTGTGACCATCTCGGGATGCTAAAACCAAAAGAGATCCGGGAACTCCGCACAAAGAAAATAGCCCAGTCACAGGAAGGCTTCGCCGAACTAACTGGAATCTCCAGGGCCAGCCTGCAACGCTGGGAATCGGGAACGGTGATTCAGAACCGTGCCATGGACAACTTGATGCGCTTAACAGAATCAGAAGACGCACAAATGTTCCTGAGAAGGATCGCGCAGGGGGAAGACCCTGCGCCAACCAAGGAATTCACGTTCCCGAGCATGGTCAAAACAGACGAGTCCTTCCAGTTAAGACCCGATCGGAACAGGTCCACCCAGAAAAAGTTGGCGACAGGATAAATGAACGTTACCACCTTCTACTCATTTAAAGGGGGCGTAGGCCGAACCTTAGCGTTAGCCAACGTCGCCTATGAACTCGCTCGAACTGGCGCCAGAGTATTGGTCGTCGACTTCGACCTAGAGGCACCGGGGCTGGATTCGATTTTCTCACCGCCAGAAGACACCGTTACAAAAGGGCTCGTGGAATACATCGATTCGTATTTAGAAAAACGCCAGCCAGACGACGTTCGAGATTTCGTCTACGAATGGGCCCCACCAGAGCGACTCGACGGCTCCGTGAACGTGATGCCAGCGGGGAAAGTAGATAAGTCCTACTCGAGAAGACTTGGTAAGATTGACTGGGTAGAGCTCTATGATAAGCAAAAAGGGTACATGCTTTTCGAAGATCTCAAGCGACAATGGAATGATCGGTTAGGTGCCGACTACGTGCTCATAGATTCGCGAACCGGACACTCAGATGTGGTAGGGATCTGCACCCGACAGCTGCCCGACAGCGTTGTTGTCCTCTTTATCCCGAATACTCAAAACATATCTGGTATAAAAGAGATCGCCACAGACATAAAGTCAGAGCACGAGCATACCAAAAGAGAAAAGATCGACCTGATCTATGTCGCATCAAACCTGCCAAACCTCGACGATGAAAAAGAGATCATTAGCACACGATTAGAAGATCTCTCGAAGAGTCTCGAGATCGACACGAGCGACATATACAAGGTCCACAGATATGAGAGTCTCGAGCTTCTAACCCAACCGCTCTTCGTAGAAGCGCGACCTCAGACAAGGATCTCCAAAGAGTTTAAAGGCCTCACACAAAAACTCAGACTTTTCAATCTGGACGACAAAGAGGGAGTTAGGCAGTGGCTCCGTGGTGGAATGTCAAGACAGCCCGAATGGGACGACTGGGATGAACTCATAAAAAAGCTAAAGAAGGTTGAGAGTAAACACTCCAATGACCCACAAATCTTATACGCGTTAGGAAAAACGTGGTTGGACATGGATCTGGCCGACGAGGCCGTCCCAGTTATCCAGCAAGCAATAGAGTGCGCGGGCGACGACCTGAGGCTCTCGTCAGCTTATTTGGGACTCACTAGAGCGTTCCTGGGAACGAGAGAATACGAAAAAGCCGCAGACGCAGCGCGGAAAGTACTAGAAACTCCAGCGACGCCGCGAGACCTCCGCCGAGTCATCTCTCTTGACCGGATGGTGCTAAGATCCAAGGGTGGGATATTGCCAAACCTGATTGGCTCTTCGGCCCTAAACAGCCTGCCCCCCCAATCGAAGTATTCTGTAGCGACTTATCTTGACAACACCAAACTAGAGCGAACTACAGCGTTTGATATTGTTGAGTCGCTGTGCGACCGAGCCAACGGAACTGAGGACTGGTATCGAGACGCCCTTTTTGAGTTCGGGCGAGCTGGCATAGCAGTTGGGAAACACGAACAGGCCGTAACGCGACTTAAGGAGGCGCTCGATCTTTCCGAGGGGGCAGGCGACACTCTAGCACTCATGTTCAATCTGACTATGGCAAGATGGGGCCAGGAGAAAGAACCAGACGAACAGGCTCTCGAAGGTCTGATCGCACGGATTGAAGACGCCCCCGGAATTTATTACGGCCCGAATTTTGAACAGTGCGCTGCCTTGGTCTATCACTTGGCAGGGCGAAAAGAAGACGCAACTCGCTCTCTCTTGGATGCTTATAAATCACTGAAAAAACAAAGCGGCAGACATTTTTCTTGCTGGAGCTACCTTTCCGTCAGCAACACAGAATTTCTTGATCATTTAGGATCAATGAAGCTTTGGATGTCAGCAGACCCGGCTGCAAGATCAAGGCACGGGCTGTCGCAAGCACCCGGTCCGAGCTGGCTCTGACTCGACACGCAACCTTCATCGCGTCCATGTACAATCATGCGCACTCCGATTCCTTAACATCGCGCGAAAGCTCAGCCACACATTTTCTTATCCTATCTATGTGAAGAGTTGGACGAGATTGTGGCCTTCGAAATAGGTTAGTGATTAACCGCTGAAACACATAGGTGACCAAAGATTGTCCATAGCCCGAAGGACTAGACTCTATGAGAGCTTGATCACCACGATCTTGGTGCCAACACAACTTTTCTTATACGTTCTGACATGCGAATTCTGATGACGTGGCTGGGGCACAACGACCTGATCGTGCCAGAGGGTGACCCAAAAGCCCGGCCACCAGGCCCGACGGCTAGCGTACTGGACAGTCGCGACTTCGATGCGGTGGTGGTTCTCTCTAATTACCCACCTAAACGAGAAAAGACTTACAAAGCATTTCTGGATGAGCGCAATGCGCCTCCCGTGCACCTTCGACACGTCAGACTACGTGACCCAACCGACTACGCAGGGATCCACCATGCGGTGGTCGACGCCATGGCCTATATCGAAGACGAGTTCGGACCTGACGTTGACCTTTCTGTGCACGTCAGCCCAGGCACTCCACAAATGCACGCGATTTGGGCATTGCTAACCAAAACCCGGTTCTCTGCAGAGCTAATCCAGTCATCCAAAGAAGCAGGAGTGCAAACGGTTTCGATCCCTTTTGATATCTCAGCCGAATTCATCCCGATGGTGGAAAAGGCAGGACGGAAGCTAGAGCGAGCGTTCGCCTTCGAGGCACCTGCTAGTCCTGCTCTGGGGGACATCGTAGGGGAAAGTCCGCCCATGAAAACGGCGAAGCTACGAGCTCGGGTCGCTGCATCCTTCAATTATCCTGTCCTGATTCAAGGAGAATCCGGCACAGGGAAAGAACTGTTTGCAAGAGCCATCCACTCGGAAAGCCGTCGGGCCAAAGAAGCGTTCGTCGCAGTAAACTGCGGAGCACTTCCTGAGCACTTGGCCGAAAGCCTTCTCTTCGGGCACGAGAAGGGAGCATTTACTGGTGCTGACAAGGCAAAGTCGGGCTTCTTCGAGCAAGCCCAGTCAGGAACGCTTTTTCTAGATGAGATCGGTGAACTTCCGTTGAATCTGCAAGTCATCATCCTCAGGGCCCTACAGGAGGGTGTCATCAGACGCGTTGGAGGAGACCAGGATATCTCCGTTGACGTCAGAATCGTTGCGGCAACAAATCGTGACCTAGTCAGAGAAGTGAGGGAAGGAAATTTTAGGAAGGACCTTTTTCACAGGCTTGCCGTTCTGATACTCCGACTTCCCCCCATCAGAGAGAGAGAAGGAGACCTAGGGGCACTAATCGACCATCTGCTCAAGCAAATCAACACCGAATTAACAGGCCAGCCTCATTTTCTTGGTCCAAAGGAGCTGGCGCCGGGCGCTCGCAACCTGCTTATACGTCAGAGATGGCCTGGCAACGTGAGGGAACTGCATAACGCCTTGATGCGCGCGGCTACATGGACGACTGACCTAATGATTCGGCGTGAAGATGTGCAGACCGAACTCCACGACCTAGAAAGCGTTAGCGAAGACAGTATCCTCGGTCGACCCTTCACAGACGAGTTCGACATACGTGAAGTTCTCGGAGAAGTGGTCGGCCACTACTTCGACCGGGCGCTCCAAGAAAGTGGGGGAATAAAAAAAACCGCTTCCAACCTTACCGGTTTCAGGAATTACCAGACCTTCACGTCCTGGCTCCATAAGTACGATCATTGGATCACCTACGAAAAGTAGACTTAAGAAGCATCTGCTCAGCGACTGGGAGGTCAGATCAGCCAAGCTCTTAGGATCGAGAGAGGAGAATCGCTCACTAGGACCACATGGCTTAGCAGCGCAAAGAAAAGCTACTGACGTTTCGGCGGTTTATCGGGATCCCCACTAGAACCAGCGCAGGCCGGACGATTTAGGTCCCAGCGTTCAGCAAGTTCTCCGAGAGAGGCAACATCTGGCTTTGTCTCTATTAGGGAAGCCAAGCGCGCACCGACGATCTGTGCATAATCCATCTGCGACCAAGAATTGATGCGCTCGACACTCAGAGGCTCACTCTCGTCAGGGAGACGACACCGTGCTACTGCGACTCCCCCAGCTGGGTCCGTCGTGACCCAATCCAAAAGTGACCGACATATCAGCTCCGCTCTCGTCGGGGTATGAGCCTCATCCACCCAATCGAGGAAGAGTTCGATAACGGCCTTAACGAGTCCACCTTCAAGTCCGGCATGGAGAACGATCAAACCCTCATCTGGAAGTGCTTCCAAAACACCCCGCACACGGGAAACTACGCGCGGATCACCAAGACTCAGTAAACCCGACACGGCTCCGGCCGGACAAGCCAATAAGCCACTATGTAGCATGCTGACAATACTATCTATTCCCTCGAACTCCTCGGGCCGGCGATTCTTAATTCGTTTAGGATGGATAGCGACGGATGCCCGAGTGACATGAGCAGCGAGAGCAGCATCGGTCTCTCCGACAAGAAGAGGGTCGAGCGCAAAGTATGGCAGCGGGCCATCAACGACACCGGCAACAATCAACCTTACGGCATGAGCGCTGGCACTGAATGTCGCTTTAGTGCGCGCTTCCTGCCACGACGTCCTTGCCCGGGCAAGAGCATAGAGGGACGCTGTATCGCTGTAGCTCAGTGCCACATTGAGCAAAGCTCCAACATCAGTGGCGATGCCGCGCGCAGTCATAGACCTGTAATCGCCAAACCACTCGGGCTTGACTAACGCCCCCGTCAAAGGATCCCCCAGAGAGACTCCATCTCCCTATCGGACCGACGAGTGGCATCCCAGACCTTATTGGCCTCCTTCTGTTCCTCTAGTGTTAGTCCGCGGCAAAGTGCACAACCACAATCCGCTCCAGAATCCAGAGGATGACGATCCATACTAGGTAGCTGCAATCGTATTTGCTCAGACCCCCTTGATGACCTAGCAAGCTCACTAGCGGCGCCACGGGTGATCCGGATACGGTAGCGATCTGTGCCGCAGAACGGGCCGATCATGCGCTCTTCTTCTTTCTACCGAGCTTCCGAAGCCTGACACTAATTACAGCCTCCTCTGCGATAAGCCCCAGCAGCGCCATAGTGAGCGACTCGTCCGAACGCAGGACATCATCAATCCTCCGGGATGGGATCAGAGCCTTAAGCTGTTCTGAGTGGGCCACCTTTGCGACTGCGATCTCACCATACGCCTGAGTCACCACCTCCCTGACCGCTTCTGCATGATGAATCGGATAGAGCTCCTGCCAGCGAATGATCCCAGCCTCTATAACGGGGTGCTCCACATTGATTAAAACCACTCCCTCGGGGTTTCCAGGCGCGTTGGGCTGCCATGACGCCAGAACCCACTTCTCCCCGATCTCAGCAGAATCCACTAGTCTGAAGGTCGGGATACCACCCCCGACTTTTGACAGCCTAGCAGGACTAGAGCCCTTTGGGGGACCAATATTTACAGGTCCAACTAGGCCACCCTTCCCTCCCGGACGCGCCGGCTTCGGCTTCGGCTTCGGCTTCGGCGGACGAACGGTCTTAGTCCGAGGGACGCCCCCCTGCTGTGTAGGATTAGTCGCATGCGCTCCTCCGTTCGCTACACGAAGCTTGGGTATCCTCCAGAGGGACCCGAAGCGCTCAGCAAGGCGATCTCTCCACGTCACGTCTGTGATCGAACCTGCGCCACCCTTCCGAGCTGCGCGGATCGCAGTCATCAAATCCTCGGGCATACGATCCGAGAATTCCGCACCCCAGTCCGTTAGTGGTAGTGGGGACCCCGCATCTTTTCCTCCACCCATAAGAAGTGAGGTCCGATCCGTCCGGGGGTACACACCGGCCTTTTTTTGGTCGTTGTACTTTGGCGGCTCAAGAACCAACCAAAGCTTGGACCGCACCGCTGACTCACTGATGCCAAAAGAGCGATAGGTCGCAGCGTGAGTCGACATATCGTAGAGCTCGTTCTCATATAATGCCCCGATAAAACCGCCCAATGCGGCATAGGACTGCACTGCCGGCCGCTCACCATCCCAGAGAAACCAGTGAACCTTTGTCTCATCACTCAGCTCAACGACACCTGACGACCCTAGTCGACCCTTCCGGAATCCCTTTTTCTGATACTCGATGAAGTGCTTGGCGCCATTTATCTGTCTCACGTTGACCCGCTTATCTAGAGCTCCCACAGACACAGGCCCATGAGCTTCTTTGGCCGATCGTGGCCACTTCGCGGTATCCGTCGTGTTAAGCTCTTGGACGTATATCTCTGCATTTGGTGGCAACTCCCACATACGGCGATTCAGATATGCAGCAATACCCCTGAGATCACTTTCCTTACCCCGTGGGTCACCTGTAACAGTGTCTGTATTCAGATCGTTGCCCAGAAGCACAATCACAGTTCCATGATCACCCATCCACGAGGGTTTGATCGCCGCCCAATCACATCCTGCTTCCTGATCATCAAACGGTGCGACGACGTCTTCTCGAGTGCATTGAAGCGTGACTGGATCAATCGCATCGAATAGTCTGAGTCCGAACTCTCCGGTTACGGTATCCTGGGCCACCCAAATCATCGACGCCTCACCGTCAACCCACGAAACAACCACCAAGCCAGCTCGGTTCCAAGGAAGTAAAGAGGTTTTCGATCCGACCCCAAAGTTCTCGTGCACACCCCCAATCGGCTTCCCGCCACCGCCGAAAGTATTGAAGAAAGCCACGAGCTGATCGGGCGTCATTCCGGAGCCGTTGTCGGCAATGGTTCTCCGGTAAACCCCCTTCGCGGCGACTGCCTGCCACTCGATCCCGAATTCGACTCGGGTTGCACCCGCCTCGATCGAGTTTTTTCCTCCAGTCTCTCGCGCCCACTGGAATGGGCCACTTTCACGGTAGATGCGCTCAATGAAGTTATGAGTTCCTGAAGTCTGCATCGGAGCAACTCGCAGGTTCTTTGCTGGGTTCATCTCACGATCCTCTATTAGGCTTAGCACTGAGAGAGAGAGGGCACCCCGCGTTCGCAAAAACGTGGTTCATTCTGTGGTTATTTAAGGCTCGCCGTGTAAGGGAGGTAACACCGGCAAGGCCCCTCTGTAACAGTTTTTATCTTCTTTCACTTCTCCTAAGTGCAAAGCGTGTGCCAAAAAGCCTATAATCGATCTAACCTATTGCTCACCAACCTTTTACATAAACACATGGCTCCAGATGTTTAGTTCTTGAGACACCATTTTTCTTACACGTATACCATTTTTTTTATTAATCAGGACTTGGGTCATCCCACTCGATTCAGGGATTGTTCGATATAGTGGCTCGGTCGGCCAAGCAGTGCTGCTAGAAGAGGTACTGCACCGGGATCCGTCGACCAGGCAGGCAGCGAGTGATCGCCCTCATTATTCTGCCCTCAAAACCAAGGGCACCCCTTCCGGGGCCTGACATCTACAACGGCAGAAGGTTCTTGGTGAAGCCTCCCAGCCCATCGTTCAAATAGACATAGCCCACTGCTTTATCATCAGGCACGATATCGATATCACCGTCACCGTCGATGTCTTGTAGCC